>JGI24158J21664_10000928_pt1 | contig 30351 bp, 25 predicted proteins | sample Ectturendosymbi3_FD_21664 | JGI IMG/M metagenome (IMG submission 21664)
GTGGTGTTGTGAGTTGGTGTAACGATTAAACAGATTAAAAATGAGCATTTGCAAAATTTGTTAGTTTTTCGAGTTTGAATCATTTGGGGGGGCACTAAAAACATTGGGGGGGCACTGCCCCCGAATGCCCCCCGTGGCTACGGGCCTGCGCGCTCCGCTCGCATTTATTGAAATCGTATTCAGGTGGAGTTGTATTTGAGTTTTCGAAAAGGTTTTACTTTGGCAGCTTTTGCTGACTTGGGGTATCATCCAATATCATCATTATTGTGAACTGCAGACACTGAGTCTGAATTGGATTTGAACTATCCAAAACTGCGTTTGCAGTGCTCACATTCGCCTGTGCGAGTTGAACCTCACTTCTCAAACTTTTGTTTACACTTGGGCTATCCGAAATGCTTTTTCTTTTCATAAACTACTCAATATCCATTTTCGAGCACTTCCTAAAAATAAGTCACAATTTCGGAATAAGCAACGACCAGAACATCAGCAACGGTGAAAAAACACGAGAGTTAGACTCTCTCACAAACTCTTTCAAGCGATGAGAAGTAGACCTGTAAGTTGACAATGACTATCGGGCAACTTTAAGTTAGAACGCCACGCAGGCTTAAAATGGCTCATATGAATTATGAAAACTCGCCAGAGCAAATACAGCTTTGCAGTTGCTCACTCAGAAGTCAGAGCTAAACCTTATGTAATATCCAAAACCTGCATACATAACAAACTACGCAGTGTGCAAAAAGAAGACTGCAAAGGCGTGGTTTGGTTAAGCCAACTACAGGCCCGCGCGCTGCATGTGGCCCACGGAACCATTCAGAAAAAATCTTCAAATTTGAAATTTGTTGAAAAGCGTGTGAGGTTACATTTGTTTCATGGAATTACTTGCGCTGGATCAAGTACATTTGCACAAGAACAATGAATAATACATTTCCTCAAGGTTCTCACACATTTTCAAAAACCATTTCCCATACTTTTTCAATGCCTTTTTAATACTAAATGAAAAAAATCAACACCGTCACATACCTTCATTTTTCCAAAATTTTAATCATGAAACACGATTTTACACATTGTGGGCCATCCAATGACAGTCGTGTAATGATGGTGTATCCTAATGTGTCTTCTACACTTTCACGAGAACATTGCAACGTCAGTTGCTCTGGCATGTCCCATAAATTTTGAATCAGTAACAATTTTATTGCTTACAGGTTTAAATTAATCAGTGGAATAAGAGACAATTCTTCTCAGAAATTTCGTGATAGTTTTCCTATTAGAATTTTCATACATTTTCGATACTTTATACACATTTTTGCCAAATTCGATACTTTTTCAAGATGTTCAAAAGTCATTTCGACAATCCAACACTTTCAATACCGTGTGGGAACCAGTCCCGTTGCCACGGGGGGGGGGGATTTGGTGGTCTTATCCCCCCAAACAAAGTTCCAAGCTGAAATATGAAACATTATAAATCAGTGGAATTTTTGTTAAATTTGAATGTCAAGCCCCCCCTGCAAAAACGTCAAGCCCCCCCGCACAAACCTAAATCACCCCTATTGACGACTTTCTGGCGACGGTTCTCGTGGGAACCCTGTTTTCTGTGTACCATTATGGTTTTTATTTCACGATCAAATTAAAAGGTACAGCCTTCCCCTGGGGCACCTCACTAGATAACCTCTGTGTTTTTCCAGTTCCCTGGCGTTCGTTGTCTTGAAGAGTGCATCTGGCGCAATGAACTCAATACCTATTTACAGAGCTGCCGTACTTATTTCTAAGATGTCCTTGTTATGAAGGGGACTGTCTTAGAAAACAACATTGTACTTATTTCTAAGAAATGTACTTATTTTGAACTTGCGTCCTTATTTCATCATATTTTCAGCAATAATGTTCTCCCACGTATCAGCTCAGTGGACTGATGAAAGGAACATTGTTCATGAAAGGACAATTAAATATTTGCTGCAAGTAAAAGTAAACATAGATCACAGCTGCCTTCAGATGCACAGAGTAATTTCAACGAATCAGGAATTGATTCAAAATATTGTTTCTGGTTAAACATATGGTAGCCTACTAAATAACTTGACACTTATGCTGACATTTAAATAAAAAATATGCCGATAAATGTCGTTTTTTCCGGTCGTCCTTATTTTTTAGTCCAAATCGATGGTAGCTCTGCCTATTTATCAGCTAAACGCGACCTTCTTAAAGTGGCTTCTCAAATAATTTGGCCCTTGAGCCAAATTAATTGCCCATCCCTGCAGTAGGTAATTTTAATCACTGTGGAATATGCATAACATCTTTTAATAAAAATGTAGTGTAGGCTATACAATACTAACGGTTTTAGAGACTGCAAAGAGTTTCTGGAAATTAGTCAGCAAAGATAGATTTCCCAAACTGAAACATTTTGCACTAAAAATGCGCTCGAAGTTGGGAAACACATACGTGTGTGAGAGTACGTACGTTTTGTACGTTGAAGCAAGTCAAATCGAAAAATAGAAATCAAATGGCAGACGAAACACCGGACGATAGCCTCCGGCTTGCTACCCCTAACACTGGTATTGCTGAAGAGACCATAGTTGATCAGAGAAGCCTCGACTAAAGGCATCGCACTGAGAGATTTGTAATAAATTGCTGTTGTGTAATAATTTCAATGACGCACTGACGTATCTTCCCTTTTTTAGTTTCAAATGTTGTGAATCCGTTGTTTTATACATCATTTTATTGGAAGTGGCGCAAGTTGTCACGCTTTTATAAAATGGCCCGTAGGTAAAAAGTAGTTGGCCCACGCTGCAGTGCCGGATTAAGGTAGCGCGGGGCCCTTAGTTTAAAAATACACTTGAGCAAAGTGTGAACAATTCTTAAATCACAAATCATGTGGGCATTCATGTGACTACCATTACTCATCAGTCCCGTCGCCAAGGGGGGGCTTAGACCCCCCAAACAAAACTCCAAGCCCCCCAAATTGTAACATGAAACACTATAAATCAGTTGAGATTTTGTCAATTTTTAGAGTGTCAAGCCCACCCACAGAAATGCAAAGCCCCCCTATTGAAAACTTTCTGGCGACGGTTCTGTTACTCATACTGAATTTCATAGATACGAAAAACCTGGTCCTAAATAGCAGCTGTTGGACAATGCGGGCTACATATCTTTTTTACCAAAAATGTGTATTCAGTGGCGCATCCAGCCCAAAGTTTTAGGGGGGCCAAAATGTTTGATTTTGGGCAAACAACAGTGTTTTCGTTTGGGACGCCGCTTCTCAAAGCAAAAAATGACTAGACATGCTGAAAATTTACGGGGGGAATGTCTTCTTTCCCCCTACCTACGCCTATGCGTATATATGTATCTTTTTGCCAAGAAAGAATACAGTACTGTACAGGTCACAAGTACAGAGAAGAGACAGGCCTAATTAATGCTTCCCGACTCGTCAAGAGATTTGATCATTGCTATATTTAGACAGTGTAGTCACAGCGTAAGTATTAAAGTATATTGTCAAAAGTAGTAAACCTGCTGGCTAGATTTTGCCATAGCAAAATATTGTTCATGATACCGGTAGTGTCCATTTCGCACAGACGTTCATGCTCTATAGGCTACTTCTTAGAATCAAGCTGTTCGCCTTGTTTTGTTTAATGATGATCCCTTGTTTATTCTACCATCTTAAGTTTAGAAAATGACCGTTCTCCACTGCAGTGGGTCAACATTAAAGTTAAATAAATGCGCAAATAATTTCCGGCATTTTCAAAACAAGACTGCAAGTACACCACCCAATGGCTAGTGAAAAGATGCCAAATGCAGGGTTACTAATAAAGTTTGTTGAAAATCCCCACGTTATAAACTTACCAAAAAAAAAAAAATTTGAACAGAAAATCCCAGGTAGACACAAATTAGGCGAATCTTTTTGCTGCCTAGCATACCTGGGCATCTGCAAGTGTAGTGTAACTTGGCTAATGAACTTTTGTGTCGGTCGGAATTATTATATCGCAGTAGCATGGACTTGTGTGCATTTCTGACGATGATCTGGCAGCATTTAAATTTATTATATCTTCATTACCAGTGTACTTCTGTAGCTTACCTTTGAGATCTGGATCTTTCAAAATAATCTACATTATAATTGGTGTGTGTACCAATTCATCTTTTTCTTTGAGCGTGCTTCACTAGCATCTCTGTCATTTGCACTCATTACACCTAGTCACTATTTACAGTTTATACGTGTTACTTGCTTGTTCATCACTTATGCTGAAGACGAAGGTACTTTGATAAAACAATATGAAATTTTAAATCACCGCTACGAAGTTGGAAGCCTAAAAACCTCAGATCTTAAGAAAATCCCAGAAAGACATTGAAAACCCAGGCCTGGGGCAAGACCCCAGATTTGGGGCCATACTGGCCAAATCATTTTGAAAGTACCAAAAACGTAACGCAACTTATCTAATAAGTCAAAAACGCAACTTATCTAATAATATTTTTTAAATGCCATTCATAAAAAATACAATCAAGCAATATCTGAAAATTGCCGCAATGTCGCGTCATTGCTTCAGTGGACCTATAACATTTCAAATGACTGTAAAACTTTAGTAGTCTCATGTGAAAGTGTTCAAGTTGAAGTTTTCGTTTAATTGCTTATGGCAACTTTAGTAAAATGGTGACTGCTTGGACTGAAAAAAATCTATACATATTATCANGGGTGGGTGCTAAGAGAGGAGACGCGAATGATGCGGTCGTATCGACCCCCCACCCCCCTTGAGAGCTTCGCATTTAGTTTTTGCAGTGCGAAACTTAATTTTTAATCCTGAAGCAAGTCATATGTTTGTCAAAATAAAGGAAAAATTATGTGCAAATGCGCCAGAAAGGGCCCCCCATCAAATTTAATGTGTCGACAAAGCACAATTTAAAATCAAATGACTCTAAACAATTTACCATGCGAAATGGATTTTTTTACACAGAAGCGAATTCCCAAAAAAATGAAAAATTTGACTTTCTTTCAGCGAATAAAGTTTCTGTATAGCATGTGTAAAATACAGGGATGGCTTCCTGAGACTTTGCCTCGGGCACCTAAATTCTATTATCCACCCTGTCCTTTTCTAATCTTCATCATGTGATAAAGAACAAGCTTAACACAAAGGAGCGCGGGGCCCCCAAAAGCGCGGGTACCGCAGCAGTTGCTACCATTGTTAATCCGGCACTTCCACACTGGATTAAGCTATAAACTCAGGCACATTGATCACATTCAGTCTCAGACTGGCAATGGATATTTCAAACTTGTGGTTGCATTACCGTATATTCGCGTCTTTTCACACAGTACATACTTCTCGCTGCACTATCTGCGTTCAATAGCAAGCAGCAACATGCGGCAAAACGCCTACTATCGTAACGTGAAGTGAACCATGTTATTGTTACGCAATAAAGACAACAGCAGAAGAATCCGCTCCCAAGTTCGGCCACACAATGGAGCCTGCAAGCTCGTCACTGCATAACACTAGGAGCGTGAACCTGGCTCTAGTGCAGTGCGAGTGTCATCGCGGCAAACAAACTGTCATTGCAAGAAATATACCAATTGATCGGGATTGAGCTGCTGGCTTCATCTTTTCTAGAAAATTTTTTTTCTTAGTCGCAATTTCCGGGGAGGTAAATGCCCGTTTTGCCCCCCTGTGGACTTCATGACAGCGAGGTTTTACTGGACTTCGAGAGATTGTTGCAGAAAGTCAGGAAGCGTTAAAGTTCATCAACACAACCTCAGAAGCACCGCTCCCACAAGGAAAGGTTTGTAAACCTCGGCAGTTCAAAAAAAATATTTTTGAGAATTGATTGTCAATTCTCAAAAACATGCTAAGCTAGTGTTAAGAACGTTCAACTGTGTAACGGTTAGCCAAGAATTGTGCCAAGTTAAGGTTGCCAGACGCAGAACCGTCGCCAGAAAGTCGTCAATAAGGGGGGTTTGCAAGGGGGGCTGTTTGACATTATAATTTGACAAAATTTCCACTAACTTATAGTGTTTCATATTTCAATTTGGGGGGCTTGGAGCTTTGTTTGGGGAGGAGTTAAGCCCACCAAAGCTCCCCGTGGTGACGGGACTGACCAGACATCTCTGAGCGCCAAGGACTGTCCTTGAATTTGCTGTCAAAACTCGTCATGTCCTTGATCCTTGAAAAATATTCTGTTGTCCTTGAAAAGTTGTGAAATTGTTCATTATTGAACCATCGGACATTCAAGAATCATGATTAATGAACAGAATAACGTGTAGATTTGTTCCATCTTGAACAGTTGTGTAGTAAAAGGTAAACTATTCAGAAACAGTTGTGTCGTCATAGTAAGTGCTACACCACTATATCTGCAAAGTACTCAGAGCAGGTGAGAATTTCAATAATCCCAAAACGACGAAATGTCCTGTCCTATGATCTGGCAACCCTATGTCAAGTGCATTGGAATGAGTAACAACGACCAAACCATTCTTAATCTTGTAGTTTTATTTACATCGATTGAATAGGAATGAACAACCAAGCGTCTTCACGAGCAGCCGTCGAAAGTTTAAAACGTGTTTGAACTGCGGGCGTTACAACTTTCCACGACCGATTGCAATCATTATAAAACTTTCGTAAAAAGAACACAAAAGTATTAGTAGGAAAATAGATACGAGGCTGGCAGGGATTACATTGTGGTTTAAAAGTTTGTGAAAATTCAAAGGCTATGTTCAAATGTCGTAAAAATGCTTAGTAGAATCTCCCCCACTACATCAGATAAAGAGTGTTTGAAGATTGCCAGAGGTACGGCAGTCCGCACATGAGGGGCAGTTCAGATAAAATAGAAAAGCACGTGATAAGATTATGATTGAACACAACACAAGCTTCGACCACTATACAATGAACTGATCAGTCAGCACAGAATCATCAAGTCTCACAGCAACTTGTGCAAAGCTGGGCCATTCAACCAGGGGTAGCACTCATTGAAGCCTCTGCCCCGGCTGGTTGTGGGAGGAGTGGTTGCAGTCCGATGCTACCACACGTCAAACAGGGAGACACCAACATCGAAATAGATCCGAAATAAATATATACATTAAGGGCTCGAGCGGTTACTTTTTCCTTCTCGAACTTCTGCGCAAGACAGTCTCGGTGGAGGTTTCTGCAACGGCACGAAGAAGTGGTCAAGTTGGTGCCAATGTCAGGTGCTCCTCACACAACACATTTCACGGAACTATTCGAATTAAAAGTTGGAATGGATGTGAACCTGGGTCAAAGGTCAATAGGTCGCTGCGGAAGAAGCATCGGAAGGTTGTCAGGAATAAAAACAAGTTTGGTGCGAAACATGAAACAGCTTCGGGAAACTATAACTTGACATTAAGATTGCTCTTCAAAAAATCATGCAAGGAAATCGAAAAGCAAAGAGGCTATCACGGCATGAGAACGCGAGTTGTCAGCCAAGACACAAACTTAAAGCCTTAGTAATGAACTGGTCTGAAATGAATATTGTTGCGTTGAACATGATTCGATTCAAGGATACCGCGTATTACCGAAACAATTTTTATCATTTCCACACTCCAGTGTTACAAACAACAAACTTTCAGGTCTCATTTACACACAGTGTATAATGCAGCGGTGGATGGTTTGAGGCAACCGAGTAAACCAGCTCGTTTATTATGAAAACTTTCTTGTGTGTCGTCATCTCTACGTCACAGTAACGGCGCGCTTTCTGCTTCAGTGACGTATGCTGCTCCCATTCGTCACTGGCTGATGCATCGTTTTTACATTTTTACAACATTAAGATTTCACGAAGATGAAGTCTTGAGTGTCGTTGGTAAGCTGATAACCAAGGAGTAGGTTTCTAAAACCATTCAGCATTAACTAGTTTTGAAAACGCTGCTTCCAACCGTTGTCACCTTCATTGTCCGTAATCAGAAACAGTGCAGGACAAAAGCCCACAGCCAATCAGACACAAGCATGAATTAGTCACGTGCACAGCCGTTGCGAAGCAACTGTATCCTTAGCAACGAGCAAAGTCACGTTTTTACCTGTCGACTCAACTTTCCTGGTTTTGCCCGTTTTCGTCGTTGGTTCTGCAAAAAAACAAATAAATAAACTGATTAAAGCTCGCCCTCGAATGACCTCAGCGCCATGCCAAAGCTACTCACTCGGTTCCACAGCTCCTGTAGCTTTCACTTTCCTCCTTGTTTGACCTCCCGCGATTCGCTTCACTTGCTTCTCTGTAAGAAGAAATGGACACGGTTCAGTGCTTCTGAAATCATCCACAAGCAATGATTGGATGAAACTCATGTTTCAGCATCACTGACGTTACAAGCAAGGCTCATTGCAACTATCAACGAAACAAATGAAGACAACAGTCGTCACTAACCAGCTGCGGTCTCTTCATCACCCCCACCATCGCTGTTTGGTTCTTTGCTTTCTGTCGTCACTGTATGTCAGCGTACAATAATATTATTGCTGTTTGGAAAAACTTTCAAACCGGATTGGCAACAACTTGCTTTGTTTTGTGGTTTGTAAACACTTTATTTTGTAAACAGGGCCGGCACTTCATTCAAGAAAAGCGTCAGACAACGTTTGAAACAAAACCACAACGACACAAACATTCTGCAACGGACCTTGTTTGGTGTCGCTGGCAGCCTTGCCTCTCCGACGAGTAGTTCTTGGTTTAACGTCTTCGACTGTAGAAGCAAGGATTAGTTAGTGGTGGGGGGGTCAAGCCGCACAAGTCCCAGTCTGGGCCACAAACTGATTCGCACACGTTGGTGACGTACAGGAACAAGATCGCTGTGTTCCCTGATCAGGTTTACTGGACTGTGCTTGTGGGTCATCACATGCAGTAGATATTGTGAAGAATATAGAAAAACGATTGGATAGATTCCACAACACTGAAAAGTTGGACCAATCACAGAAAGGCTGCCCAGGTTCAATTTTCTTCGCTTTTCTACTTCCTCTGAGTGTTGGTCTGCTGCAACACCCATCTCCGCTTGCGTGCGTCATGGTTTGTGCGGATGCTTTCGCAATGGCCCGACCGGGTATCGAACCCAGACCCACCAGCATGCCTTAGTGGAGTGCACACAATCTATTGCGCGTTGCTATCTTGTGCTAGAAACGCGGTAATTAACGTAAAACTGCCCGTAGTTTTGAACTGGAACGTAACACGCCAAACATTTGTTTGACCACACTCGTCGCCGAGGCCGTACAGAGTTGAACATAAATTTTTACCTGGGTCGTCGACTTTTTCATCCATTTTCGCTTTTCCAGTCTTTTTCACCGGCGCAGCTTTTACCTCAGCTGCGAAGAAAGGTTGACAGACATCATTCAGTGACAATCCTTCAACATGAGAGTTGAATCGTGTTCACAAAACGAACAACAGCATCGTGTCTAGCAGATGCGTTTGTCACCCTGCTCATAGTTTCTAAGAAACTTAACCGACGATGTGTTTAGAAAGAATTTGTGACTAATGGTGACGTCAGCGCACAAGGATGAAGCACTGATGCAAACAAAGACTCAATTTTAAACAATGCACATCCACGGTTTAGTCGTTGCGGGATAGGAAGGGAGAAGAGCGAACCTGCTGCTGCACGACGTGTCTTTGCGGTCGCAGGTTTCATTGCTTCTGCTGCATCTGCAAATGTAGGAAATATCTGTTGGCGGGAATAAGCACGAGCGCAGAGGTAATGACGAAAACGTGTGCTGGAAGCGAAGTGTCGGAGTCGGGCGTTTGTTGGGACCACACACTGGCCCACAGTTCGCTTGGGCCTGTGGTGGAACTTCTAGGTTGGAAGCGTTATCCTTCGCAGTGCGTGGAAGTGCACGGGAGACTGTGACAGTGTGTTGTGTATTTGTGGAGAGCCGTGCAAACTTTGGAAACAGTCCTTTTAAAAATTTCTGGCGCAACACTGGAGCGTTGGAGCAAGTGGTCACGCTCTGTGAGCACAGTGGACAGGGAACGCAATTCAAGCTGATTACGAAAAAGCAGTTTCGCCAGAACGTCAGCCACGTAGCTGTAAAAACATTTGATGTTTTTGCTGTGGAGTGGTTTATATAACAGATCAGACCCTACATACCAAGCTTGGCCCGTCCCTGGGCCCCTCTCCTCGGTCGCTTGGCGGGCACATCTTCCTCTTGTTTGACGACTGCAAGTACACAGAGGAAGTTGCAAAAACTCAGTGTTTACACTTCAAATTTATCTGCAACCAATTTATCTACCAACTTCAAAAACAGTCACCACCTCCCCACAATAGAAAGCAATTGAATATAAACACAAATGTGTGCATGGATTTTATCGATTTTACTCCACGACAACACATGAACCATTCCTACAACAGCAACATCGTTTCACCTTCACTCGTAGCCATGTTTTTGTTCTTCTGTGTTTCTTCCATCTTCGTCTCTGCAAATGACAACCAACATTTTACTAAAGAGCATGATGGCGGCGACGCAAGTTTCTTGATGAAGAATAAAAGGAAACAATGACACAAAACGAGGGGTCAATGCAGCGATTCAAGCGCCGATGAACGTTTGAGGCTCTGATATAAATTAACTATTTTTCTGAACTAAAGAACATTCACGTTGTTGATTTCCGTTTGGTAAAAATATGTAATCCTAACAAAGGTACCACTCAATTATTGCCATGAGGAAAAGTTGATTTGAGTTGGTGGTTTGTTAAAACCTGAACAAAATACGTGCACATGATCAGGTGAAAGGTCACGATGACGCAATCGCGCAAGATATTCTGATCCACTCCCACTAAACAAAACGTTTGGTGGATAAAACAGCAGACCTTCTGTTTTACAAGTCTCCCCCGACATTCCTTTCCTGCTTCGCTTCGTAGGTTGTCGTTTTCCTACATCTGCAAGAACATTATGTGCTTGAATACGCAGATTGTGTTTTGTTGCAAATCGACTTTGCAAAGCACAGCAAACCCTGGTACCTGTTTCAACGGCCTGGTTTATAATCTCCTGTGGCGCAACATCTGTACCTGGAACATTTGCGAAAACATCTTCAATTTTATGAAGTAACCCGGCAACGCACACAAACACATCATGTCATTTACTCCTCATCTCGACTCAGAAAAAAAACAACACAAAAGCGGTTCGATCAAATAAGCATGGATCTAATGTGACGTGATCCTTGCTTCGGTGGGTCCCATGCCTGCCGAGGGGTGTGCAGGGTGCCTCGTGCGAAAAGCAACACCCAGGTGTCATAACATTACCTTCTTGTGCGGACCCGGGCCGATTGTACTTTTGCCCCTCAGAACAAACCCCTAACCACATGAAGAACCCATTTGCTGGCACCCACCTTTTGTTTTACCCTCAGACATCTTGGCAGCTCTAGACCTGGTCGACTTCGCTTTCACAACTGGTTCTGTAAGAACATAAACATGACATAAATACATTGCAAATGGGGTGGGTGGAGGCGATGGCGTGCGCAAGCAATAGCCTTCACGCTCAAGATGGTTGAAAGTAGGTTCTCAAAGCTTTCTTCACCAGAACAAAAAAGTTTGCTTTTAAACCTCAACATATAATAAATTTTTATTCACATTGGCGCTATTAAAGAGCGTGTTAAAGAACGCACAGCACCAGACATTACACGCACAAATAGGTATTGCCAAGTAGTGGCATTACAACTCATTCTGTGTGCGTTTATACTGTATATATAGGCAAGACACTGTGTCTACACGTAACAACTGATTCACTTATTATGATAGGACCAAACCAACCAACTGATGGAAAACCTGTCAACACAATGCAAGACCCATTTAACCTCAACTTTTGTACTTTCTTTAGAGTGCCACGAGTGGCCTGCGGCGCCCACCTCCCCTTGCTGAGGGGGGCAACCAGCTGCTTCACAATGAATGGTGCACTGGTAACCACTCCATGGCAGCTCCGAGCGTTAACTGCGTCGGACTTTTATAACTTTGAGCGCGTGATTTTACACCGCAAAGGAATGTTCACCATCAGCATTGGACACATGAGTGAGTGAGACTCAGAACCGGATGTTGGATTGTAACAAGTTGCTGATAACCCGAAAGTTTAGTCGCTTTCACATTTGGTGCCACTGAGGTTTACAGTACTTGGCAGCATGACTTGGATGCGACCTGCGAACTAAGTTCTGGCCATCTTGGTGGCCAGCCAGGGACAAATTGAAGGGGTCTTCTTTTGATGCAAAATAGATTGAAATATTTTCAAAGTCACTTATCGTGAAAAGCAGCTTCACAGGGCGAGTGTTGTGGGGGGGGGAGCGTCAACGGAGCGTTGAAAAGTGTTTTTGAAATAATGGACATATTTGACAAAAAACGTCAACGAATGTCTGTGTTATCTTTCACGGCCAACACACCTGGCACTGTGTTATCTTTCACGGCCAACACACTTGGTACTTCCTTCACAGCATCAACAACTTTCCTGCGAGTTGTCTGTTTCTTGTCTTCTGCTCTGTCTCCTGAACCTGCGTCGAAAAAAATGTATCGGGAGTTTGATTAGCGATTAATCAAAAGGTCCCTGGTGTTCTTCCAATTTGAAGAGTTAACATCGTCAATGCACTTTAAAATGTTCATAAAAATGTGATGGCAAAACAATGAAATGAATCTACGCGATTGAAAAGCAACTTGAAGCCGGAAACCTAATGTTTTATCTACTTCGTTTCATCACCGACCCCAACTAAACCAACGAGCTGTGTTCGCAAATAGATCCAGCAGTTTGGATAACATTTAATGCATGACCTCAATCACTTGCCGTTCTGCAATCGCAGTGACTTAAACCTCACGCTGTTAGTTTCAAGAAGTGACGGCCCGGGCCCATCAGGCGGCCACCCCCTCGCCCCGCGCACACTCGCAAGCCACACAACGGTCAGTCGCGCTAACATTTATGCACGTAGCCTTGAACAAGCGGGATGGTTGCCACAGCAACAACAAACGTGATTGGTTTTCACCTTTTTCAACGGATTTCGTTGCATTTCCTCGCCTCGACCGCTTCGGCGGGGAAACACCTTCAGGTCTCACTGCACAGGACAAATGGGTTGAGGTTCGGTGCAAAGTTAACCTCGCCAACAGCAACAATAGTTAAGGTAAACGCATGCAGGTACTAGTCAACGCCATATCGTAGTGACCGGCAAACTTTCCTTATGGTGGCCCAAACCGTCCTTTTGGTCGCAATTAAAGGCCCATGGTTATATTTGAAAACACAATTTCAAACGTATGCTGCATTCCTGTATCTGTTACACAACAATGCAATGCTGATGTCATAATCCGTATGACAACAATGCCTTGTTAACGTCAAACAAACAATGTTCTATAGTTGTTGCAGTAGCCTTGCTTGGTCCCACGCAACCGTCGCAAGACTGTAGCTCTTACGTAACACAGGTCCACAACAGTGAGTGTTGCGCTGCCCAACGAGCAGTGCTGAATGGCGAAGTTTGCCGACCACTGCCGTAAAGCATGCCGCCGTGACGCTGCTGCTTCGGCTCTGCTATCACGTGACCGCCGGCAAGCCGTGAACAAAGCGTGGTGCAATTGTTTGATGTGCACGTCGTGTTTGTTCGGGAGTGATTTGCTTGATTGTCGCATTGATGTTAGTACCGTTTCTTGCCTAGTTCTTGTTGCGCATTCTGTTCTGGCTTCCTTCCTTATGCGAATGCTGCTGCTTGTTTCTGGTTCGTTTGAACTTAAGTAACTTCGTATGTTTTGTATTTAAGGACCAAGACCAGTTATCGCAAAATAAAGAGCGAGTGTTGTGACAACAAAACCAAATTAGATTATTTAGATATTAAACCAAATGAAAACAAAACCAAATTAGAATATTAATAAAATTATTGAACAATATTTTTAACCTGATTGAAGGGAGAAATTACATAATGTATGAAAAATGTTATGAGTGATAATAAAATCTAAGGATGGAAATAATATAAATTAATGAGGAGGTCTCGACAGGGGGAGGGGGCAAATAAGAAACTAATTCCCTGCAGACACGACTCAACACATTTTAACACCGCTGGAAATACCGCAATAAGACAGCGCTACAGCAAGCAAGCTGGCTATACACCAAACATTTGTTTTGAATGCTTCCAAGTAACAAAAAGTTTTTAACAGGTTCCATTATTGCTCAACAATGGGCAAAGTGCCTTGTGCATTGATGGGGCCAGATACGGGAACTTGCTGCGAGACATTTGACTGTGTGGTCATGGCGTGTTGAAGAGCAACAACGAATTAAACGATACACAAGCACCTACTTTCCAACCTTGCAAAATAAAATACCTGATTCTACGCTGAGCTCTGTCACATTCGCCTCAACCGTTTCAGTAGACACCTTGTCAACCACTGGAAAAAACACAATAAGTATCAAATGGCCAGTAGCCCACCCTGCTTCTGAAGAAAGGTTTAACTCGTTCTGTTAAAGTTACAAATATTAGCACTTCGTTTCTAAAGCAACTTGAGTAATATAAGTAGGGTGGCAGCAGTGCTGTAAGTAATATGACTTACAACTGACTCACCTTCTTTCGTCTCATCATTAGATCTGGCGCTTCTACCTGCCGATGTACCTGCAACAGGGACAAAATGTTAATAAGTGTTAAGGCCGTAAACAACTAAGCATAAAGCAACAATTCACCTTTGCTTGCATCTGTCTTCCTACCTCGCTTTCCAGATGGTTTCGCTTTCCCGGATGTGCGTGTCGCCGCAAGATCTGTGAAAACATTCACAAAGCGGTCGCAACAATCGTTGGCCTAGATCCCCCCTGGCACAAACGCACATCCGAACACACAGGTTGCTGTGGGCCGCCACAGCACGGTCACGTGTTGCCGAGTTTTCGAAACCACTTATACTTCACTGGAGCGATAGTTGTTATGGCAACGTGGCCAGTTGCACAAAAGACTGTTATTAGCCCGAACACCTTCATCGATTGAAGTTAGAAAGCAGCGAATTTAATGAAATGTCTATAACCCTTACGCCATCCTTCATGGTTACTATGACAACGTCTACGGCATCAAAGTTTGCTGCTTTCGAGTTCAGAAGTTACCATGGAGATGTTTTGTGAGAATGTTTGTTGTGGGCCTCACACGAGCATGCTTTGCAACCTGGCTCTCCACACCATGCAACTACTTAAAGACAATTTGCAGTGCGGCAATCTGCACCTCCACAACCTGTGAATGTGCACTCCAGATACGGGCCGGGCAGGAGCGGCTATCGGCTTCTTGCTGCTGTCGTGCTTAAGTTGTCATTCATCGTTTAAGTGTTGACGTTCAAACACATGGAGTTAATTTTAAGCTCACTTAAGAATCAACCAAGTTTGCAAAGTCCGGCGCAAACGAAGTGATGAGTATCATTTTACTCGCTTGTATATCATTCCAAGCTTACTTAGTAATCGGATCTACGAAGCGAACCGTTTTTTTATTTAGTGTTAAAATGCAAGCAGAGCATTCATATATGAAGCTTCCGACGGGAAGTCGGTAATAATGGCGCATGATTTCATGATGGTCAACCCAGCAATCATTGAATATCCTGTCAGAAGCCATTCGCATTTCCTTCGCTTGCAAATGGTCCCATATCAAGTGACTTTGTATCAGTTTGCACCGCGCCCAACACAATGGCACCCCAACATCCGGGTAACACAACCCGCCGAAACTTTACGCCGCACACCGCTTCGTCCGAAACGCGCTTGTACGCAAATTTCTCGCCTTCGGCGTAACTCTCGCAGTGGAACCAGCAGCAGATAGCGCACGACTTGAATACAATATAAAAAAAATTTAAAAATGAGAACGTTGTGAACAATGCGGTCAAACCAACGAGGAAATTGAAGATGAGACCAATTCTAAGGACTTGAAACACCTAAAACTAGTTTTGACGAAAGAAGTTCGATCATCTCTTCCCAGCAAAACGTGCACACGACCCAAAGCACCACAAACGTACCACAGGTAACATTGCAGCAGCATCAGCCTTAAAGCAAGTGCTGCAATTGACCTCAAAGCTGGAAAACGCTCGAAATCGCTACAGCGAAACAAGATCGTGTCTATCTGGCGTTGGGACGATCTATGAACGGCGCGAAACAGCGATTTACCCCCCCCCGTGCGAGTAACAACAACGCTCGCCTGAAAATAACTCGGGCGTTTTAACTCGTGAAAGCGCAAACAACGCCGACCAGTGGTTGTAATTAACCATGTGACAACTCAGTTGATGGCGCACGCCTTGTTGACGGGAAGGTTCGGGATCGATTCGCGACAAAGCCTCTTGATCATAAGCACCACAGTGACGTAGCGCTGGCCCAGGCCGATCGCTTTGATAAGACATCATGGAAAAGACGGTCGGAAAACAAAATCATGGTTGCGCAAGTGGTGTGAATGGCTTTTAGCCATAGTTGATGTAAATGGACCCAACCCGAAGAAAAACCACCTGGCTTTTTTTTTTCAAAAGCCCACTTGAAAATTACAACAAAACCCACTCTTTACTTCCTTTGAAAAATCTAATATGAAGTAAAACGTAAAATAAGCAGCACACTTGTGCAGTTAATAACCAGCACACTTGTACAGTTAATAGACAGCACACTTGTACAGTCAACTGTAGTTTTCTTAATCATACAAAATGGACAGCAACCAAATTTGAAGGACTCGAAAATAAGAAAATAGTTAAAACAGTTTGAGTAGATTCTAATGGTTATCTTCTTCAGCTCTGCAAAATCGTTATATTTTAACCAATTTTCCTGCCTTCTNTNCATCCACACTCTTTCTGATGTTGGACCATTACCAAACCATACGTAGAAGAACTAGCAGGGCATGCACATAAACTTTGACGTGAAACGTAAAANTGCGGGAATGTTTTTTTCTGTTTGCTGTGCGCATTCTTGCCAAGCCTGACCACTTAGGAGTGAACTGACCAACAACACTTTGCGAAAACAAAGATGGGATAAATTTCTTTACTCTCAATTTTGAATGCTATAATAGGTATAACAAGTTATCATTGTGTTATTCTGAAAATAGTGATCTTGCATGATGCAATAAAAACAATTCAGAATGGAGTTTTTGTGTTTTTCCTAAAAAAGAATAAAAACCTTTTCTTTTCAAAAACCCGGGTGAAAAAAACAACAAAATAAACAGATGGGTTGTCTGCTTTTAAATGTGTTTGCTTTCAGCAGGTTTAAACGAAGCGCACATCCGCCATCAGCAAACATGGCACTGAGGATGGAACAAGTATTTGTTTCAAGCAATCCGCGAATCGCGCCGCGACCCACTTTGATTTGCAGACGTATCGCTGCAACATGGAACTATGTGATCAAACGTAAACATCTACTGCTTCGCCTCCCATATTAAAAGTCGTATCTCAGTGAAAGAACATACCTAGCGCGGTGCTGTCGACCTCCTGGGCCAGTGCAGGGCTGGGATTAATCTCTGCCGATGCTGTCATTTCACCTGAAATTCAAAGACATAACTCAGCGCGAATTTCTNAATAATTTGAAAGTTTATTTTAATTGATAAAATCCATAAAAAGCTTCCAGCACTTTATTACAAAGAAATCGGAAAAGGTTTCAAGGATGGACTTTTTTCTTTGTCAGACATGCGACAGCATCTCAAATCCTGTGCAGCAGAGAGAGACTCACCTTCCTCACGAGTCCGCTTCGCTTTCCCGCTCCTCGTATTCGCTTCTGTAGCTGTCCTCCTCCCTCGCCTTGTTTTCTCGGCAGGGACAGGGGTGAATCCTCCCACGACACTGCTGTGGAACGAGACCGTCTTTGTCAGCTTCCCCCCTTCAACCTCAGCCCCAACTGCTGTTTGCTCCTCGACCTTCGCACTCGACTCAGCTTCGACTGCTTTGCGTCCTTTCTTCTTCGACGATACTTTGCCTTTTTTCTCAACGGTTTGTTTTTCTTCGACGGCGACGTCACGAGTCTCCATTCTCTCGTCGGTCGTGACGTCAGCACACATATCTTCAACTCGTTCGATATCACTGGATTGCTGTTTGGAGACAGCACTTCGTGTTGGCTTGTCAGGTCGCTCCTTCACTGCCTTACCCCTCTTCTTGCCTCTCGCCGGGACCCCCCGTTTCTCTTGCGCCGGCAACGTTGGTTCCTGGCCGCGCCAGCCTTCCGGTGACGTCATCAGCTTGTCCAAGTGCAAATCATCTACGTCACTTTCCTGACGAGGTTCTTTCCTCTTGCCTGCTGCATATGCCTGGAAGAGACGCGCTGTCCCGAAGTGGTTCTCGACACTGCCTGCTTTTGCTTTGGGACTTGAAAACAGTCTGCTGGTGCCGAACTCATTTTCCACAGCCTGACCCTTGCACTTATCCGCTGGCGTTGTGAAAAGCCTTTTCGTCCCGAACTTGTCTTTCACTGGCTCCGTCTTGTCCTTAGTCCTCGGGGTCTTGAGCAGTCGCTTTGTCCCGAAATGCTCCTCCACGGCCTCAGCTGTCACCCTTTCTTTGGGCGTTTTCATCAGTCGCTTCAACCCGAGCTTTTCTTCAACAGCTGCCGTTTTCACTTTGTTTCTGGGCGTTGCTAAGAGACGTTTCATTCCCAGATTTCCTTCAACTGGCTCCTGTCTGGCCTTGACCTTCGGGGTTTTCAGAAGTCGCTTCGTACCGAACTTATCTGACACAGGTACTGACTTCTGTTTGTCTCTTGGCGTTTTCAACAACCTCTTCAATCCCAGCTTCTCCTTCACAGGCTGAACCTTGACCTTCTGCTTGGGGGTGGTTAGCAAGCGCTTGGTACCGAGGTGAGTCTCGACCGGTTCGACCTTTTCCTTGTTTTTGGGCGTCTTCAACAAGCGACCAGTTCCAAGTTTACTTTTCACAGGCTTCCCTTTGTCTTTCGCACGAGGCGACTTCAGCGACCGTTTGGTTCCAAGCTTGCCATCAACGGGCAAGTTCTTCTTCTTTTTCTTTGGAGGTTCCAGTGCTGTCGCCTCTGACTCGTGCAGAGATGGACCAGCGACGTGGGCCCCGGCCTGGCCTTCAATGGCTCCAGATCTCGACCTTCTTTTGCCGCCGATTAACTGCGGGGAAGCACCAAAATCCAATGACGTTGACAGGGCCAGCTTGGCCCCGCCGCTTCTGCGACCGGTCATCGGGGACACAAACATGCTTCCAACTGTATCCGGCGTCCCCAGGCTGCTATAAAGACTGTGGTCGCATCCGGTCGTCTCTGGTGTTTCGGATGCGACTGATGTTACGGAGCTCGCATCCGGCGTTTGGAACATTTCAGGTATCCCGGTAAAACTTTCATTGGCAGGAATATCAAGTATCTGCAAACAAAGAAACAAAACAATGCATGAAAAATATTTTTATGTTTTGTCGACGAGCCCACAACAGGAAGGGGACTCACGGCTGGGGCGGGCGCTCTGGGGACTCTCGGGGTCCTGGTGGGTCGGACCCGGCTTCGAGTCTTACCAATGTACAATGTGGCCGGGGAGTCGATGTGGTGGCCCTCGTTGAGAACGAGCAGCTTCTCTTGCTTTCTGGCAAGTCGCTTTTTCTTGGAAATCTAATTGAAAATCATGAAAGACGATGTGATTACAATTGTGGTTTGCACAACCGTTGTTTAATTTCTGCAGCAAGTCAAACAAACATCCAAAGTTAATTATGACGTCGCGCAAACGAAGCTCAGCCCATAAAAGGTCCTAACCCATTAATGACCGCAACCAAAAATTCAAATCATATATGTTTAGTTTTTTAGTATCTGTTTTATATATGTCCTAACATAAAAATTAGAAGAAAAAATAGGTTTTTTTTGTGGTTGCTTAGCAACATGTTCCATTAATGGAACAATGGTCCTCCAATGTGTGTTCACAGCTGCGTCATAATGTTTCTTGCCCTTTCTTTATTGTTAGACAATTGTTTAAACGAGACACTACCGCAATATTTGTTGTCGTTCTCACGGGTACGCAACAACAGGCCTGTGGCCAGGTTTTAGGATTTGGGGGGGGGGAATACATTTTTAGGGGGGAGATATTTTTGTTTTTATTTTAAGTTTAAAACAACAAACTGCAACATGACAAACGCCAAAGTTCCGTAGTACAATTTATTTTGTAACATTGAGGTTGTTTTTTCATGCAGTGTGCGGTGGTGTTGCGAGTTGACGTAACGATTGAACCCAAGCTTTTGGAAAATTTGTTAATTTTGTCGAATCAGATATATATCTACATGAATATATATCTACATGAATATAAAAGAAAATTTTCTGAGCACAACAAAATTTGAGTGGACACTGGCTCCATGGTTGCGGGCGCTTGTACCGATTGACCAATGGATGGAAGGACAATGAGGTTGTTTGCATTGTTTCCAACCATGCCGACGCAGCAGGTAAAACGTTATACACAAGAAATGGCAAAAAATGATGCAATTGACTTCTTCGTTTCTATTAGAAAATCAGGGAACGGGAGATGCGGATTTACTTGCCAGATTTCCTAATCAATAGAGACCAGAATTAAAATGTGGTGCTGGCCCTTATTTTTGAACTTTGATAAAAATTGTGGCTCTGTGAGATCGCATGTTACGGCTGAATGCAGCCTGAAGTAGGATCTACTTGAGTTCCGAAGGTCAGTTGTAGTTGAATTGCTGAAAACGTCCATAGTGTCTTTCTTTAGGCCCAGTAGGAAAAGAATTACCTACACATCCTGGATTACAACACTCTGTGTGATGTGGCAAGAACCTTTTACAAAACGCCCGATTGTAATGTTAGGCAGTGTGAAAATAGCTTTTTAGCTTATCAAGAACAGAAACTTTTATTTTTACGTTTATTCAGACCCTTGTACTTGTTCTCATTGAATGCACTTACTTTTATAAACTTGCTGACCATGATTTTAGTAAAAGCATTTATTGCAAAGGATTCTCGTAAGGATGTCGATTCTGATACCGGTTTGGAGCATCGTTCCAAAAACGGAACAAATATTTTCATTTCAAATAATTTATTTGTAGATCGCACCAAAAACTTGCAAAGTACATGATTACATTCGCTAGTGTGTCTATTTTCGATAAATGTATCATTTACCATGAAGTTATTTTTGCTGAGTCAACATTATTGAACAAACAGAGTTTCACTCAAATGTGAAATAATTTAACATTTTTAAGGAGCCGATAGAAAAAACAGAAAAATTTGAAAGGCATGCTTGTATTAAGGTGAACTAACATATAAATCAAAACTGAGATGATACAATAAAGTGGAAACGAGCCATGACCATGTGAAGGTCATGTTCCAGAAACGGAACAATGGTCATTAATTGATTAAAATCGACGTCGCAAAAGTGATTTTCTACAAGTCTAGAGAGAGAGACTGTTCGCGACGAAGTTTCGATGGCATCCTCCCACTGCTTACGTACCGCTCTGTTGCTCGAGTTTTTGCTGCTGTAGCTGTTTTGCGCCACTGGCGCCTTCTTCACGACGTCCGCCCACAGGAGAGGCTTCGCTTTGACCCTCCCACTGCTCCTGCGGCGTTGCCTGGAAACATGGCAGTGACAATCATCATTATGACCTCACAATCAGTTCCGAACTTCTAGAACAGGTGTATTGTGCAACGTCTTCACTCCCACACGTAACGCGGTAGACCTAAGCACGCATCGCAGTGACAAGGAATACACATGCACATGAAAGATGACGAGGATAAATGTATGTGGCGCTGTATGGGGTTAACGCAATTACTTTGATGAAACACAAGCATACATATGTGATCATATTAAAGGACACACGCATGAATGACGCCATCATGATTGTTATAATGCAGTACTGCTTTTGCGAGTACTGCGATTTCTTTCAAGTACAGCAATTTACAAAATGCATGAGTGGGAGGCTGCGAAGGACCAGGGGTCATCAGGCTGCAGACCTCCCAAGGACGAAGTTGCTTATAGTGTAAAGGGAACAGTGTATAATAGTTAGTAAAAGTCTTTTGCTCTGGGTATAAGGCTTAATATGCTGCGCAACGTGGTTGTATGGTTTACTGAAGCAAGGTGCGTTGCAGGCAAGACCAAGCCACCAGAAGAAAATGGTTTGCAGTTGTCAAATTTAACTTCGCAATACTTACTGCTTTACGGGCATTCCTGGCGAAACAGCCGAAATAACCGGAGCTTCAACAGCGTTGCCTGTTTCCTGTAAATAAACGAAAAATTGAAAATGACCGAAAACGAAACAAGAACAACTGGCAAATGCGTTAGGAGCTGCTCATACCTCAACAGTCTTCCCATCGACGTTGCTGGACTCCAACTGAGCTCTGCGAGGAAATAAAACAAGTGCAGGGTTTTTGTGTCCGGGAAGTGCGTTTGAAAAAGTCACATAAAACGCAACATTTTAAATCCACAATCATTCACCACACAGCGACCACGTTTAAATCCACAATCGTGCACCACACAGCGACCACGTTTAAATCCACAATCGTGCACCACACAGCGACCACGTTTAAATCCACAATCGTGCACCACACAGCGGCCAAAGCCAAGTCGTACTTACACTTTCTCTGCTGGCAACTGCGCACGCGCACTTTTCAATGGCAACACGGGAGATCCCTTCTCACTGCAAAAGAAATAAAACTGCCACATTTAATATGGTGCTGTCTTCACGCACTTCGCCAAAGCACGTTTCTTTTCTAATTAAAATGTGAAGCACCTGGTTCGACGAAAAACATTTGCACCAAGATTTTGTTCCCTACCTTCAGCCATGTCGCAGTGCGAGGATGTGCCAAGGCCATACGACTTGGACACGGACACTTTTCAAAAATCAACATTGTTTCAAAATATTTTGCCGCCATTTTGTTTCATAATACTAGAAGAAATAACAAATTGCACAACATACCAAAAAAGTAACTTGATACGGTCACGTGAGTGACAAACCACATTTAAAATTTTTTTGTGGCCTTACAGAAACTCCATTCACCCTTGCAAAAACTTCATTAACCCTGGTGTGGACCATTCACCCACTCATCCTGTTAAGAAGCGCTGCTTTGTAGCTTAGTTTCAAATCCACAGGTTCAAAATGTAGTTGAAAAAAAAAACAGTTTGCGTTCTCCTATTTGCAAGTTTTTACTTCCAGCAAATGCTCAAGTTAATTGCGTGGAGATTTTAGCGGTTGGCCAGACCTCGATTACCTGCTGCAGTCTTGATATGAAAGCATTTGAATTAGAGGAAACACAACACCTATGTACAAAACACTTACACGACTCGCTTGTCATAGGCAGCACTGAGGACGTTGCGGAGAAGAGACTTGGGCCTCTTCTTTGAGCTGGCCAATCTGTAGGGGGTCGGCGTTCGGGCAGGCACAGGTTTCGATGTTGGGGGCGTCTTGCGTTGTTTTGACGCCGTCTTTGGTGTCGTCTCATCCACCCTGGACAGCGTACTCGCCCCCGAAGCAGCCAACGACTTCCTTTTGCTACTTTTCTTCACTGATGTGGGGGTTGCACCCTTCCTCACCGGGGTGTTCGGGGGCAGGTGGTTCAAGAACTGCTCGGGGCTCAACTGGGGNCCAAACGAAACCCGATGTGACTTTCTACGCAGTGATCGAGNAGACTCATCGAATATCAATGGGGAGGGACGGGAAACCATNTGAGCTTTCATGGGTTTCTTCACTGGAGAAGAATTGTTCTCCACCTCCTGGACCTCGGGCAAGGGGTCCCAGCTCTTTTTCGTCTTCGAAGCGACGGCAGGAGTCGGTTCGTCCTCGGCATCTTGCTCCACCAGTGGAATCGACTTCCGACGAATCTCTCCCATGCTCTTGCGCAGTGACGTAGCGCTGGGTGTGCGGGGACTGCCGAAGAGCAACAGCGCCTGCTTGCGGTTGACAGACGTCGAACCAAACGATCTGCGACGAAGTTTCTTCTGAGAACCTTTCCCCGCATCAGGAAACTCGTATGGGTCGCTATCCGGCTCGCCCGACGTCTGAGGAGTCAATGATATCACTGGAACGTTGGACTCGTTCTTATCCAGCGAATCACTGGCTTTTGCATCTCCAGCAGGTTGTCTTTTCGGTGTCATCTCCTTTTCCACCAGTTCTTCAGGTTCTTTTCGCTGCTCTGCACTGCGGGGACTTGCAACAAGCGGCTCAGCAGCGACATACGACCCAAGGCCTGTTTGTTCAGTGCTTGCTGGTCTGTCTGCAGCACTGTCAGCGTTTGGTGTGGAGCCGTTCTTGAGATTTTTGTCTTTTGAAGAGCTGCGGAACAGAAGGATTTAAGCTTTTATGAACGAATAAAGTTTTATTATCAATTTATCAGCAATTCGAGATTTATTCAACGACCTGGAAAAAATATTTCTTACTGGACATCAAATCTATCCAGATAAAAAAAACTACCGGTATTAAACAAGTTAGGCTCGACTGAGGAATCTTTTCAGCACATCAAAACAGGAAGGTAGCATGTTATGGTTTAATTTCATATTCCAAAATGTTATAAACATCTTTTTATCTTAAGTCTGCAGATTAAAATGTTTTCAAAACATTCAGAAACAATTGTTTTTCTATACCGTTTCTTTGATGTCACCAATGCAGTCTACTGTAGTTTTTTACATACAGGTCAAAATGCGATAGTTGTTCAGTTTTCGANGTAAGTTTCAAAAAGTTTTGTGGTGGCTGGTGCTTTTTTTCTGCAGACAAGGGCTGCAAAAGACAGTTTTAATGATGTTGCGCTTTGGATGCCAAGTGCAACAAAGCAAAAATCGAATCTCCATGTGCAAATATTTCAAAACACAAAACTGGTTGAACGCCACGTCAAGGCCACACAGGACAAGTTTAATTTGGGATATATTTAGTGGCAGAAACTAAAAGTGTGGCGAAGCTAAACTATTGCTAAATGAAACATGAATGTTCCAAATTTAATTCACAGGTATTTCTAGTAAAATATCGCTATAAATTCTATTAGTATCTTTGAGTTTCATAAAATTTGGTAACAACCACAATTTTCTAGGATCTTATCAATTACAAAAAGCTGTCAAGTAAATAACTGCAAGTACGCAAAACAAGAAATGTCTCGATGCAGAATGTAAACTTTCCAATAATTCACATGACATGTGTATGAACATGCAGCTGACCTTTGCAGAAACTGGTACCATACCCTTAGAAAAAATATTTGAATTAAATCACATATAATGACAACGAACGTATGCAACAATCAAACTGAATGAAGAAATCGCTAGTGTTGTGGCCAAACTATATGGACAAATACAGAAAGAATGGAGCCAGCGCACTTGTAATGCACTGCTCATTGAGTCCCGTCTTTGTGTGGCTGGGAACAAAACGTCCGCACAAGACTTGCATTGGTTGGTAACGCCTAACGTTATTGTTACGTACAATGACCGAAATGGCTCTTTTGAAAAAAAGAGCTCAGGACCCACCACCTTGTTAGCATAGGCTGTGGTTTTATAAGTGGAAACAAGTAAACATCGGAAAGGCCAAGCGGCAAGAGCGCAAAACTTCGCACTGTGGCAGCAAGCAACAACAGAGATCACGCGCTGCGATCACTCTATGATTGCTTGTTCGCGCCACTTATATATGGGTGTTGTTCTTCGCGCACATTCCGTTCGTGGTGAATCACACAATCAACGTCAACCGAGAGTTTGCTACAATGCGTATAAACAAACACACATTTAATTATGTTCGAGTAGCGAATTTATTCCAGCATGCACTTCAGTCAGAATCTTGCTGCTGAACACATTCAATGCATTCCCACGCTTTGGTGATTCGATAAACTCCGTGGCCCCCTCAAACTGCGCTGTGACCGGCTACAGGGTCGCGTTTCAAATCCCCAGCTCGATTTGCTTGTCTCTAGCAGCAGTGCCGGCGAGCCTGGGATAGGCCTTCGTCAAATCGCGAGTCGAAGAAGTGTATGTGGTTTCCAAGCGAAACACCATAACAGCAGTCCACCGTTTTTTAAACAATTCTACACAAAAACAAAAGTTACCTTCCAATCGCACTGACTTCACCATTAGTTGACGTCCTGGGCGATCTTCTGAGAACAGGACTTTCTTCTTCAACTGAGTTTTCTTTCTGTACAACTGACTTCTGCACCAAACATTTACAGTTGACGAAGTCAAGGAAATAACTTCACTAAATTTTTTAATTTTTTACCTGTTCATCTTTTTTAGCTGGCACTTTGTTTTTGATGCTTTCTTTCATATCACTGACCAGTTTGCTGAACGGGGAGTCGGTTCCACTTTGCTGGTTCACTGTAGATTTGCTTTCACCTACTACAACAAGCACTGGTTTAAAATGATACTAATACTTACACAACTTCTGAGTCAACTGTGTGATGTTTACATTTGCACAATAGACTCTGCATTATAAACACTTCAGGAGTGAGGCATTGCACCAACCGTGGTGCTGATCCTAATGTATGTGTCATTATAATTACTGTTTGTCATGTCACCAATCATTGCTCTTTCCGCGTCGCTCTCATTCGAATTATTTTCCATTACGATTTCTGCAGAATGCTGAAGATTCATCTTATTGATTGCCCAGAATTGATGTTGCATTTCTACATGCAATGTCGCTACTTTTAACTAGTGTCACTACAACTTGCACAATGCAGGTTTTATGCTGTACAGTCACATGTATCACACATCACATACTGCATTATTAGCCTGCAATGAAGACGGCAACAAGACTTGCTTGATGTCCAAGCTTCAACTACACACCACCTGTGGCATTTTTAAACACACTGTAGAAGTTTTGATAACGACTCATCATATTCAAAAACATGCACACGCTCAGAAAAAGTGTTAACAAATGCCAATAAATCAAGAAGCGTTAATATAATGCTGCTACATATATACTATACTGCAGGGTTCCCACACATTTTCTAAGTCCATTTTCCATGCTTTTTCAATACTAAATAAAAAAACTTTAATGCAATTACTTATCATTTTTCCAAAATCTTATTCATGGAGCACAATGCAAAAAAACATCTGCAAAACTGTCATTAGCGGTAAAGAACAAAATTTGAACAAACAAATGGCTGAATGTGGAATTTCCATACTTTTTTTATACTTTATGTACATTTTGACCAAATGCAATACTCTTTCAAGGTCGTAAACCGATTTCACGATTTGATACTTTTTCAATACCACATTGGGAACCCTGCCATTGCATCTTACCTAAAGGAGTCCGTTTTGGGCTTTTTCCTTTAATGGATGATTTTTGAGGAGTTCTTACAACTTTCCGTTGGGTTTCCGGATACTCAAACCTGCAATATTCCTTGAACTAAAATTCATGGAACAGCAATCTTACACTTGTGCTTAAAAACATGCCAACATAAAAACCTGAATGAGCGATCCACAATGGTTAACATATCTTTGTGTTCCACAATCACAGGCTCAACAACAGGCTTTCCATTGATCAGAGTTATATTTGTCTGGAAGAAAAACACAGATTCCATAAATTAGTGTACCAAACAAAATTTTTAAGCTTCAAACATGTTATCCACTCATCTGAGAAGTCTGTCATGACATCTTCAACTAATGAAGCTGCCATAGAATTTAAATCCCAACAGCTCTGTGGTTGCAATGATAGAGAAAGTCTGACTGGAAAAGGTATCAAATTGAGTAAATATTCATTATTAGTGGTATGTCAAATGAATCAGCTGGAACTGGGCATGGGCATTTTGCCTGGAGCTGGGGTGGGGCTCATATTAAAATTTTGGATCTGAAGCTATGGTTTTTTCACAGGTAACTATGGCTCCTGGTCCCTTCTTAGATATTTTTTCTATTTTTCTAATTATCTAATTAGTCAAATATTTTTATTACTTTTGATCATAACTTTAGAACCTGAAACCCCAGCAGGTCATCCAAAGTATCAAAAGACTCAGATTGTAGCCTAGTTTCCAGTAAAAACTTCAGCGAAATACTACCATCTAACGGTTTCGGCCCAAGGTGGTCTAAAAGTCCTCCACTTATGGTGTCACTCACAAAAAATCTGCACCCCTCAACCAAATAATTTTTTTCGAGTGCAGACTAGAAGACTTGCCACGTCTTTTGAGCCTTTGAACAGCTCTCTACCACTTTCAGCGCCTGAGTTACGCGTGTGCAAAGTCATGTGCGATCCAGTTGTTTTGGCACAAGAATCCTCAAAAGCAGCTGGACGCTACAGTGTTAAGCGCTCTCTTTTTGTTAACACATTTGGAGCCAGTGTACGATATACTTGCACCTTGAAATCAGGCCTGGGCTGAGTCACCATTTTGCAACACCACATCTCGCCAGCCAATTGAGCTAGAGAGCTGTTCAACCCCTCAAAGATGTGATGAGCCTTCTAGTTTGGATTAAAGAAAAATTGGAAAGTTTTGGATTTCATTTTTTTGTGGGTGACGTCATAATACCGGCAGGTTTAGGGCAGTGTATCTTAACCTTTTTTGCATATCTCACCCTTTTCTCAAACAAGTTTACCAGATTTACGCAAAACACAATGGTGCTCATATATTGAAAATAAATAGCAAACTCTTACAGTTTAGAATGATTTATAAAAATCTATATTTGTTGCAGTTTATGGTTCAGTAAATTTACCCCCTTGCAAGATGAAATTCACCCCAGGTTAAGAACCACTGGTTTAGGCATTTTTGGCCCAGGGCACCAACTACAATTTTTTGACTCAAGTCTTTAGTGCAAATTAGGCTATAATACAATCTTTAGAGCCTTTGATTGGTCATCTAGCATTTGTGGTTCAAAAGTTTTGGCCAAAAATCAATAAATTAATAATTTGTTTTTTTTTAGGCCATAACTTCTGAAACAAATGCTGAAAAGCTAATCAAGGCTTTTTTATGGCCTAAAAACAACAGAATGTTTAAACAATCCCCTAATTAATTGACTATCGACCCTTTGTTGTTTTCAGACCATAACTTTTGAACCAGAAACCCAATCAAGGGCTTTCAAAGACTCGGATTATAGCCTAGTTTCCAATAAAAACTTGTGTCAAAAAATTCCCTCTTGCAGTTGGCACCTAGGGCCAGGTAACCTGAGCCAAAATGGCCTAAAACCTACCCCACTTATGACATGACCCACAAATAATTTACAAAAAATGCAAGCTAGAAGAGTTGCCACATCTTGAGGGTTTGAACAGCTCTTTAGCTTTTCCGCCTGGTGAGTTATGGAGTTGCAAAGTGGTGCAAAAATATGGCATCAATGTGGGCTTCCTAAGTACGAATATTTTGTACACTGGTGCTGAAGGTTTTAAGTTGTTTTGTGTTCAAACCCAGAGCACAACTGACTTCAATCACTGGCAGAATGCCTGAACTTCAATGAAAGTTACAATTGTAAAACAAACCTGAAAAGTTATTATACAAACACAACCATCATGAATAAAATAGTACCTCACTAAGATTGTGCAACACAAACTTTCCATTTTCATCCAAAGAAATTTTGCATTGTTCACTGGAAACAAAGGGCATTTGAATCCTAACATCACAATCGGTATTCCTGAAAAATATAAAGCAGACTGTTTTACAACAGAAAAATGAATCAGAACATAAAACCAATGGGTCCAGGGTCCACACAAAAAATCAAAGTTGTTATCATTCTTCTGATATTTTCAATGCATTCAAACAGCTACCATTACAGCATTACAATGATACTGCAAAGAATGGCTTGAAAGAGGTATTGAACAGCCAAGCAAAGTAACATCTAATAGGGCACACAAAAACCGCTTCCTACCTTCCAAACAAACATGATGAATTAGTTACTGAAAAGTGAGATCCATCTGATCCATTTCGTCTAATTACGACAATCTTTCCATATACAGGCATACTTCTATTTTACTACCAGCTCTAACAGCAGCCTTACTCCATCTAACCTGGGTGATGAACAACATTTATAATTTCAAAAAAAATTTGGCATCAAAACCTCACAGTAAAATTTTGTTGTTAACAAGGCAAACATAGCATATAATATCCTTTTAACCAAACCTCTACAGCAAATTTTATGTTGCAATGATGAATTTGATTTTTAATCTTTAACAACAAACTGACTTTAGTGTAATTTAACCCTTTAACGCGCCAACATATTGGCGAGCCTTTTTTGGCCATAAATCGCCAGCCGCTAGAGAGCTGTTCAAACCCTTTACGGATTCAGCAAGTCTTCTAATTGACATTGAAAAAAAAACACATTTTTCATTTTGGGTGTGAGCTTTTCTGGGGTGAACGTCACAAGTAGGGGTGTTTTGTGTTATTTTGGCCACCTTTGCCTGGCCCTGGGCACTGTCCCAATGGGCCATTTTTGGACTCAAAGTTTAGTTGAAAACTAGGTCAAAATCTGCATCTATAGAGCCCTTGATTGACTTCCTAGCATATCGGGAGCGAAAATTATGGCTTATAAACCAAAAATTGACCAATTATGCTCCCTCAAAAGCCACTCTGAGGGGCATTTCTCCCCAGGCAATAACTCGCCGTCAGATTGAGCTAGAGAGCTATTCAAACCCTCTAAAGACTCGTGAAGGTATGTAGTTTGCAAT
>JGI24158J21664_10000929_pt1 | contig 30350 bp, 15 predicted proteins | sample Ectturendosymbi3_FD_21664 | JGI IMG/M metagenome (IMG submission 21664)
AAAGTTGAAAGGCTGAAGTAACAGCAGAGAAAAAGCAAACTCAAGACTACAATCAAAATTTCGTAATACAAGCTCATAAATCATAACATCTTAACAACTGACTGACGTCAAGAATACTAGTGGCGACAAAACAAACTTTGTAACAACTGGACGGATTATTTGAAAACAACGCAGTCGGTCGCAGCCATCCGCTTACACGAGTGGACAGAGGATCGAGAGGAACACATGTGCACGATATCGACTATCAAAACTTGTACAGCATAGGCATTCACGACATTCGTGAGCATCCGGAAAAGTCCTGCAGAATTCTGACCAGACAAAACAACAATTCGCGAGATGGTCACATGGGTCTTTCGAGCTTCTTCAGTCACCCAAGCGTGCGCATACTTGCTAAAAGTTGTTCTCGTTTCACTTATGGATGTACCCAGCAAAACAAAACTTTGAACAAAGCACCACGCAAAATAACTTTAAATGGTTTATTCTTGCTAATAAGTTCATTTTTTGGTAAAGGCAGCAGCTGAACACGGCAATGGCAGTAACATACCTTGTGCAATGAAACGGAGTATAGCGATTTGATCTACAAACGACGCTTTTTGCATTGCATGTTTGCAGCAGAGTGTACTTTGGCAATTGCGTTCGGCTGTGTGGCCTTCATCCACTAGTGATGCAATCAGTTTAGCAAATATTCGATTAGTCCTGATAAGAAAATCAAAACAAAATAACTTGCCCAATTTTGTTAACGAAGCGATCGATCAAATTTACTACTGTTTGGTAAGTTTGATAAAATTTTTGATTTATTGACAAGCAATGTTATGGTTGCACGAAAGTGTTTCTTCTTCCAAGCGTGCGAGTCTTGTGCTTGGGTATGCGAGGATTTCAAGTCATTAGTTTTGGTTTATTATAGGAAATCCAGTTACGGACTTTGTGTAGAGCAGGGATCACCAACCTTTTTGAAGTTGAGAGCTACTTCTTGTGTGCGGATTAATGCGAAGAGCTACCAGTTTGATACACACATCTGAAATGAAAATGTTGCTCAATTTACCTTAATCATTTTAGTATTAACAATTAAGGTATTCCGCAAGGTGAAGACACTGATCATGCTAATGTTATTTTAAGAAGGGCTGCGGGCAGTAGCGTATCCAGCCCGAAACTTGGGGAGGATATTTTTTGGGGGGGCAGGGCCTCTTTGCTCCACTTGATACGCCTATGTCCGCGGGCGACATACTTGGTCCTTGCGGGCGACCTGGTGCCCGCGGGCACCACGTTGGTGACCCCTGGTGTAGAGTTTATGGATCTGACGAAGAATTTTCCACTGCAGCAGATTTGACAATTACTGCTATCTCACTGTCGTAAACGTATACTTAGGCAAAAAACGAGCTGATTTTGTTGTCAAAATAGTTTTATACCTCCTGGCCTGCTACTGCAGCTTTTATCAAATACTTCAGAACAAATTCTGTCGTACAAGCCTACACTTTTTTCTTTTTCGTTTTTGCACCTTGGCTTTGGTTTTCCTGTTTCTGAAACAAAACAAACTGTATTGTGGTGATCACCTTGTATCAGAAATGCATTTTGACGTGAACATTGAACACCACTTGGCCTGCAACCTCGTCACCAGTTGGAAAAGGGCGGGGACTCCTATTTTCAGAGAGTTTCCCCAATCTGTCAGAAGTGATGTCTTTTTAGTTTTTATTTAAATGTGCCTTATCCCACGTTTTTTGTTTGGTCCCCAATAAACAAAACCTGGCAACAGGTCTGATATGGCCTGGAAAATGCCATAATGTTTTGGCTTTTTTCACGTTTTGGCTGTTTTGTGATGGATGGCGCGTACACAGAGGCATTTCCGGTAAATTGCCGGAAGAGCTTTTGGGATTTTATGGGATTATTCAACTTGTTGTTTAACCATAGCCGCTCACAATATGCCATGCATAATACAAACACAAGTTGCCGTGCTTTATTTTTCTCCTTTGCAGAGTATTTTTAATATAAGTAGGCTATTGTTCCTAACTGCTGCTCTAGAAGGGGTGCGATGGCTAGTTGGTGATTTGAAACCAATACTAAAGAAACAGGTAAAAGATCACTGCAATGATGTAACAATTTGAGAAAGAATTGACCCGTGCCTATGGAAGATTTTGAGAAATCCCAGAATACTTTCAGAGAAATAGTGTTCAATTTTCTACAAACTTCAAAAAAACTGTGTGAAAATCTCTCCAGAAAGTAGAGTGAAAAAACTTCCACACACATCGTGTGAACGAAATCTGATCATAATTTTTATTTTTAAATCTAACAAATAAGAGTTTTCTCAAGCAAGTCTCGCACCTGGGATAACTCGAGCTGCAAGCTACAGTATTCGGGTTGCGTACGCGTGAATAAACGTTTAGGGTTTAAGATTCTTAGGTTTTCACGCAAAGTCTTATCAGAGTCACAAACATTCAAAAAAGATCAGTTGAATACCTCTAACTGCATCTGAGCCGCATGCAACTATTGTCTCCACCCGGGTCAAAAACCACTCACGATCTTAGTGCCTTGAGCTTGGCTTAAAAGATATACCTACCAAAAACCAACATGCTGTTCATGGCTTGCAAACTTTGTGATGTCTGGTGATTCCTGCAATGGCGACGATTAATGTTTCGTCGATGATAAATGATTCGATAATAACGGGAACGTTTTCGCGAAGCGTAGCGATTCAACTGAGTTGCTTATATCCGTTTCCACTGCTGGCCCCCGCGCATTTCGCGATTTCTGGAGGATGCGGCCGCGTGGGCGATGCCTTTGTGAGGTTTCGCCAAAATCATCAGGGCCAACTAAACTAGTCTCAGTGAGCTACAACAAGACATATTGGGAAAGAATTTAGTCCAACAATGGGTGAACTGTGGTTCGCAGTCTATGAAGAATGTTCAAGTGGTCAAGTCAACGCATGAAGTTACGCAATCGTTTGCTGCCAGGGCTGCCAATGCCCCGATTGGCAAGTCCTATACTGTACATAACATTCTAGGCAGCATGCCTGTACGACCCGAGTTTATCCTCTTTGTGTGGTTATTAAGCGATACCTTTAAATTTAAATGCTCAACACATTAATAAGTGAAACTTGTTTACGAGCCTTTTTGCCGAAACATTTCATTTGGTCTACCTTGAAATTAACTATTTTACTGAATGAACCATGCACTCTGTTGGAACTGTGTACCGCCTTCAGCTTTGAGACAGAAATGTGACTCACATGCCTCTGCATCTTCGAGCTCGAGGCTCCCGAGCTCGCAGCTCGCTTCGGTGTCTTGCATTTACTGACAGTACGAGTTTAATTGAGGGGGAGATACACATTTGACTTTTACCAGCTCGTGCCAGAGATCGCTGTCTGTTCGAGTCAAGCGCTTTAACAACCACCTTTCACAGGTTTGGCTCTCATGTCAAGCAAGATGCAAGTGATAAAAGTTGTTTAATGGACAAACAGGAATGTTCTTGTAACTAAACTGACGCAAAAGTGTTTCGTTGCATCTGATACTGGAAGAGCAATCAAATTAAATACCGAAGCCAATTAAACACCGAAGCCCCGCAGAAAGCAATGTGATATCGTCGCGGCTTTGTACATGACGCGTAAAGAGGTTTTATGGCGTAGGCAGTTTTGCAGCGAGACTCCAACGGAGGTCAAACCGTTTCAACAAACCGGTTTGACTTGATTTGATAACGTCAGTGACGGCCCGGGCACAAAAACATTCCAACACGCGGGAATCACGCAGCAAGAAACAGATAAAAAGAAACAAGGCGTGAAAGAAAAGAAACGACTGAGAGAGGTGCGTGGAGGAAAACGTCCGCAGAGGCGTGACTTGAATCGTTCAAGTAAAAATAGACGAATTTACATTTACAGTTGAAGTTACGCCCCGTACTCTTCTCACCCCACACCCACTCACTAAAAGTATTTACCATGAGTTATTTTTAATTTTTTATGATAACAAAAAATAAGTCATTAGATGTTTTTCTAAGGGCTAAGCAGGGGTTCAAACTTCTTTTGAAAGGGGTATGCGAACCATAAAATTACTGAAGTTTGTGTCTCGAAATTCAAAATAGATTCTCAATGTTTTTTATTCTCCCCAACCTGATAATATTTTACCGTTTTTATTGAAAGAGGGGCATAAATGCGTACCTAGCATCAAATTAATACAAAAACGAAGATGATAGCAAACCCCCATGAAGGTTAAACCCATATCTTGCTGGGTTTTAGTGCCAGCTTTTAACAGCTATGAATCGGTTTTCAAAACAACCACAAGGGCTTTTTTTAAGTGAAAAGGAATGCTGCAAGTTATGCAAAACAATACGTATCTTTGTTTTTGAGCAATGTCGCTCGTGATCCCTGGTTACGTGTCTGTGTATAGGCGTAGCCAAGGGAGGGCCAAAGGGCCATGGACTCACCCAAATTTCTAGCATATCGTGTCGTTTCGTGCTTCGAAAGGCGGTGTCTCACACCAAATACTACTGCTCGCCTAAAGCAGAAAAGTTTAGACCCCTAACAAAATTTTGGGCTGGCTACGCCACTGCGTCCATGCAAATGGTTATAAGCGATTTTGGGCACTGATCTCAAAACTTGGAGAAGGGGCATAGATAAAGTGTAGCGTTAGGTTTTATCACATATGTAATCAACTTTCACACTTTCTAATTTTGTGTTATTTTTCTTTCTCGCTGTAGCGAACACTTGCAGTGTCGCAACTCGGGGGTTTCTCAACTTGAGAAACAGATTTCTGGTGTTTTCAAATAGATGTTGCAAGCCCATGACATAAGTTTGAAGTGTTCCAAAATTATCAGCAGCTTGTCGTTGGACGAACTAAATTATTATTCCATGCAAACAACGCATATGAAAACTATAGCTGAAATAAAACTGTAAAAACTCTAAACAATTTCGTGGAATTTTAAATCTGTCCGCATAAGAAGAAATTATTACATTCTTACAGATTTTTTCCGGATAGGTGCAAGCACCAGTGATAACTGTTACAGAAAATTTCACCAAACCTTAATTTCTACAAAAAATCACTGAAAAATATAAACTACCAAAAACCGCTATGACGAAAATCTAAAAAGTTTGCAAAAAAGAAATATATGCATTGAGCAATATCCTACGCCCCCAGTTTAAATCCATAAAGCTGTTGTTCTGACTGCATTTCTTTAATTTATCCATAAAAAATCTCCCAGTTACCTGAGTTGCATCAAAAAGATTTGGTTTGATAATTGTGACACTTTGGTTGTTTTAACAACCAGGTTAATTATGGAAACCTCCTCTCTGTGAAAGGTGTAAAATACCACTATCAAACCCGAAAATACTTGCAAGGTTTCTTGGCATCAATGCTTTCTGAAGAATTAATGACTGAATGACAAACTGCTTACTTATCAACCTTCAAGAGTTTTGTTCTAAAAGTATGGTATCAAAATGTTTGCCCCATTGATCCAACGTTGTCACAGCATTATTGCAATCTTGCTTTTCAAGATTTTCTCAACATTTCCCTTGCCACTTACTTTTAGGAAACGCAGCTCCGTCGTTTCTCTCAAGCTGCGTTTCTCCTTGATCTCTTGTTTCAAATCAGCAAAAAACTGATACCAACCTTTTTTAGCAAAACTTTTCATAATTTGCAGTAAAGGAATTCGGAATTTTTTACACTCGTGCAATTGATTCAACTCTCACCGTCAATGAAACCTTACGCAATGTCGAATTCCTGGAATACGAGTCCGATTAGCATCATATGGTACGAAGAGGCAAGAAAGGCAGGTTGTCAGAAAGTTAGTCGCTCGCCGACGAGCGGACATCGCGTTGTTTCCTTTCATCTATCAAATTTTCGGACGTTTTCTCTCGTAACGCGCCGAAACAGGGGTGAGAGAGCCCGACTCACTCACCTGTACTCAGTACTCAGTGCACAAGAAAATAACAAACACCTCTTTTCGAGCCCTGGTTTGCCATAAGGCAATTTTTCACGAATGCAAAGCGTAGTCTGGAAAGTTCGGATGATAATGTTAATTCGACAAAAATTTGCATCAGCATTTCGGCATGTCTAACATTACAAGTTCCTCTATCCCTAAAAAAATAACTGGTTTTTATTCTGACAGATTCTGGTATTTTACCAGTGCATAAAAATGTCGGAGATATTTTGATTGAAATCTAGGAAAACGCACTGTAGCAAAAATGTTTGCTGGGGAGTCACAAAATACTCTTTTTTTGTAACAGAGAGCGGCACAGTAGGTTTGCGCATTAAACCTTGGGTAATCCTCTCAAAAGTCCAATGTTATCAACGAAGTACACCAACAAGTGCCATTGTTTTCTGGTCCACCCACGGTAAGAACTTTCGTGAGGCCCTTAAGGGCTTTATCGACGAATCCCTGCTTTTTGCAGCACCATCTTGACCTACACTCCACGTTTCGACTAATGTGAACATGCAGCAAACAACTCGCTCAGCGGGTTCCCGACTTGCTGATGTGCGAGCCTGACTTTATCTGATCACCAAACGCTCGTTCAAACGCACTGTCCACCTCTTTCTACTCTCCCTTGGCCCCATACAGCAAAAAACGTCGAGTGGGTCTTCAGCAAGCTCGATGGCTCTGCTTGGCGTTAGAATGGGACGACGATCCGAGTTTAGACAAAAAAGCAGCAGGATTCGCGATTTTTTTTCTAGACGCACGCAGCCAAGAGAAGTTGTTAAAGACACGGAGCTGCATCGGGAGAGAGGGCGCTCCGCGTTTTTCGTCGGCGTGCGCGCGACGGAAATCGTACAGCGAATGCGCGCCGGTCGGCTTCCTGAAGACAAGAAAGATACGTCGAACGCGCGTGCTTCCAACTCTGATCGATGGCCCGCGTTGTCTTCGGCAATCATCGGCCTCCTGAAAGCTGCGGCAAAGGTGTGTTTATTTCAGATTAGCGAATCCTGTCGAAAGGCGCGTGTTGCAACTTTCTGCTATTACCCAGAACGTGGCCAGAGCATTCAGCAGCTGTCTTAATGACGCATCTTCTCCAGTCTGTTCCAGAGAGTTTTAAATCTGTTGATTGCAACTAATGATTCGTTCCTCCTGTGCTTCATAAAACAGAATGACTCCTGCAGCAGTCAAATAAAAATCATTCAAACACAGTTGGTTTAACAAGGCGCTACATCTGGTTTAAAATAATTTCTTATCCGATTTACTGAATGTTGATCAATTCGTGACTGTGCAAAAGCAACTGGAGAGCACAAAACCACATATAAACGCATGTTTATAGAAGACTTTACATTCAAACTACAGAAAAACGTAGTGTTACTCACGTTTCGAAACCTTTCCTAAAGTAATTGCAATCGATAAAGTTGGCAAATGTATGCTTCGGGGCATGAAATAACACAAATCAGGTTATTCAAGACAAACAGAAAATAAAATTTAACAAACTCCTTTCTGTCCAGCACTCGATTTAAAACAAACTTCTACATTTTTGCGTTTTTAGCAGCGCACAGCTTTGTCACCGAAATGATAAACGCAGCGCTGAAGTTGCTATTTTGGTGCTTGTTTCCTCAGTATCATCCTGTGAAACTTCACGGATTTTATCTTTTGTGATCAAATGATTTTCGATAAATCGTTGCACAGTTGTTTAACTTCGTCTTCAAGCTTGAACGCTGCCAGTCTCCATTCACAGCGTCGTCAAAGCTGATGCATTTAATGTCGAACATTTCTCAAACGCGATATATCTGAGAGATACAAAAATATATAACTTTAGGTCACTTGCAGCAGGACAGCATTAAACTTAACAACTATCTAAGATCAGGTTATTATCACCAACAGGTCATCCTTATTTTCAGATTGATGGCACCAGTCTCTCAGTGTGCTGCCAGCACCATCATACACCGCAGCGAAATGTACACTTCTTGTGAAAATCGCTAATCCTGATCCTGAGGAAACATAACGGGAAACTGACAAATTGCACTGATCATGTTCAAGCCAGCAAACTCAATTTGCGGTGCTAGAGGCTCTGATTTCTCACCACGCCAGAAAACTTTTGAATTTATATAACCGCTGGTCCCATGCATCTGCGGTTTACTCTGCGAGTGATTGCTGTAAGATGCGAAGTTTGCGGTCGCCGCCTGACAGGTCAACTTAATCTGCTGTTTCGGACAAAACGACGACTGAAACCTCACCAGTTCCTATACTGTGTACAACTAAAAAGGACCTCCTCTGTTATAAAACTGAAACAGAACTTTGCAAAAGCGTTGTAAGACAAAAAACGTGATGTTATATGTTGATCTATGCTGTTTCTTGTGAGATGAAAGAGTCAACTGCTTATGAGCAGTGCTATGTGTGCCTGTCTGAACAAAACAAAAACCTCTCCACCTCCCTTTCTCTGAGTTTTATGTGATTGGTGTGCTCCGCCTCCAACACACCTTCTCATCAGACCTTTTATCACACCAGTCAAACGGCCGTTTGTCTTTCGCGAGGAAGATTGTCGCAAATCTTACCATAGTTTGTCTTCGTTACGCCGGTGCTTTGACACCATCGCGTATCCTCACATGTCTTATGCAACAGGTACTGAAGAAAGCGCTTCTGTCAACAGGAAAACACAAGGCACAGCGAAGACTCACGCCGGCAGCAATATTCAGCAAGTCCTGGGCTTTTCGCTTTTTGACAGCTACGACAAGTATACCCAACTTAGTTTTCAGGAGAATGTCCCAAAGTGGCAGAAATTTTGTGCGGGTCCTACAGCCAACCAACACATCTAGACAGGCCCGTCGCCAGGATTTAGCAGCAGGGGGGCCAGAAACCAGAAGGGGGGGCACATTTTTTAACTACAGTATTGGATGTATGCTGCAACTGGTGGGCCAAATGTGACATGGGGGGCACCGATTTCAAATGGGAGGGCGGGCACCACTGGCCCTCAGCTGGCGACGACCCTGCATCTAGGAACGGATTGTTCATACTTGTCGTTCGCACTATTAAACTGTGCTCACTTTGATGAAAACTACCAGACCTTTGTTTACAGAGAACAAAAGTTTGCACAAAAGTGAACTTACGATATTTCCTGGTAATTCGGGTTGATTACTGAAAGGAAAAAATAATCTCACATTAACAGATATGGATGATATTTACGTGAAGGTACAACAGTTCTGCAGCCAGTAAAGCTGCGATTCTATGCAGTTTTACTTAAACGTCGCCACCTCTTCAATTTAATATGATAGTTACCCCATGGCATTTCTAATATGCTGTGGGAAACCTGTGATTTTCCTGCATAATACCATTGCCAACTTTTTGCTAAAATTCATAATAATAGCATTTAAGTCAAGGCAGTCAGCATTTTTTTGTGGTGTTGACCGAATTGAAAGCAAAGTAAATTAACTAGAATGCTGTGACCAACAAGGAAATCATCATCTACACTAGTTCAGAAGACGTTGCAATGGAATTAAAAACGAACACTTTAAAAATCTACACAATATTAACAACACTTGAAAGCTCTAAGTTTACTGTCAGCTTTCGAGGAACCAGACGACTGGGCTCTGCTTTCATGACTTTGCGGCAATTCAGACTTGCACATATTTCATTTCAAGTAACTAGTCTCCACAAAGGCGATGAAATCTTATCAATCAGCAAATGCTTTTTAATAGGAAATCGATTTCACGTAATTCTACGCATCCTCAGTCCTGAAATCTAATTCAAATACAATTCTAATGTGAGTGGAAATTGTGTATCCAGTCTTTACAAGCGAAGAAGCTCAATTATACTTAGAACTGTCCACTACCAGGAAGGCGCGCGTCTTTGCAACAGTGCTTGTTCGAAGAACACAAAGCAAAACTACGTTGGCAAAATGAAAATATGTTTACAGCAGTTTGGAGAGTTTATTACGAGACACAGAGTCAAATCAGAGCAATTTTATCTTTGAAATGGCAGTATTTTCAGTATTGATCAGTGTAAGCGTAAAGAATATAATGATTTGCGCTGACACGTTTCAAAGAGGTTGGAACCAATGAATTTCTGTAACGAGTTTTAAGCTCAGCCATGAAAATGGCGAAAACAAGAAAACATTTTTCGATCAAGCCGTGCTTATAACGTTTCCGCTTCGCGGATTGTGAGTCGACAGCGTTATCGTCTAAACGTCCCAAATAAATGTTCTTGCTTGCGAAAATGGGACATTATGTGGAGTTTGCATGGATTTCTGTCTGCCACAGAAAACTGCCCCGCTGGATTTGACTATCAATTGCGTCATTTGAGTTCATTCATTGCAATCATTGAATCGCATTGCTGTGGTTTTTGTCACGTGTGCTTGTTTGTTGCATACTGCGTGACCTAATTTAGTTTCAAGGTGTATTAAGAATTTTGTAAACACTGAACTGTATTTGCAATCGAGAACTACCGGTAGTTTCGTACTTAACGCATCAAGTCTTGTAATAAACGTTATGACAGCTGAGCATGGCAGGCAGATTCCTTGAAAGTTCGAGTAAGCTACGATGAAACCAGTGGTACATGACGTCAACACCCGACCCCCACACACAAAACAGTGGAACACCAGCACTATCAAGCCGATACCTAGCTTAAGAAAATACGTGCAATGATAAGCACACACTCAACACAATGGAGTCATAAGAAACTAGCCATAGGTCAAGATGTTGAAGAAGAGAGAGAGAGAGAGGTCAAGGAAAGGCCAGGAAAAACTATGCCTTGCTTATCGTTATTACTGAAGCACGGTTAGAGTACATAGCAAAAAAGTTCAGAAAATATTTTCTGGACCACAGGAGCATTTAAAAGAAACAATGTTATTACCGAATCATTTGTTCCAGCAAGTAGTTTTTGTAGGTTGAGCAAAAGGCTGTGAATGATCTATTTCCTAAATCTTTGGGAATATTGTTGCATAGTCTGGGCCTGTACTGTCCTTTGTGTTAGAGCAGGGGTTCTTAAAGTATTGCTTCAATATCCCCAAGGGTATTGAGATTAGACGTTAAGGGTATTCAATAGGTGTGTTCAACTTTGTATTAAACTCCATCATTACATTCGTTCTAGCAATCTAGCAACATTGTGCCTACATAATGAAGAAGGTTGGTGCTGATAAATGTGATGCAGCCTTTGCACTGACCTTTTTCCTCACTACTCCAGTGAATATTTCTTTACCAGTTTTGTTTTGTTTCTAACAATTTGTTTGTTATTAAATTGTTGAAAAGGGGTATCCAGATTGACAAAAATTTGACTTAGGTATTGAAGCGTTAAAACTTTAAAAGGACCAATGTGTTAGAGAGTTTTTGCATGAAGTTTTAACAAGATCATTATTGGTAACTATTCCTGTAGGCTAATTATGCTTGTCAGTAATATGTAAGTTGTTATAGCAAGAGATGTAATAGGAAAACAATTGTAGACTGTTATGTAGCCTACAGCATTCACCTAGTTCATGTTCATATATTTGGTCAATTTGAAATATTTTGCATGAATGATTTTTAAATGAGTTAAATAAGATTTGGGCTCATTACACAAACTCAAAATTGCATAGTGGAGATGAGGATAGATTATAAAAAAATAAAGCTGACGTTACACATTAATATTGGCTGAAGCTGAAAGAAGGCATAGCATCCTCGAGCTACTTGTTTTTTAACTGAAGCGATCTGTTCCTTCCATACTGAAGCGGAATCAACTATGGTGCGTAAGTATTAATGCAATCAATTTGTTGTTGTAATATTGAGAATAATCGATTTGCTGGGCTATTGAACAAGATCATTTGGTATTTATGAGATATAATGTCAGCTTATTTTTTCGCAGCCTACCGTATTCTCTGTTTAATTCAAAATCATTTTTTGTTTCAGATGAGCAGGATGGTTATCAGAGGTAGTAATGTTGTGTCATCATAAGAAATATTACAAAAGAATTTAGAGCGCAAGGGGAGATCATCAATATATAAGAAACACAGTATAGAACCACGAGTCGAACCTTGCGGCTGCCACAAGTAATTGGCATCTTGTTTGATGTAACTCCATTTGCATAGACAAATTGATATTTATTTTTGTAAATATAATGTAAAAGATCTACAGCCAAACCACGAATGGCATAATGTTTGAGATCGCCTAGTAATATCGCGTGATTTATAGTATCAAATGCTTTTTTAAATCAAGAAAAATGCGACAAGTTTATTGTCCATCGCCATTTAGATGTATCATGTAGTTTTAAGTTGGTAAAGCCAGAAAAGTGGAAAACCCAGCTCGAAAGCTGAATTGGTGGTTTGCCATTATATTGTTAGTATTTAGGAAGCTAACCAAGTTTTTATTTTAAATCTTTCCATATATATTGAAAAAGTGTTATGAAACTGAAATTGCTCTGTAGTTAGAGGCAATATCCTTAGCTCCAGACTTAAAAACTGAAATAACCTTGGCAAGTTTCATTGTATCAGGAAAGCCCTGTTTTGAACAGGATGATTAAACGGTTTGTTTGTCCGCACTGAGAGCTTGAAGTTACAAAATTTTCAAGTAACTAATCACGTTTTGCACGTTGATGAAACAGCCGTGCAAGGCACATTCGAGGGTCGTGAATGGATCTTTTCATTCTCACGCACGATCCGGAAAGCTGAAACATGACGCATAAGCTTGTTATTGGGTAAGCCTACTTTACACGATACATTCGTGACTTTGCTTGCAGCTATTAGGAAGTTCTACCAGTACATCGAAGTTTCAAAGATTAGTGGAGGCTAACAGGGGAGTAATTTTCACGATTCATGCCCCGATATTTTTAGTTTCAAGTAAAAGTTTTCATTCTCAAGAGAAAAACAGCAGGAACTGATATTTTGAATGCATTTACCTGGACGCTGCTTCCAACAGGGCTAATATTTTGTTAGAACATAATTTTGTTTTTACAACTGGCATTTCCTGATGAAAAAGAAGTACGTTAGATATTTCAAAAAGATAATGAAAAATTTCAAGCTAGAATAAAGCACTTCTGCTTTAACGATTGGGTTACGGTCGTAAACTGGAGAGTACTGCGTGGCATCATTGCAGGGAGGGCCATACGATTTTGAGAAAATCTGTTTCTCAAGGACGTTCATTTTACTTCTTTACATCACTACTGCGATCAAGCTTCAGGCTTGGTAACGATGCTCCCTCTAACCCCGTTTAATCAGGGAGAAATATTTATATAAAAAAAATAAATGCAACCACAGCGGTTGCATAATACTTTATATATGAAAAGATAATAGGCAGTGCTCTTTTGCAGGGGTGGCTCGTCTGGATTGGCTGCGGAGCTTCATCCCTCCCTGAAAAGTGTAAGGCTTTTGATTCCGCCAGTTTCGCCCTAATTTTGCATTTATTCACCCGCTTTGGAAACGCAAGCATTTTAACTGTTTCTTATACAATTCCTAAATTGATTTTCATTATCTATCATTTCAAATTAATATATTTCTTAATGAGATTTGAGATTTTATTTATACTAGCTAAACAGACCACTAAGGACTAGTCATAACCAGCACAAACATACCACATATTCATCCAGAGATGGAAATTTGCCAGTGGTCTTTTCCCTTGCAAAAAGCGACCGCAACCTCCGTTAGCTTCGTGTTCGCAAAACGTTGTACTATCACAATAATTTATTTCAAACTTATCTTTCAACTAAGAAGCTTTTCAGCCCATCAGCAGGATATTTTGTTTGTGTAACAATCTGCTGTTGCAGTGTGATTGTAAAGATGCTAAGTTGAAATAAAGCAGTAGCAAACGAATTGTTGATAGAAGTTTGTGCCGCACTGTAAAAGTATAGAATGGCAATGTTTAATCTTAAATAAAGTCGTCTGCTTGTGTTTCAACGAAGAGGCAACATTCCAACGCCCTCGTGCCGCAAAAAATAACGTGACTGGTTGTGAGTATGCTCTTCGCTGCTGCATGCATGCAATGACTGATAGCAGACGTGGTCGCTTTGCGTCTGCTAGCTGCAATAAATTAGCAGTTTTAATGATTCAAAAGAATATCTTAGTTAGACGTTAAGTCATAAGCTAGAAATTCGCCAGACCTAATGAAAATGTTGCGTCACTCTGCAAACTTTACCTTTTCGCTGTTTCAGAGTAACCTCAAAAAAGATTTGGCTGATTTTTAAATTTTGCATGAATATCGTGAAGGTTTTCCTTTTCCAGCTTCCATGTCACTCATTAGTCTTTTAGAGAATATCAGAGATTGTTTTTTATAGAAAACAAGCGTCGATGTGGCCTTTTCAAATATTTTTGTCTTCATGCAATTTAATTTAGTGCAACTTTTGCCTAACTCCAAAAACCCTTCCGTTGGCATTGCATTGCTTCGCATTCATCCCATGTAATAATTAATGCATTGAAATAGCGAAAAAGTTTTTTGCTTTATCCCTGCGAATGATCCCAAGGACTTCCTGGGATAGGTCACCGTGGCAGAAACTACACTGCTTGTGAAGGCAACTGCATTGTCTAGCCTTTTACTTCAGCTGACCGCGAAATTGTGCATGGTGGCTAGTATCCTGCGCACGCCATTGTTGCGCGAGACAATGATAAGCGTGTTTCTGCGCTTCAGAGGAAGGAAGCGATAAGAAAGCAAGTGGAGAGACTGGGTGGCATTCTACTCGCTCTCTCTCTTCCTGACTTAGTCAGGAAGTGAAGCATTCGAAACCTTAGACTGCGAGCTTTAATGGATCCGGGACCAGTATTGGTCGTTGCTTATCAAGAGGATCGAAATGAGTAGCCGGCTGTAACAGCCCATGGGAAGGAAGGTGTGACTATACTCAAGCTTTCTACTTAATTACTTCGCTTTTTATGTTCTCAACGTATTGTTTCTAAATATTCCCATAATAATTGATTCTTCGCGAGCACAGAGCTTTTTGGCTTTGGATGTTTTCCCAAGAGCCGTTTCGAAGAACGCTGTCAGCCATAAAAAGTTTTTTGAGGTAAATCGTTAAGTTTTTTGGTAATAAGTCATNAAAAGTTTTTTGGGGGTCTGTCATAAAAGGTTTTGCTGTTTCGCAAAAACTTCTGTGATAAAATTTATCAAAGCTAAAATTGCCTTAGCAGGCTAAAAGTGTGAAGTTGTAAAGAGGACAGATTGAGCATGATGACTTGTAGCAAAATTGGTGCATTTTCGTGAGCTTCGCAATTGCCTGAAAGATTAAAAAAACTTTTCGACAATTATCATCTTGTAAATTTTACGGTAATGTGGTAGGCTAACATGATTGATGGACAACGTCACTTCAAAAAAGGCTTGCTGTGATCGCCAGCTGTTATCCATCGTCTTATCATCTTAAAATAGCCCTCAGGTGTACCATCACCTTTTTCCGCTAAACCGAGCTATCGAGGTGCTATAACACGCACTGGTACTGAAACTGATTATATTTACATTCGCTCCAAAACATTTTTGCGCGATTGCCATTCCATATTAGCTGCACCCGCCTTGCGTCGTGATGCAGCAGCGTTGTAACAACTGTATTAGTTTTTATCTGCGTGTGACTGAGTGATGCCACTGGGCCCATTTTCACGCCCGCACCAATAACCTCTTTGCATGTTTTCCACAGTTGAGAAAAATATTGGAGATTGATGAGTGAAGAAAACAATCTCCTGTTCGTAAATCCAATGCTTTTTCAGATTCTGCGGCTCTCAATCGCCACATACGACATGACGTTGATTAGTTGCTAAGAGTCCTTCTGCCTACACATCTGAGCGCCATTTGTAATTACCGACTCAGGAAGCTAACTGCTTAAGTCCTCTGCATTGACGGTTGGCATGACTTCAGTGATTGATCACTTGACATCAAACTCATTTGTTTTAAACTTGTCAGCAAGGAATGCATTGAACGACTAAAGCCTCTTTCATTCACATGCCGTGAAACATTTTCAGCCCTATGCCAGCAAAGATGCAGGAATGGACACAGCCGTAACAGGAGGGTGGGCTGGAGGCGGCTGGCCTAAGGAACATTTTGAAAACCGCGGTTTATCGTGAAAAATTTTGCAGAATGAAACGCAAAGGGGGAAATTAGCAGGAGGATGAATTAAATTTTTACAAGATTTTGTCTTAGGTTAGGAATGATGTACGAATGATCTCTTTGGTTTTTCAAACTTTTCGCAGAATCAATCTAGCAATCTTATCAAACGTCGTCAATTCTGGAGAAAAGCACCTTCCCCTTCAAAAATATAATATTGTTTTTTAGTTAAAATTCTTGGTTTGTGGAAAATTGTTTTATCATCATGAGCAAAAATGGTTTGGTCGAAGCTTTCGCGTCCCTAACAAAGATCGGGTGTAGCAGAAACGCATGGGAATAGGTTAGCCATGTCAATCTAATGCTAATGGGGAAGTAACACTTGGCCACATGAAAAAATTCACACTGAAACAATGGGAGGACCACACCGCCCGGAACACTTAATAAGACTTCAAAGCAGGATGACGCACAACCGGACGGCATCAGTTGTGGTGGCAATTTCAAAAACCAAACAATATTTCTCACTTAGGATTTCCACCTGCCACGTTGCCGTCACGTATTGTAAAGCAATTCTCCAATCCACTGGAAGCGAATAACGTTTCTCCTAAACTTCAGACAAGTGGATCACTGCGATCTCCGTCCTAAGGCGACTGAACAAATATTCGACCTGATCTTGTGTAACCATTAAAAATGTGATATGGTATGAGAGTGTTTCCCCTGAAGGACTATAGTCTCCCCCCTGTTAATCGTGGTGGAAGAACTAATGTCAACTTTTGTTACTTTGTGATCACTGACACTATTTTAGAACTTTTTCTTTTTCCCAGCAAAAATTCGCAAACTTGGACAAAATTGTTTCGGAATATCTAACGTTCTCTTACAGTCATGGGTAACCAACAGCAAAAAACAGTTTGCAATTAATATTGTATAACCACTGGAGTGAATGCAAAAATTTTCATCACTGAGATCTTTCTCAAAAATCTAATAAATATGTTGTCGGATTTATAAGAGATTTTTAAAATGTCTTGAAAAACGTTTTCCGCTTTTTGACAATTTTGCTTGATCTTTCGGTGAACTTGTAAGGCGAAGGAGCGCGACCACACTTACGCATTATGAGGCTACCTGAATTTCAAGATGATTGCTTTTCTCTGAAGTTGCCATCAGGCAACCAGAACCGTCGTCAGAAGGTCTTCAGTAGGGGACTTTACGTTTCTGCAGGGGAGCTTGACATTCCAAAATTTACCAAAACTCCGCTGATTTATAGTGTTTCATATTTCAATTTGAGGGCGCTTGGAGCTTTGTTTGAGAGGGCTAAGTCCACCAAAGCCCCCCCTCCCTCGCAGAAACGGGATAATCTTGTATGTACCACATTTTCTTTCTCTCTTTTTTGCTATGACGGCAAAAATTAGAAGTTGGCGATTTAAAATCCGTGCGTTTTGAACGTTTTTAGTAATCTAACAATTTAGTCAATTACGCGAAAGGAGTTAAGCAACTAAAGTCGCGCTGTCAAAAGCGTACTCGAGATTGTAGAACAACACACCAGGAACCCTAAAAGTTTTTCAAGACTCAAAATGTTTTTCAAAGTAATCAAACAAAATTTCATGCAAGCATTTTCACGCGCATGATCATATATTTTGGAGATTCTGTTTACTGGGTGACCCCTCCAATTCCGGTTCCGTAATACTGGTTGTAAGTTATTTTGCGGGCATAGATACAACCAAAGTAGCTTTATTATAGACAATAAAATTTTATTCTTTGACTGACATAGAGTTGAATTAAATTCCGTTTTGTTTTGTCAATTCTCATGCAGGTGTGTCAAAAAGTTACTTCGATCAACGGTAAGGGGCGTACGGGAGAGGTGTGGATAGAACTCGGGGACACATAGTTTCCCACCTTTCCTGAACGGGAAGCGGCGATCTCTTACTTTTCGATACGGCACCACAGAATATAGCTGATACATGTCGTTTGTTTTTTTAAGCATTTTAAGTGAAAATCCGAGCAGAAAACTTTCAACTGTCTAGAGCACTGCGTTCGATGGAACTTCATGGGGTAGGTGAGTAAGGTTCAGGGTGCAGCATAAGTCTGATGCGTAGTACCTTTTTTGCGTTAATAAAATCTAACTAGGTTTCGAATAAATAAGTTTATTTGTCCGGGTACAAAGGATATGGTGAATAGACGGATAAACCTAGCGGGGTTCAGTACCTTAATCAAGTTTACTGATCAAGATTAGGGTATAGACTCCAGACTGAAGCAAAGTATGCCTTTTTTCAAATAGAGAGATTCCATATACTTTTTTTGCTCTACCCTCTTGTTATATAGTACTACTTTTTAACTCTTAAGTATTACTGTAAGTCTCTGCACCTCTTGTACCATTGGTGCAAAGTGACATCAGCAATTGTTGTACAGTGAATAACTTCATGAAGAAGACTGCTCAGAAACAAAGTCGGTATCGCCTACCTGCAAACTACACAAAACTCGTAATTTTTTCTAAGCTCGTACAAATGCATTACATAGCCTAGTTTGGGAAATAAAGACCAATGAAAGTGTTTCCTGCTTTTTTCTCATAACAACATCAGCAAGACTGTTAATTGCCAAAACGGTTTTGACGCAAAATCAGTCTTCCACGTTCAAAGAATCATCAAATTCGTTCGCCACAACCAAACATTGTGGATGCCCAAGCACTATACACCGTAGACAATTTCATTGCTGACTCATTTTCATTGTATTTCAAGCTATTGATACTCAAAAAAAAATTTTGCAGCAGATGAGACAATGCTTCAAATTTATTTTTCTACATGGTAGACATCTGTCGTCAGAACATGTGGCAAAGCTCAGGGTGTCCGGACAACTGCCACCCGGACAACTGCCACCCAGGACAACTGTCACCTGTGACAATTGCTACCCAGGACAACTGTCATCCGGACAACTGCCACCTAGTACAATTGTCACCCGGACAACTGCCACCCGGACAACTGCCACCCAAACAACTGCTACCTGGGACAACTGCCACCTAGGACAACTTCTACATAGGACAACTGCCACCTAGGACAACTGCCACCAAGGACAACTGCCACCTAGGACAACTGCCACCTAGGACAATTGCCACCCAGGACAACTGCCACCCGGACAATTGCAAACCGGACAACTGCCACGTAGGGCAACTTCCACCTAGGACAATTGCCACCCAGGACAACTGCCACTTAGGACAACTGCCACCCGGACAATTGCCACCTAGGGCAACTGCCACGCCAGTGATGTCGTGGAGCGGGAACATGTCCCCACTCTTTTTTCATGGTTTTCTTTGCAGTGCAATGAAAGTGGAATACATGATTAAAAACTGATTAAAACATCAGCTTGAACTGTTGTTCAAAATCGCTAGTTTTTTATGTGCGTTTCCACACTTCTTTTCTTAGCACCACACCCTGTGCCACCCGGAAAACAGCCACCTAGAATATATCGTTTTACGCTTCACATACAAGCAGGCCCGTAACCAGCTTGGGACACCAGGAGGGGTGAAGAGTTTTCTGAGAGGGGCCAAATTTTTTGAACTATGTCCAATTTTTTTAAACCATGTCCAACACATTTCTTCAGGGAAGGCAAAAAATTTTCTAGAGGTGGCTTCGCCCCTCCTGCGCCCCCCTTAGTTACGGGCCTGCATACAAGCTATCAATTCAGTTTGATATATCGCGTTGCGGCACGTAAAGGACTTCTCGCGCCTAGCGCTTGAGAACCTCTGGTTGCTACGATAGTATTGCTTCAACATGTTTCAGAACAAGTGACTTGAAACGTTGCTGTTGCTGCCATGTAACTCACAAATCAAAAGTTAAAGTTAAATAATGCACACAACGCAAAATGAAAGGAAGAAAAGACATTTCATGAGTGCGTAGATTGAATGCGGTAATGTGCATGAAAGAGTTTACTGTGAAAATTTTGAAAATGCCCATATAAAATTAAGCCTTGCACTGACTTAAGAATGTTTGTGAAGATGTAATGATATCGACACGACATTTTTCTTACGTTTCTTTAAAGTGGTCAGAGGATGAAGAATTTTTGTTATACACTACATCCTTGTGAAGTTCAAACAGCTTTAATGGCAATAAACGCAAAAAACTCGGCATGTCTTAGGTGGCAGTTTCCCGGGAGGCGATCGTTCTAGGCGGCGGTTGTCTGGGTGGCGGGTTGTCCTAAGTGGCACTTGTCGCAGGTGGCAGTTATCCGGGTGGCAGTTATCCTAGGTGGCAGCTGTCCCAGGTAGCAGTTGTCCTAGGTGGCAGTTGTCCTGGGTGGCAGTGGTTCGTGTGACAGTTGTCCTAGGTGGCAGTTGTCCTGAGTGGCAGATGTCCTAGGTGGCAGTTGTCCTTAGGTGGCAGTTGTCCAGGTTGCAGTTGTCCAGGTGGCTGTTGTCCTGGGTGGCAGTTGTCCTACGTGGCAGTAGTCCGGGTAGCAGCTGTCCTGGGTGGCGATTTTCCTAGGTGGCAATTGTGCTAGATGGCAGTTGTCCGGCTGGCAGTTGTCCTGGATGGCAGTTGTCCTAAGTGGCGGTTGTCCTGGGTGGCAGTTGTCCGGGTGGCAGTTTTTCGGTGGCACTTGTTCGGGTGGCAGTTGTCCAGGTGGCTATTGTCCTAGAACGAAAGCTCAGATAGACTAGAAACAAAACAGTAGTTTGTGTAAACAACACCTAAATGCACAACATGTTAGAGAAAAGATATTTGAATGTTGCGAGACAAAACAGGTGAAAAATAAATATACGCTTCGTTACCTTTTTTTGGTAAACAAGAATACGTCGAAGAGGTTTAGAAGAAAGCCAAGAGACCGGATCAGCATTTTCGTTTTTTTACGTAAGAACAAACTCGCATCAATTTTTCCTGACCACTGAACTGGAATTAATAATGACACAGAAAATTTTGTTTTACACTTTGCTTCCACGAGCGTATTACTTGCAGTGCATGTTACAATCTTAAATTGTGACACTCATACCTGAAACAACGCCGAAAAAATCACCGTAAGTTCACTCCGTGAAATACAAGAAAACACAAAATTTCTAAGAGAAACATTTGATCGTTTCTTGGCGAATCGGCGATCCGATGAAACAAAAAATCAGCGTAGAACCCGATGTTCATGAGCACGAAAACAAAAACTGTTTGAGTGTTGCCATCATGAGCGTCGGAAGGATTTTTTGCAGGGTGGGGGGCACTAGGGGATTTTTCCAAAATTTTCCAGGGGGGACAAATGTGGTGAAATTTGTTTTTTCTCACTCAAAACTAAAAAATAACCTTTATTAGCTGAAAATTTCAAAATCCAGTGGGGCCAAGACCCCCCTTTTCGACGCCCATGGTTGCAATGTATCTTAATCACAGCAGTGTACATTCGTTGCTCATAGATCTCAAAACAATACGAAAAGATTGCGTGTGATACGCAATACTGTAACGCAAGAGAACAAAAATGCTTACGAAAGCCCATAATATCTAACTGCTGGTGAAATAGTCACAATAATGTTGCTTAGAAAATTAATGAAGAGGGTGAGGACGACTGGCAATTATTTATTTGACCAAATTGAGACAATCAACCATCTACTTCAATATCACTTTTTGATGAAAAACCATGAAATATTCTGATGTATTCACACTTATACCACTGCGTGGATTTAAATGCCATGTAGTTTTAAAAATGTTTGTTTCTTATCGTTGTTATCTTAACAAAATTGAGAAGGTCGTAGTGCTAGCAAAAAGTATGGAGAGGCGGCTTGTCAGTTATATTAAGCTGAAATTGTAAGTGAGCTTGCTCTGAAAGAAAAACATTGTGGGATCGATCCAACTGGAAAGATCTTTGTCACGTGCAGCGATATAACGAGTGGGTAAAACAGAAATTGCACTTTGTTTACACATGTTTACACAGTTAAAAAATAATCTGACTCGAATGTTATTTTTTAAACTGTGTAAACAAATTGACGTGAATGTTTAAATTCAGCTTGTAAAATTTAGACATTGTGATGATCTTTCGAATCGTTTTCGTGGCGTATAACTGGATGAAATCCGCATACTTCCATTCCCGAAGGCAAAAGTATCAACTGTATAAACAGAGAAAAGGTAACGCAGTCAAAAATGGCTTTCTAGCAACGTTCCACGAAATTTTAAGGGATTTTTTGTTGGATGAAAAAATTAAATACCAGTCTTTTTTGTTCGTCTGTAGGCAAATCTTATGATACCCAAACAAACCTTAGAAAAATATAGCCGACAAGCGACTCTATCGAAGTTTAGCAGTTGTCTACATCGGAATCTGTTCTTGATTTTGCGTGGGAATAATTTTTAATGGGTTTCCGATTACTAGATATTTGACATTGAACGACTTAAAAACATCTGTTGCACTGTTGGTTTCCTCAAGACTCAATGAACGCTTACGTGCTTCAAATGGCGGATGGCTTTACTCGAACATATGTTTGATACACTCTTTGAAAGTATTTGCATAAGAATACTGCATAAAATCTTGAAAACCCATTTGAGATAAATCTGGCAGTTTAATCTGACAGCAATGGCTATTGAGAGGTATTCAGTCGCCATAAGAACCAACGCTACGGATTAGGCCATTTTGATTGAAGGTTCAGCAATTCGTAGTCAACGCGCTTGTAATTCGAGCAACATTTGCGAAATGTCTGAGAGTTCGACTAGGGAACTAATTTCTTTTCTTTCAAATCTTTTTCATTACTTTTGACATTAAAAAAAGTTTTTTTTTTCTTTCTATGCGCACTGCAAAAATAAGATACTTCACTGACTTAACATTTATGCTCAAACCAGATACCGAATTTCAGGAGGGACGGGGGTAACCCCAACTTTTGGAAAAGTGGAGACACAATATCGTTTGTCCCCAACATTTTGTGATAAAAAATAATGTAGTTGTACAAATTTCATGGTTATATGACTGTTGGAAACCCCAGCATAAAGCCGGGGAATAAATAAGAAAAATGGACATTATCATTGGATTACCTATAGACAGTGTACACAGTGATAGACACAGTGATGTACTATGTAAACTGAATTATCATTATTATTGATAATTGTGTTGGCTAATTTCAATTAACCAAATCAGCATTTACATAAGAGTCGCTCAATCGTGTCAATTACTAGCACAGTACCATATGCAACTGCCATAACAACATGGGCGTAGCCATAGGGCACTTGGGCCATGGACCCCAAAGTATATCATTTTCATAATTTGCTCCATTTTACTAATCAAAAAGGTCGTACGGTTGAGTGAACATCATCGAAACGCAAACAATAAAGCATGCGTATCACACAAAGTTTCCAAAGTTTTCTAGCAAACTCGGTCACTGACTGACACACATTTGATGTCTTAGTAACAGGTTTAGTGTCAGATGGTATCCAANCAAAGCAAAGTTGGAAGTGTCAAACAAACAAATTCAATGCAATCATATTTGGGCTAGTTAATACAAACTCGCACGGCCTGTGCAGTGGAAGCACACATGAGCTCTGCTGTAAAGGACCAGAGAACATTCCTCAGCACAATGGGTTTAAGAATGACAATTAGAGCCTTTCCTACAGTATATCTATTGGACGAAAATGGCCAGGAACGTGATGACTGCAAAAATGCGCTTTTTCAATTGATTCCAGTCAAGAACAAAGCAATTCTGGCGTGTTAAACTAACAAAACGGACGGTGCGTTGACTCGAACACTTTGCAAGCACCTCAGCAGTGTATCGGTTGTTGCCGAAAGTTTTTGAGAAACGGAGGAAAATATGCAAAACTTCATTGGAAGTAGCTGTGCTTTGGTGACCCCATAAACTCAACGCCGAGCCTTGTATTGCGTAGAGTTTGAGATCGTTTGCAATCTTTAGTTCAGTGGTTCTTAACCGGGGGGCACGCCTCCCCAAGGGAGCGTCAATAAATTTCCCGAGGGGCAAGAGCCCTTACTCGCTCTACAACATAAAAAGTTTTTGAACGGGAAACTGTTCCGTTCAGTTTACATGTTTAAACTAAAGTCACGTGGGCTTGAAACACAAGACAATTACTTGAGGGAGGTATGGTAGAGAAAAGGTTAAGGACCACTGTTTTAGTGGACGATTTATTTCTTAATCTTGCGCCATCACCTTGGGTTGGGGTATGGCCTCCTCTGCGGCCTGTGAGTGTGGCGCAGAAAAACAAACCGTCGACCATGTTGTCCTCCAATGTCCAATCCATTGGCCTCCCCATGGACTGCACGGCCTGACGGTTCTGGACGATGAAACAACCGAATGGTTGCTCAACACCTGCCCCGAAATCTAGCGCGGCCAAGCAGTGGATAATATAACTCGTTCAAAAGATGAAGAAGAACCTTGGGTTTGTGGAAATATTTGTTGTTTGTGGCATTTATCTGCTCAAAGTTAAAAAGAGGATTTTCTATCAAAGAAAAGTTGTTTTTTGTCATGCAAACTACTTCTACGAACAAATAAAAATGATCAAATCCGTAAACATTGTTACGATTCCAATGCCTTAATACTTTGACTAATGTACAATATCAGACTGCTGGCCTTCAGCAGGAACTTCTTTCAACTTGCATTGCATGAAGGTCACTCAAGTTTGCTTAAAATTTCATTGAAACATATGTGGAACAGTGAGGGATATCACTCAAGTTTTACTCAAGCTGATTCAAACTTCACGTTATATTTTGATATTTCCTCTATTACCTTGAGAGTGGGAGGAGCTAGTTATTAAGAATTAACAGAAAAAAACTAGAATAAATATAAATAAGGAAAGCTTAAATACACGTACATTTAAATATCTTACAATAAAGGTAACCAGTCTTAATTCATTTTCAAGTACTAAACCACTTTCTACTTTTGAATGGCTACGCGTCGACAAATTATACATTGCCTAAAACTAGGTTTGAAACATTGTCAAAGGTTACAAAACATGGTTAAATTCATCTCATCAAGCCACCTTTTTTTCGTAATTTGAACGATGTGTTGTTGTCAAGGATGTTGAATCAAATTTAGAAAGAAGACTCTTTTTGTATCACAGTGGAGCTTCTACGTTCAGAAAACATAAAACTTTATGAGCCACTGTTATATAAACGTTGTTGCGTATATGTCATAAACCATGTACTACCTTCCTTCCAGTTCCTTCTGTCAGGAACCAGAAATTTAAATTGCGACTCTTGTGTAAGGACAAATGACCAACTGATGAAAGAAAGCCCAGACTAGGGAGGACAAAATCATCCGCGTTTTTATTAAAAACACGTCATTCCAAAGTTGTCAGTTTTTTGTCAAAAGGCTTCCTGTGCTCCTGTTTCTTTGAGAAGAATTGAATAACGATGGGCTGCTGCATGAGGTGGGACGAAAATGCTGATGAAGATATGTTTCCAACAGTGGGGTTCACACAGGTTTATTTTCCATTGCTTGAAGATACATTCCGCAGTAATGCATTAACAGGTTTTATGCGGAAAAACATCTCTTTTGATTGGAAAGCGAACTGTTACAAAAATTTTAAAATTACTTCAGTCGCTGAAAACAGAGAAAGAAATCTTCTGTAAATCATATAAGCGAGCGAGATGAATCGTAAGCATGCTTGGTTTGAAAGCAACTCTTTTTTTCAAAGCACAAACGAAAAATCTATATTAATAAAACAATTTGACGACAAAAGTACAAGTAAGTGTCAATACTGCCGAAAGAAAAAACACAGAAATCAACAACTATGTTCGTATGATTGATTTCTGTTCACAGAAAATAGGCAAAGAGCATAATTCCAAATATCAGAAAGGATTACGGCTACATTGCTATGTCAAAAATATCTGATGTATCTTTCGCCAAACATTGTTGTTTGCATCGATTCAATGCAAGGAGGTCATCTATGCCACAACTACTTGAGTAAGCTTGAAATTTCTGTAACACAGCAACACTTCCTGTAAGCGTATTGCCTCAGCTATCTCCTGAACCGCATCAACGACTGTACGTTTGTTCTAATCAAAGTAAATGCTTGTTCGTCAGCCGTTTTTACTGAGTTCACTGTTAGGCTCCGTGCTATCACGGACGGCGGCCGGAGAGTGGCAATAGAGTGAAACCCTCTTTACCTTTCGATTTTGATGCATATCGTGATGTCAAACCCTTGTTTTTCTGATTAAAGTCAATTGCTGTCAACGTTCTTCAAAACAAGTCAGACAATATGTTCAGTGCACGATAGGACCTTTGTTTTAATTGTTTGTATAACTCTGTCTGCGTATGCTTGCACAACCATGTGCTCCAAAGTCTGATAACACACCCAGAAAGAAAAACCATGTTTCTCTCAATTGCTTTTGATTACAAATATTCGCATTAACAACCGCTCAACAAATCCCTGCAAGCGCCTGAATAAGGCGCCCTGTAAATGCTTTCCTGACGAACTTTGGACGCTTTGCAGTTTGTTTGAAATACACGTCGGACTGCTGCGTTATTCATAATGGGCTGGCTGAAAATTCAGTCGCATTTGGACAGCACTGTCTTTCTTCTTGTACTTCTTTTAATATCGGAGAAGTTTGATAAAAGCGGTATTTGCAGCAATACTCCACTTTGAAACATTACTTTGATTTCGAAAGCGTTTCTTCTGCCACAGAATTCCATAGCGCCGCTAGCGAGCAAAACAGCAAATCGCCTACAGCGTTACCCAGTACAATAGATTGCTTGAAGCGTGAAACAAAAGACGGCAAATCAAAATGCACAATATATATTGCTTCCTTTAGAAGGTTGGCTTCATTGTTCTGCAGGAGGTTCTGAACAGAAGTGCAGCTGAACTTAGTTTGACACTGATGCAGCCTTTGGCTGGACTAAGTCAGGTGCGCTTTTTATTACACACTTCCTAATTTTCGGGCTGGCTGTGGTATACTCCAACGTACCTGTCGTCACCACCAAAGTACTGGACAACTTTCACAAAAGGTATTGAAACACAGCGATTGAGTTCATTTTTCCCACTCTAAGCTAACAACGGGAGTGGGTAGTGGAGAGAAACCATTACGAAAAAGATGGTTTACTCAGGGAAAGTCAAGAGAACCAAATTCTAATAGAAAGACTGTTGTTTCTGGAAAGGGGATAGCGGTCGCCAGAGAGGCTGGGCGGAGACATGTGGTTTGATAAGAAATAAGGGCAACAGGTGACACGTCGCGTCAATGCGTGTATCATGTACCGTTGTGCACATGGACTGATTCTTGCTTGTTTTCTTAGGAGGTAAATACCTCTCATATTGTTGAAACAACCCCGAACGTTTTGAAGATGCAAATTCGCTTTTGGCGTCATAAAATCAATTTTCTGGGTCGATCACACACATTGGAAGACCCTGTGCAAGTACAGCCCGCTTAGCATTAATGGCCTCAAATAATTCCCAGATTTTGCTGTAGTTTTGAGACTGCAAACTGATTGTGTTTTGTTCGGTATATCATGCTTTGCGTATGAAAATGTTTTGTTAAGTTGAACATGTTTTTTAGGAACAGTGTGTTTTTCGTACTGGTGTGCACTGACTTGAAAGTGTGAATTTATTTTAGGTGGTTGTAAATGGTTTCCCTTGCACTAGTTGCACACAGACTAAACATATGCATTGTGCTGTTTGTGATAAGGAGTGGTTGAGCTGCCAAACAGTCGTCACCATTTGCAGTTAGGATTCGAACGCGGTTTCAGTACAGTTGCTTCAACAAAATTTAGTTTGCTAAGATCAAAGTCATTCAATGTGCGGCTCTGGTAAAAATATTGACAAAATTTTGGCTCATAAAGGAATTTCGGTATTTCGGTTGGACATAGGCTGCTCTAGACAGACGATCGGATTGTACAGCCACCTTCGCAGTTGTTGGGAGACCGACACGTTTTTCATCATCTGTTCAGACGAACGAAGGCCAACAACACACCTGCCTGCTCAAAACTGCAAAATGGATACATCAAAATGGATAAGTTGGCTTAAGTTCTGCTTTTATCGGGAGCGTCACGTTACAGCCTATTCGCCCGCGTTTGGAATACACTATGTATACTTTGTTTCTCTCTTTTGCGCAGTAATGCTGGAAAAACAAGCCTTGGGAATGACGCTGCTGCAGACGGTGATGACGATGAGGCTTCACATCGAGTATCCTGCAGTTTTTGGAAAATTGAAATACTTTTTAGCCATCCATCATAATTCCCAGGTCCACCCTGGTCTGAAGTGGTGACGCCTGGCAGGGCAACAGCGATGGTTTAAATAATCTCTTTGGAAGGGATGGCTGAGCTCTTCAATCATGCAATGCAGTCAGTCTAGGCAATACCAGATGAGGCTTTTGAAGACCCTGAGGCACAATTTTTTGAGGGCCCAGATCTTTTCAATAAAAACCAGTGTCGTATGGTGTCCCGAAAATACTCGTGTTCATCACGCGAAATAACACTCTGCAACATCAAATGAAAAGGGTAGATATGCAATGCGGAAATGAAAACGTTCGTCCTATCATAAACTCAGGAATGCGAAAAAGTTCTCAATTTTTCCCACGATATCAGACACTCAAACTATAATAGTACTTTTCGTGCTTTTTTGCAAGCAAATTCATGTTTCAGCTTGTCAAAGTTTTGTTTCCGTAATAGTTCGCTCTCAATACTTATCAGCAACAAATGATTTAAACGTTGCTCTTGGTTGTGAAACGTTAACAATGGCATCGCTTTCAATTACAGCTGCACTGATTTGGTAACTATAGACTTTGACTTTATTTTAGCTTCGTCAGTTTTACCGCACTCATTCTTATCCAATGATGGCTTCTTAGTTCTTACGTTCAATGTCAGAGATCAAGCTTGTCTCAAAGCATATGTCAGCAAACATGGCATCTTTTTCTTAATTTGCTCATCTCGTTTTTCTTGCTCTATTCTGAGTTTTCTTTTAGCCGCTCCACTTTTGTACTGTATTTCCGCTGCATTTGGCCTGAATTTATGAGATCCGTAATCTCAGGTAGGCTACGAGGCACGCTGTTTTCTCACAACACTCAAGGACGACAACCTTCACTACGAAGTTGGCCTTTCTAACTGACGTAGCTGGACTACCATTGTAACACGCTTTAATCCCTGCTCTTTTCCTCAGTGTCATGAATAAGATCCCATACCGTTCTTCTATCACAAGCGTCTGTAATGTGTTTTTTCCTGTTGCACGCATAGTCTGTATAATGCAGGGGCCGCAAATACTTTTTGGAGCGACCCAAAAAAATAGTTATAAATTCTCGCTACACATTTCGTGAGCATATAATTTTGTGGAAAATAATTCATAATTAAATGTAAATTTTTGGACTAGGCCTACTACTGTATTGGTAGTAGCAAATAGCAATTTTCGTGCACAAAATTGTGTGAAACTTAGCACATAAAACAGTAGGCCTAAATGGTAGCATTTATTCTGTCTAAAGAGAATGGCAAATTTAAAATGTAAGTTTAACTTATTTCGTGACCCAGAGTGCGAGTCGTGACCCACTATTTGCGGACCCCTGGTATGTTGCATTGAACGTTGGGCAACAAACCATAGTGCGTCGGCAGGCTATAACTGCATTGAATGCCAGTTTTCATGTTGGGGGGCTCTTGACTGCAGGGGCCCAGAGGCCTGTGCCTCACGGGCCTTATAGCTAATATGGCACTGAGTCTAAGTACGGTGAACCGACAGAAAGTAGGGAATATTTCTCCGTTCTGACACCTAAAACTGAATCTGAACCCAACGTTTTAGCCACACTTTTCCTTGGAACTCTCTGCGGGATGCGAAGCTCGATCTACCAATGTCTGGAAAACTTAGTGACTCTAAGCCACAGTTTTTCAACCGTTGCCCTGTAGCCCCCCAAAGGAGCAGTGGCGGATATTCCGGGTGTTCAAGGTGTTCAGTGAACACCTGGAATTGAAGAAAAAAAAATTAAAAAATCCGTTTTAGGGCATTCGTTAGCGATTAATGCTAAGAGCTGCCTTCAGGGCCGGCCTTAAGCCGATGCAACCGATGCGGCTGCATTGGGCCCCGCGCCTCAGGGAATCTCGCGCCATGGCGTTTGGACACTTTGTTTATTTTTGCCAGATACTCCTTGCGCACAATAATTATAAAAAGGCTTATAAATCTCATTGTTAGCAAATAATTATCTCGTTTGAATGAACGATGATTTTACGCTTCTGCAGTGGGTTTGACACTGTAAAAATTGANAAAACTCAACTGATTTATAGTGCTTCATATTTAAATTTGGGGGGGGCTTGGAGCATTGTTTTGGGGGGATTAGACCACAAACCCTCCGTGGCGACGGGACTGGCTTCACCACGTCCCACTCTTCATGGATAGAATTTGTTTGTTACTAGTGCCAGTTGAAACTGAAGCAGACCGTCAGATGCTGCAAGCAAACATTGGTGTGTAGCAGGGGCGGAGCTATGGGGGTGCCAAGGGGGCCAATGCCCCCCTAAATTTTGCCTGGACCCCCCAGTGGCCCCCCTAAAATTTTCCGCGTGACGTCATGCCACTGGAGTAGGTCTCTTTCTGAAAGTCCTACACAGACCATTGACAGCTCCCCTTGTTG
>JGI24158J21664_10000930_pt1 | contig 30345 bp, 18 predicted proteins | sample Ectturendosymbi3_FD_21664 | JGI IMG/M metagenome (IMG submission 21664)
TGTTTGTTCCATAAAATATGTGGTTACTATAACAAAGGAGTTTACGTACAGCTCATCAGATCGACAACTAGAGGATATTTCTGAGGGCAGCAATACGGACCTGCATGAAAATGTATATTTCCGAAAAATAAACCTACAAAAAACGCTAGAAATCTCGGAAATTTAACGAAGAGAACTTCTGAACTAAACGAAAGAGCCATAAATTCCAAGAAAATATCGCATTGCCATTTGTTCCAGGGAAGAATGTAGGAAAGGCTTCAATTTCTGTTGAAGATCTGAGGCCACGGAGCCCTACACATAAGGGCATACTTTCACGCTTTTCAGACAAATGGCCAAACAGGTCACACCTGCGTGGGATCCCAAAAACTAAGATGGCCTAGGGCCCTGCGCTCCCTAAATCCGTCCCTGACTATGGTGACTAGCGTGCCGTACAGTATTGCTTTCAAGTCGTTACAAAAAAATATGATGACACAGAAGCGTAGATTGCAAATAAATTCGTGTTTTTAGATTTTTATGTTGCGGCTCTTTGTAATTTGGGTTTTACGATTTCATACGTGGAGCAGGTTTGACCACCCCTGGAATATCCTTTTAAACTACTGTAGCTGAGATTTTATCAGCCCTCTTAATTTTGTTCGATTTGTTGAAAAAGGCCGTTTGCATTCCTTGGCTTCATATCTCCAGCATACCCCAGCAGTTTTTCATTGGCCCCCTGGCCATTCATTGACCCCCATTCGACCCCTTGGATGGTCCAATTGACCCCTGGGGTCGATATCGACCACTATGAGAACCACTGGTGTAGGTGAAAGACCATATGTGTCAAGTTATCCGCCAGCCCTTTTGCTAGCACAAATCAATTTTTAATTGAAGACGTTTCCCATGTAGTAAAAAAAAAGTAACAAAAAGCATTGAATCAACGTCGGATAAAGCAAGTAAACAAGCAACAACAAAAAACAGGAGAAAAGCATGCCTTTGTACAGGGGGTGTGGTTAATAGCTGTAGAGGTAGAACATTTAAGGGAAGAGAAGGGCATCAAAACAATATACATTACAGGAAAATGACAAGCATATGAAACAAAAATCAACGGGAATTTAGCAAGATAGCAGGGTTTTTGTATTGTTTTCTAAATTAATAAGACGAGAGAGATTTTTAATTTTTAGGAATGTCAGACTAATTTTGGGACCAACATACTTTTAAAAAAGCAAACCCAAAGACGTTTTCATTCCGGGTAAATAATATTTTTGCAAAGAAGCAAGACTTGTTTGATATTTGTGGACTAATGCAATATACTGATAGTTAATTGAAGTGATTAGGGAGTTCACCATTATCAAAAGAGTAGATGAATTTGGCAATTACAATTTAATTAAGTCTGGAATATTTAATAATTTGTGCTTAGAATAGAGCATTGTTTTTTTAACCTTTTTGCCCCAATGAACATCTTTAAAAAATATCTGATTGACCACTGGGCGAGGCCGTAGGCACTAAAACACTAGATGGTAAATATGTTTAATCTACTCGAACCCACCTAACATTTAATTCTAGACTGTGTCCCTAACTATTTAACTACCTAGCAGTTTGCATGAAGATTTCTGTGAACTCCAGCATACTTTACGAAGATTCTCCTACTTGGTTGTCTTACCTTTTACGCAAAACATTGGCAGAATGTTTGAGACGTATATAAAGAACGGGTAAAAAATATCAACTAAAAACCTAGGGGTACACCGCCCACTTGCTCCATACTCGAAACACATTGTTTGAAATAGCACGTCGTTTTTTTCCACTTGGAATTCACGGGATAGATTGCTTTGTTGGTGAAAAGCAACTCGAATTTAGACATCGCTTCATCGCAATTGAACGAGACAAAACACTTTAAAATTAATTATGCTAGACAGGAAGCTATTTTAGGAGTGACACAAGATAAAAAGAAAAACCTAAAAGAAAAATTTTATGTTCAGTCTTCTACTGCAAAAAATCTAACCTGTGAAGCGAGTGTGTTGGCAATGACAGCTACAGGCCTCATCTTTAAAAATTGGCTTGATGTTTTCTTGCCAGAAAAACATTCACGTGTAGAAGCGTTTAATGAAACACCCAAAGCTTGCTTTCAAGCGCATTTTCTGCAGCAGCAATGCAAATTTACGAAAGATAATAAGATATACTGTAGAAGACGAACACCAACACACCTGAGTTATCAGCTGTCGTAATGCTGCTGAACTCAGTTTCCTCAAGAAACGAATTTTTCCGTGCTTTCTTTTCAATCGGCCTGTTTTTCTTTGAAAACATGAAAACATGTTCTTTACTCACACACCCATTGGAGTTGCGTGTTTTTACCCTCACACTTGCGTCTGTTTTTTTCACCCCCACACACCCTCACGTTAGACGTTTGGAAGATTGAAACAGTGGGCGATTCAACGTCATTTATAAAGCAACATACCGGCTTTCCGACAGTGCTTCGCCTGAAGCTCGTTCTGTAGCGAGGACGGCTCCTTGACCTGCTTGATGTCACAACTTGACGGCGATGCATCAAACTCCTGTTTTTTTGTGATCTTTGCTGAGATTTTCGTGATTGACCAGCAAGAGTGGATTTTGATTCGCAGTTCGGTGAAAGTTCTCGCATAGATCTTACATTAGCTGAATGCAGCAAAAAAAACTGTCTTGTTGCTTTTTTAAAATTGTCTGTCAACTTCTGGAGCAGGTTTACTTGAAATGCGAAATATTATAGATTAGCGCAAAATGCCGCTTTAGCAGACTTTTCCATGAAGATATTACCTGTGTCGATTACTCCGGTAGAGCAATGCGCTTTTGAACTGTAACTTCTTTGTTAACACTTAATTCATTGTGTGCTCGTAAAGGCAAGACGTATTTAAGCAAATAAAAGGGATTCAGGCTTTAATGTTTCAACTTAACCATCACTTACTGTAGGCCGTAGGGGTCAAGGGTGAGCGTCCAAGCATGTGCACGACTCCCAAGGTAAGAACAACCAAAATATTTCAATACGGTTTGTTCTTACGCGCTTACCAACATTAGCGCTGCTCGGCGCTGGTTGTTGTAATCCTGGGTTGGGGTGACGAAGCGACGATACTTTTTCGGATGTTTGCCTATTTCTCGAAATCGTGTTATCACGCGAGAAGTTCCCCATTGCTGTCGGTCGAAGGTTCGGCACTGCTCACAAAAAGCGAACTGAAGTTACTGACGACGACAGTTTAGAGTGGTGTTAAACAGCAGTGTCGACGGTTGGCGCAATCGAGAAAATAACCGACCAGAAACTTTGTTTGCCCTTGCCGTACCGCAATTCGTCGGACCCAAAACATAATTGATTGAACACTTTGGGAATAATTTCTCCCTCTCTTGTCCTAAAGTTTTCCCCTGCCTGTCCCCTAGTGAACTCATCATTGGCTCAAGAAAGATTGACTTACCGCTTAAAAAAACAGTTAAATCTCTTTTATGTTGGACGAAACCGAACCGAAATCCAACGAAAGCGTGCAGTTTGTTGTCGGAGCAGTATTTTATCACTGAAACAAACTTGTAACCTATACGTACCACAAGTTGCGTTGGGGTTAGGAGGATACATAGGCGGTTGTAGGACTGTTGGAGGAAACATGCGAAAAAGATGATTGTTAGGCGCCATTCCAGGATTGTAGTAAACGTACGGTGTGTACTGTTGAAAGGGCACGTAGGGAAGTCTGACGCAGACCGGACATATTTCTAAAAACAAGACATGTTGTTTGAAACAAATAAGGGTTTAATCCTTGAAGTTCTAAAGAAGGAAACATAGTATGTGGTACTGTGTTCAAACACATCTTGACACAAGACGCATAGTAGTAAGCTTCATATGTCTACTGCTTATTTCGTAATTGGAAAAAAATTAGCAACACTGAAATTGTTCGCCAATACTTCTGGGAAAGCGCTTACATTTGGTGCATGACACAACATCAGTCTATCATGCTGCATTTTTCATACCATCTAGCTGTTCTCACATTGATGATAAACAAGAGTTTGTTGTCTCTTCGATGCACTTCCAAGTAAATAACTCCATTTGTTAAAAGCTTACGAAATATAACTCTTTACCAGTAAATATTGTGGGAGTGCTGAAACGCCGTCGGAAAATACTTGTCCAAGTTTTGGCTCATTTTGACTTTTTCAGTTAGATGTATTTATCTTCCACGCAATCTCGTCAGTGGTGTAGGAGACGGGGGTGCAAGAAGAAAAGTTTTGATTTGCCGAAAATCTGGGCAAAATGGCGCCCAACGTTCGCAGAAAAACACATGAAGTCACACCAAGAAAGGCCTTCATGAGATTTGTGGGAGAAAATGTGTAGGCAAAGTCGCACAAAAAGCTTTTCGGGCAAAAGTTTGGGAAAATTCCGGAAAAAATTTTTCGCACCCCCTTAAATTTGCCTGTTCCTACACCGATGAATGTCATCGCAATAGCATGACGTTCATAATGTGCCAAAAGGCGTTGCTAGAGCAGATAAAGTCATTATCACTATCTATTTACACCCACCTTGCTGCCCTAGTATTGGTGTAGTGGTTGTAGGCGATACGAAGTACTGATGGGAATAGACTGGTGTAGAGAAGTGAGGAGGCACCACGCCAGGGGCGAGGCTACCGTGCGCGAAATAATGCCTGTGGTTCATGAGGTTGTTCAGCAACTGCGAAAACAAAAAGTTTTCCAGCACGATCACAGCACGCTGTTTCAACTCGATTTTTCGGTACCCGAGAGAGCGGGAACATGAAAATAGCGTTTAATGAGTGGAAGATTTACCGCAGCTAAAACCTGAAATGTTTCTCCTGTCAATATAATTATACCAGAAAAGAGTCTAATGATTGCAGTGCCAACAATAAATCTAGAATGTCTTATGAAAAATGTCACAGACACTGGTTTTATTTTATAGGCAAAAATTATGGGGCAGTATGGACATTAGCTGCTGTGGAAGTGGGGCTAGTTATCCGGATTCACAGAATGCATACATTTCAACTTGCAAGCAATAACGCAACGCTACGTCATATCCTGGAGAAGGATCTTGGCAAAACGCGAGCAATTTACTGAGTTACTACTTTTCTGGCTGAATAGTACGGCCCCACCTTTGACGCCATCTTTACGGGCGAAGCCGAAAATGGAGTCTTATAGTAGTTTAATGTCAAACAGCAATCTGGTGGCCAAGTGTCGAAGTCGAAAGCATTTTATCATTTTACGTCAATCGGCTACAAACTGATGCCTGAACACAACATGGCTTTTGTCGCGACTCGGAAAGTGCGACAACTGTCACGAACAAGACGACGACCACTTGTAATGTTGTTTCGGATTTTGTTTAGGGCTCAAGGTGCCAAACCTGCAGTCCGCGGGTTGCATATGGTCCGCCGAGTCCTGCCGAGATTATTTACTCCAAAAAGTCAAAATTAACCCATCGCTAAATAAAATTCGAGCCAAAATGTCGTCGTGGTTAAATGGGAATGATTGCATATGTTTTGTCACAACACGAATCTCTCCAATAGTTGAACAACTGCTGTATTACGGAATAACGAGCTTTGTTTTTGTTTTTTTACCTTTCTTGCATGCTTTGCTGCAGCTTACTTTGTGAAAACTTCAGAGATAAATCTCATTTTTAAGTACATTTCAATTGTTTTGAGCGCAGATATTGCTTCAGTTAAAGTTGCTTCTGATAATGGGAACGGCAATCAAAGCTAAAAGTTACCATTCAAAATGTAATGTATTGTTGTCATCATGCCACTTGGTCAAGACAGTGGCGNAGCCAGCTGAAAATTGTGGACTGGACGAAATATCCGACTTTTAAGCGAACAAGAGTATTTGGTTNGGGACACCGTCACTCGAAGATATGCCTGCCCCCCTGGCTACGCCTATGCAACAAGAATGTTTTTTACATTGTTGTTGTTCTATTTTTGCTTCGTTTCTTTGCCGTTTTTTCTTGTGTACGGCTTACATGGAGTTTAGTCCACAATGAAAATACACCATCACGTCGAGATTTGAAACTTTGTCCCGCGAAGTAACTTACTAAACAGTTGTGGCCCTTCACGCGAAAATGTTTGACACCCCTGGTCTATGTAATTTTTTGTGTAAGTAACTTATCTGCAGTAAATGCAAGCTTTCGAGTGAGTTGTCATCTTTAGAATACTTACTGTAAAACACACAACAGCATAATTAAGCAAAAGTAGAGTACCATGATGCAAAACCTTTTAAAATATCTATTTAATTGAGCCGGTCTTTGTTACGTAATAAGATACCTTTGAGGCCAAATGTTATGTAACCTTTCTTTGTCCAGGCGTTCGGATTTCGGAAAATAGTGAGAAACTTATATACCAGGGTTTATTAAGGAAAATGTTAGGTAACCGGTATGGACCCGATTTCTCCGATTTTAGGGACCCGGATTTCAATTCTAGGGATCCGAATCGGGTCCCTAAAACACCTTAAAAAGCCCTGGTTATAGTTTAAAAACCCATATTTGCGACCAGCATATACGCAATTACAGAGGAGGTATTGTGGAACTTCAAGCGAGACTTGGACGAGTAAATCAAAACCGCATTGCCCGTACACAGACACCGATGAAAAATATATTTAAAGAAATAAAATGTACGCAACACAATAAAAAAGTGGTCTGAAACATATCTTGAGTTATCGCGAAGTTCACATGCATTGGCAACGTCAAACCACTAGTTATTACAAGAACTTGCATACGAAAAAAGCATGAAATTTAGCTGGTGACATAGTCATCATATCAACACCAGTTGCTTTACTTTAAAAATAGGATGAACCTGACCTTGTCAAAAAGCTTCTGCTAAATCTAAAAAACTAAACGGGATGAAAGATGAAAGTATCTTTTGGGCAAATAACCAAATTTGTGCTGGCAGTGTGATTCTCTTTTTAATGTTTGCGGTGGTTATTTCCACTTGAAGTAAACTTAAACGAGTAACAGACAGCGCACGTATTGTGTTTACTTCCACGTATACTCAATCGCGACGCGACGACGAATCAAAGCTTAAGTTAAGAAACACCAATGTAACCACCGCAAACATTAAAAAGAGAATCACATTTACATGACACTCTAAAAAACACGTGCTGGATTGATGAGCCACCATTGCCCGTGAAACCGGATTTTGATGCGATGCCATCATTAAGAGTTCGCAAGTAAGCATTTCTTGCTGCTCCCTTGACTGTTTATTACCTTAAGCAAACAATTCATTCATGTATAAAAACTTTGACATTCCAAACGATGCTCAAATCGCTGATTTGAACACGATGACATTAACACTGGTGGATAACATATTCAAATGGGGAATTTGGCAATGTTGTGGCATTTTACATGAATCATTCATTTTCATGCCCACTTTACCTCCAGGGAGAGTCGTGGGGGCAGCAGCCCCAGGAGGACTCGAAATAGCTCAATTTACATGAATCAGGACTTCAAAGACAAAAATATGAACAGTCAAAAGCTAACAGTGTGTTTACTGTACCAGAACCGTCGCCAGACGGTCTACAATAGGGGAGCTTGAGGTCCTAAAAATTGGCAAAACTCAGCGATTTACAGTGTTTCATTTTTTTATTTACGAGGGCTTGGAGCATTGTTTGTGGGGGCTAAGCCCACCAAAGCCCCTCGTGGCGACGCAACTGTACTGTCCACGCGGCAAGCCAAGTAAGTCGGCTCTTCTGCAGGTCCTGGTCGTCCTATTTGTAAGACGATCTTTTTTATGTACCTACTTCTCAATTTGCTGCGCAAGCTTTTTTCAATACCACTTGTTACTGGCGTAATAAATTCTTTTATCACTTGCAAAAGCAGAGGCCAGGTGACTAGTCAGAGCTACAGTAAAAGGTTTGTTGTGACGTGTTTACTTTCATGGCAGCTGCAACCTACAAAATACCTACTAAAATTATTCTTTTTGAAATAGGAATTATGGAGCCTTGGGCTCTGTATTTAACCAACAGCAAAAACTATACCCCAAAAGCATCTTTGACCAAAAATCGATTGCGATTCATCATGATTTTTTTATACGCAATCAAGACACAAAATGTTCCCTAAAGCAGGGCCAATTCGAGGTAATCCAGGTAAGATTGAATGCTAAACGGTCAGTAATCCTGGTCACCCTCCCGGTTAATTGTCCTTTCCAGTTCAAATACACAAGCTTTCTGCACTCTTATCACCTGGTTCATTGCAGTAGCCTTCCTGATCACTGAAAAGCGAAATTATTTTGCACTGGAGCAGATTTTCTTCATATTTTGAATTAGCGATCGTCGTGCCATACATCCGAGTAGTTTTTGTTACGACCTCAACACTTAAAGGAAAAAAGGTGTAAGCTGTGGTAGGGCAACTTTTAAGTGTAAGGGCCACATTAAACAATTGACCATTTTTATAAAGCTGCATATCAGGTTAAATGAATTCATTTAAATCTACAAAAATGCCTATGTTGCGGTCCTCTGCGAAGATATGTTATCGAACAGTTTGCTGTTGATTCAAAATTTAACAGATCAGAAGCTTATTTTTGCAGTTCTTACTTTGACAAAATGAGCCCATAGCTAAAGAGCTTAATTTCAAAAACTCAATTTCCGATTTTCGCTTGGTTTGAAAACTCTTGATTTTAGATGTATTGATGACATTTCTCGGTCTTGAGAACTACTTTAGCACAAAATTGTTGGAAATGCCATTTTTCATTTTACCTCAAAAAGTGACGCTTAAATATAAAGCTATTCAAAATACTGTTACCATGACATCTCGCCAAAAAACACCAAAGAAATTGCTAAAATTCGATGAAATTCAATCAATATGGACATCGACGGTACGGATATCCTTCTATCGTGATGCACGAAAAGTCCAGAAAGAAGTTAATATCTGGCAACCGGCCCGGTTGCACACAAACGCAGTCTTTCATGCTGCATCGTGTTCGTATGAAAATACAAAAATCACTTCCAAGCGTTAGCATGAAAGTACATATCGGTCTCGATCGCCGTCCTGGAAATTCTCAGGTAACTAAATCTCCTTCTCGAAGCTTACACAAATTCCAGGCCTCCAAGGGTAAGTCTCATCTACTCTGATCAAGCACAAGTTTTCAACTCTGGAATATAACTTTCGGTCCACTGACGCTGTATCAATCCACCCCATTCGCATTTGATTGTTTATAGCTTGTTCGATAAATTCGAACAAACAATTTCGAGTAAACTGTCGTATAGCATAAGCTGGACAAATGAATGCTTTTATGCTCGTGACCGAAATCAACACGACACGATGTAAATACGTCTATGCAGTGTATTTAAACTTACTGTACATTTAGTTGTTTTAATGGGACGGAAAAACACGTACAGTATGCCAAAGACACCGACACTCTCTTTCCAAGTACCGTGGGTTTATGAGTTTTGGGGGAGGCATACGATCTGAGGGTCTTAGTTTTCCCATTCCCGGTTTAAAAACCTTAATGACCGCGCGAAAGCCACCGAGTGGCTTGAGGCAATTTTGTTCATGAATCGTCGACCGATCGTGCTACAAGGGTCAATAAAAGACATAACATACGATTCAGATTTTCATGTACTACGATTTACAAAAAACACGTACCGTTGCATTTGAAATATTACGTGGCAGTTTCCCTCCCAAGACGTCCCTGTGACATGTAAGAAAGTTCAAATGCCATTTAACCTGTTTTTTTAAAACATACACGAAAATCCGCATCTCATGTCTTGATTGACTCTCTAGCGCAAGGGTTCCCAACCTATCTCTGACCATGTACCCCTTCAGCATTTCAACAAATGAGCATGTACCCTACAGCATGTTGACAGATGAAAATGTACACCTAAAATTTCCTATGACAAAATATATTATCATATTCATTCATAGACACATTTAACAATCAGCATACAATAATTTTTGGAAATAATGCTCAGTGATATATGTATAAATATGGAAATAAATAATATGTGAATATATTTTTCTCATCTTCTGCTAGCTTTAAATGTACCCCTTCGGATAGGCAAATGTATCCCTGGGATACACGTACCCCAGGTTGGGAACCCCTGCTCTAGCTTAATCGGTCGCCGGGGTTTTAGCTTAAAATTGCCTTAATTGCACTGTGGTGGCTTTAGCGGACTTTTTTAGGTTTTAAGCAGGCCTGTGTTCGTTTTTACAGCTAACGTAATGTCCCAGCAGGGGCAGCTGATAAAAGATACCGCATTTTACTGTCAGGGGTGTAATTTTACACATCTACTCTGTGGCACTGAAAATTCAAAAGCGCTAAATTCCTAACAACCAAACAAGATCAAACACTTGACTACCAGCATTAAAAAAAAAGTGCCACTTGATCAAAACGTTGTTACAACTAGATTTTTAGCTATTTAAAGAAACCTAACAAAAACCAAGCGTGAAATGTCACGATTTCATTCATACGCTTAAAGTGTCGCGGATCTTTTGAGGAACGCACTTTCCCCAGGCCTGAAAACAAGCAATACTACACGCCATTAACGCCTTATATAGTCGTAAGAACCTCGTGCAGCTGCAGATTTGCATTGATGTACGAGTTAAGCAATAAAAAAGCAATTTTTCTTGTTGGAAGTTTGCTGTAGCCCACACTAGCACTTCATGCGGTACCAAATCATAAAACTTTAAACATAACCTCTTGACCGCACACTCAGCTCTGCAAAGCGAAATGAACGTAACGTCATTTTTGAAAAGGAGATCAGTCATTATGATTTAATGATTAAAACACCAGTACTGAAAACTTCGAGCTCTTGTAAAATTCTTCTACTTTGATATGTGAAATTTAATTTTAGAAACAACATGTCACACAAGTGCCACTCACCAATGCGTGTATATGGAATTCAATTCATAAACAGTTGATTTGTGCAGTAACATGTAAAACAACATATAACAAGTTAACCTTATTCGTGCAAGCAACACAAGATTTGAATCTGATTTTTGGGTGTTCACTGTTTCTGGCACCTGCTACAGCTCAGAATCTTGAAGCGCATTTGAAAATGCATTCGATAAACTGACGTCACTTATTGGCGTGACGCAATCCAGTCCAAGGGCGGCGCTTTTTTGAGACTAGAACTCAGCTCGTGTTTTTGTTTACAGCACTTTGAGCTGATGGATTTGACTGTGACAGTTGTGGAAAATTGTCTCTTGTCTGTGGATTTAAGGAGGCGATCATCAAATGTACTTAGGTATTTTTTCATCGAACTTGTGCTTTCTTCGAATATATGTTTTCATCGAATAGTAGTGCATGTTTTCATCCAACGACTTTTTGTTTATGCAGCATATCTATGTTTTTGCGGCCTTTACAAAACTATAGTGAGCCTATCGCAGCAAAATAGAAATATTTACTTGCTGAGTAGTTTCGGTTCAGTGAAGGCTTCAGATCTTATCTTGTAAAGCCAACATAATTTTTCTGACAACTTCTTGTCATAGGTTGCATTCAGTTAATATCCTGCTGAGATGCAAAACCTTGCGTAAAATAGAGAAAAGGGAATATGAGAAAATGCTTTGATGAAGGCAGCATAACAAGCGCATCATAGACAATTCTTGCCAGTCGCCAGAAGGTGATGGTGCTTTTATAGCACTGATTCTTTCAAATACATTTAAATCAAACGCGTCTTTGCAAGTAAGCTTGGATTTTTGCGTCGAAAAGCGTGTGTTGTCGGTTTACGAAAGCGCATATTTTAGTACATTGTGTCATGTACTACTGTGTGTGTAAGCTACCGCAGGGAAATTTACCACTACCAGTGTTATGCAACTAGAACTACGGTAGGAAGGTGTGTTCGGGTCAGGTATTTTACAGAGGAAACTTTCAGTGGTTTTTGCTCTGTGAAGATATAGGTTAGGATTTTTAAGCCTAGATGTGTCCTCAGGAGAGTAGCCTGCTTCCGTTCTTCCACCAGGATCAGTTTGCTGTCACGAAATCAATTAAACATACATTAGCCAGGTGTGAAGAGTGGTTTGCTGAACAGTGATGTAGTGGCATTTACTGACCCAGCCGTTCCCAACCTTTCTCTGACCATGTACCCCTTCAGCATTTCAACAAATAAGCATGTACCCCTTCAGCATGTTGACAGATGAAAATGTGCCCCTAAATTTCCTATGGCAAAACATATTATCATGATCATTCATAGACGTATTTAACAAAAAGCATATAATGATTTTTGAAAATAATACTCAGTGATATATGTATAAATATTTGGAAATAAATAATATGTAAATATATTTTTCTCATCTTCTGCTAGTCTTAAATGTACCCCTTCGGATAGGCAAATGTATCCCTGGGGGTACATGTACCCCAGGTTGGGAATCCCTGTACTAACCTATACATCAGGGGTCACCAACGTGGTGCCCGCGGGTACTAGGTCGCCAGTAAGGACCATGTAGGTCGCCCGCGGGCCTGCTCTAAAAATAACATTAGCATGATCAATGTCTTCACATTAACGAATATCAATACTAAAAAAATTGAACGTAACAATGAGCATTACTGTTATTTCAAAGGTGTGTATCAAACTAGTAGCCCTGCACATTAATCGGTACACAAGAAGTAGCTCGCACACGCAGGGCCTCCAAGGGAAATCTTTTTAGGCGGAACAAAACTTATTTGGGGCCCCTAACAGTTGAAAAATTATTTTGAAATAAATAAAAACTGAAGGGAATTAATGTGCATCAAACTTCAACAATAAGTGCTCGTTTATTGATGATATGAAACAGGCCCGTAACCAGGGGAGAATCCTCCCTAAAAGTTTTTTCGCCAAAACATGTGTTGGACATAGTTTAAAAATATGGGCATAGTTTGAAAAATTTGGGCCCCTCTCAGAAAACTCTTCGCCCACCTGGTGTTCCAAGCTGGTTACGGGCCTGATATGAAACAGCATGTTAAAACATACCGGTATTCAAGTAATGTGACAATATTACCACTTCTAAACATGATTTTTAATGTTCATATTAAAATCTTATCAATGAAGAAATTAGAAAAAAGCGCCACAGTCTCAAAATGAATTGAGTCGATCGTGGTTGAATAAAATGCTGCTAGTGAAATGAGACTGCGATCTCATTGAGCAACTGTATCCTTGGAATGAGCTTCTTTTTATAACAAGAATGAAGGGACGGAACGAAATATTTTGTCAAACAACTACTGCTTCTATTTTTAACCGCGAGCCAAAACAAATAGCCACACTCGCCCCAGGCCGGCGACCACTGCTTTAAAGTATTTTGTCGAAATATTGTAAGTGGTTAGTTTCTCCTGTATGATTTCGAAATTTTCAGATTTCTGGGTATGTCCTCTAATCCTAAACTCACATTAGAGTCTGTATCTGCTTGCGGCGCAAGTTTAATACTCAGCAAAATGCACAGCACACTTTCGCAGTGCACTATAAGCACTTGCGCAGGGGCGTAAGGATGGCGGTGAAGGGGGCACAATTCCCCGGGCGCCGATGCACTGTAACGGGCGCCTTATGACTGCGAGTGGCGCCGAAAAATTCGAAGAATGCCACAAGTACTTTCTTCAATACAGTGCATTTGCTTTCGAAGGAACTAAGGTTCGAGCATGGGGGCGCCAAACTTTCTTATCGAGCCGGGCGCCATCTAACTTTGTTATGCCTCTGAATACAGTACATTTGCTTCCGGAAGACCTTAGGTTTGAACATGGGGGCGCCAAACTTGCTTATTGTCCCAGGCGCCATCTACCCTCGTTACGCCGCACTTGCGCCCTGCACTTGTTGTTTTCTAACTTTTTGGCCATCTTACACATATGCGTAACATTTGAGGGATACTGTTGTTAGATTAGATTTTATTGTGAACTGGCATGTTTCCATTGAAATTTCACTTGAAGCATCTCGTAGTTTGAAAGTCTTGGTTTATTGGAGAGAGTTTTTAATACAGATTTGTTTGAAAATCTTTGAAAATGAAAGACGCAAAGAAAAATTCAGTTCAATGGACACGCTGGGACAGTAATCGTGAATGTCTTAAATTTGACAAAGAAGGCAAACATTCAAATTCCACAAACGAAGTACTGCTGATAAGTTTAAATCCATCATATCCAGAAATGCATCGCTAGCAATTCACATTAAAATGCATCACACCACCTTACCAAACCCTTTAGGCCAAACCAGTTTTATCAAGGGGATTATTATTTCGCTATATTATTCCGAGTTTGTCAGTAACAAACGCTCAAATGTTACTTCAGTCTCGGGCCCTGGAACACTGTTCCTTATGGACCCCCCTCTCATAGGCCCTGGCTCGCAGTTTCAAAAAGGTTGGTGACCCCTGCTATACGTTGATTCAAGATGCAATCTTTTTGAGATGACGCCGCACGAATCGGCAATGTATTTTCGAGACTTTATCTGGCACCAGGGCTGCCAGGTCCGGATGGACCAAAAATGCCAAATCGCTTGTCAAAATATGCCGTACAAACACAAATAGGCCAATGGCTATAGGTTTTGAATAACTCGGGTGGTCGATGGCAGAAATGCAGTGTTGCTATGGAACTAAGCATAAAATTATTGCATGTAAATTGTCAAATTTGTTAATCTCCAAAGGTACCATCTCCTCTTGTAGAAAATGCTTAAAAAACACTTATAAATATTTTGAACAGTAAACTACAGGGTATTAAAATACAAGCATGCAACATGCGATAGTTTTTAATTACTTTGAATCTGGTACACAAGCGTCTAAAGTGTTAGTCATGTCTCAATTCCACAAAATATCAGTTACAAAATGCATTCACAGACAACTCACATTAACACGATTAGACGTTCCAGGTTCAGATAGACCAAATACACTAAATCACTAAAATACGCAAATAATTTGATTAAATGCCAAACAGGCTGAACAAAATATAAAAGTTTAAGCTCAAAACAGCCACGTTACAAAAAAGGCTGAAACACGTTTTTTTGCCAACACAACTACAAAGACAAGAAAATACCAAACTATGACGTGCATGCCAAATCACTTTAAAGAACGCCATCTTGTGGAATTTGGCATTGAAATGCCAACCTGGCAATCCTGTTTGGCACACCCATAAAGTCTGAATGTTGTGTGAATTTGTTTGGATCAGAGGTTTCTGCAACAGCTGCTACATTTTGTGTTAAACTTCTCATTTCCATAGATTCTTTGTTAAAAGCACCTCTCCTCATAAATTCATCTACCGCTACCATCGTGATTTTTTCTATACGTTTTAGGTGTGGATCTAAAATTGGCTGTGTTTCAGATTTTGAAACCGTTCTTTAAAGCAAGAGTGACAAAGTCAATTTCTGCGAGGTCATATATCCACAAATATTCATTTTATATCCACAAATATTCATCATTATTTGCCATTAATTACGTTGTTAGACAAGTAATGAATGAATTGAAATGCCCTTGTTTTAGACTTAATGATGTCGCAATTGCCGATTTTTAATCTGATTTAACCACTTGTCAACATCTGTTCATATTTTTGCCAACGATCAAACTTGCGAAGAAATTAGTTGACATGGCGACTTTTCTTACTTAATACTTAGTACACAGAATTTTTCAAAATAGCAAGAAGATACAAATTCATAACACCTAATACAAGCCAGACTACACAAAACTGGGCATCAGCTACACCCGGTTAATCTGCCATAGACAACAGATACTCAAAACAAAACAACTGAATTCGAACGGTTGCATTTGGTACAATTTTTCGCGGCATGGTCCATAAGCTGCACATTCTCCCGCCAGATTAACATCATTGCTGAGCGCTTTTGTGTAACATACTTTATGAAAAAGGATTGGCGCCACTACACAACGATAAACCTGTGTATAACGTGTCGAACCGAAAGCAGCCACCGTGGTTTGAGTCCTAGTGTCGTCAATAGCTTTTTTAGCTGAACTCATCACGACAGCGTCAATTCATGGCTTGACGTCGAACGAAGTCTTTCGATATCTTGTTTTATTTCTTTTACCTCCCACCACGGAGCAGGTGAAGTGCCATTCAAGGGCATATCAACTCCTCAACCTGGCACTTGTCCGTTGTAAGTCACTGTTCGAGTGATGGTTGAGCGTCGTCATGCGGAGATATTTATATTCAGCGATGAGAGCGCAACAAGTTTATAAGGTGACTTCCCTTGAAAGCCGTTGTGGTTCGAGACAAGCGGAAGATTTGGCTCGTGTGCATCTAGGAGCAAGATCACTTGCTGTGCCGCTTTTCTGAGAAATTGAAAATGGTTTCATCACATCAATAATTCTGGGAAAAATCAGGACGTGTTAGACCAGTGTTTCTCAACCTGTGGGTCATAGCCCAGTTTTCGAGTGCGGCACGGAGTTAGGACAAAACTATGTTAGAATGCACTCATATAGACATCTTATCACTAACAGCGTGGAAATACATTGACTGTGTTCAGCAGCAAGTTTCTCACTGAATTGCGTATAGGAATAAATTCGCTGTTTTAGAATAATGTGTGTTCGTTTATGCGTATAAAAACGTAGTTTGTGCTGACAGGGTAGTGGCAATTTTTACCAAAAGTGATCTGGGCCACGTAAGTAAAAAGGTTGAGAAACCGGTGCTAGAATCAACGTATTTGATTGTCCAGATTAAGATCGTGAAAGACCGAAGCTACACGCATGTGAAAGGAGTTCATCTTAGTTGCGGCAAAACAAAGGACTTAGCAGTCAGTTTGATTTGTTGTAAGTGCACACAAAAGCAGGTACTTCATACATAGCTCGTTCGTGCGACAGTGTGATATTGCTGTATATAATGATTCGGATAGAAAGATGCAGTGAAATTGGCTGTTTTGGACTTTAATGAAAGACAATGCTTCATCTTCCTGTTTAAGTTGAACTCTAGACCTAAGCAAAGTATACTGTATCAGTGTGTACAAAAGTTCGGTTGGCGTTACATTTTACCAAATCCAAAAAAATAATGTGGTCTGATCCTGAAATAAAAATTATGTTCACAGGGTACGGGTTCGGAAACTATGGAAATATTTGTGATCAGCTCATAGGCGTAACCAAGGGCCCTCGAAATATAAATCAACATATTCCCACATTTTATCAGATTGCATGTTCAAAGTCCTTGTTATTGTCATTTGCTGTAACCGGTTGGTGAGTTTCAAGAAATGTGTAAAAGCCTTCTATATTTTTGCGATTATCCAAAGAGGTTGCCTTCATTATTTTTNAAGTTTGTTATGGTTTCATAGAATGCTGCAGTGAATCGCTGTCGCTGAAAATTTCATAACGAAACTAGAGCGAAAACAAATTAATCGCAATGGTTATACTTGCCTCTTCACAATATATACAGTCAGTTATTTTCAGCTGGTTCGTACAGCACTTTCACTTTTCCTCATTCTCATGTTGGTTGTTTGTACGTAACCACCAAAGTAAAGATTAAACCAGGGCTGCGGAGCAGGAGCTGGACATTTTGCCTGGAGCTGGACCTCAGATTAAAACTCAGGAGCCGGAGATCAGTTTAAAATTTAGGACCGGATCTGGAGCTATGGCCATCGAGAGGTAGCTTCGGCTCAGGGTCCCTTCCTATGCACAAACGGTCTTGCCAAATTGACCGAGAACTAGACTTAGTATACCTAAAACAGTGCTCTTTACAGCACACTATACGCGATTGTTACGAGTTGCGACACCAGACTGCAACAATGGATCTGCGAGTCTTTGATGTTTCCTTGGTTTAATCGTTGCTAAGGCTGTGGCATCGCGTAACTGGACAAGCGTGGTGTTACTTGTAGAAGTAAGAAACGTTAACCACCACATCATCTTACTTTTTAGTCAGAATGATCAAACTGGGTCTGTAGCAGTGCAGCGGTCTGAAACGAACTAGACCAGTGTTTCTCAAACTTTTTTATTCCATCGCCCCCTTTTCACTCTCGACACGTAGTTGTCTCCCCCAAGCCTGATAAAGCAAAGACAAGGCAGTATTTTTTGAAGAACTATGTTTAAAGAAATCGATACATGCCATGGTCCCAAGTTCAGTTTGATGGACGTGCTTGGCGGCCTTCGCAAAGCTTGGAAATATTGGAAGAAATTTTAGTGAGGTACAGTCGTAGATCACGCTTATGAACATGATCTACGACTGTATCAACAAACAAGCGGTTTCTTTGCTTTGAGAGCATTAATGTCACAGCCGAAGTTAACTCAATGATCGTTAACTGAAGTTAACTCAATGATCGATTAGCGGTAGTGGTTGAGCGTTTCGGCCCCCTTTGTGTTGTTTTTCCCCATACCCCATATCAAAATCGATCCCAATGGGGCGATTTAGCCCACTTTGAGAACCACTGAACTAGACTATAATGAGGAGGCATAATATCTATAGCTGTTGTAGCTGCATAATGCTGTTAGCAGCGAGTATGATTGAGATACAGGCCCGCAGCTGAAGAGGGCATTCGGGGGCAGTGCCCCCCCAAATTGTGTTGTGCCCAAGAAATTTGTTTTAAATATATACTATAAAAACAAAAATCTTGCCCTCCTAAAATGTATTTTTCCCCACCAAACCTTGAAACCTGGCTACGGGACTGTTCAGGTATGATAACAACGCAGACGTAGAGTGAAATGCACGTCACGCAATTGTAAAGTAGGTTATTAGAAACCATTAGGCTTACTAGATTAATGGCAAAGTTTGATAGGAACCACTGCGTTTATTAGCAGCAGCATAACACTGAAGTGATAACTAACTGGTAGCGAACTAGCACTGCTTTGCATGGCAGCAGCAGTACATTTTCAGGAGGGTGTCAAAATGCAATGTAAACAAATGTGAATTTTTCTTGGTGTATTCATCTGTGGAAACAAATTTTATGTTTTCAGTACGGTAAGCAGTTTTATTTTCTCCAAAGCTTTGCAGAATAAATTGTGCTTTGCGATTCATCACTACTTATTATAAGTGCAAAAGATCAGAAATCAGAAGGAATTTCTTGCTAGAAGCCATACTATTTCTTCGAACAAACGGCTGTAAACACATCTTCGCATTTGTGTTCATGCAAATGTGTGCACGTTAGAAAGAGCGCATGAGAAAGGTAATCGACTGTGTGTTCTGCGTTCTTTACATAACTTGCCTGGGGAGAGCTGCTAGCTGGCATCGCCAAGACTGCAACAAGCAAAACATACGACCAGTGCAAAACACTTGTTCGATTAGGACTGGACTGTGTCTATATGCTCGGACACAAATGTAATTTTCCTAACGGCCGCTTTCTTGATTCCGGTCGTAAGAAATAACATAAGGTCACCAGGCAAGCAAAACCAGCGACTGCCTTTCCTCAGAATTTGTTCATATTACCGTTATCTTGAATGACGTTTCTGCTAGTAACTGTTCTATGAATCGTTTGAACTTCTGGTTGTTGTTTTTCGCCGATCTTCTCATGGTAAGAACGCTTATTATAAAAATCTACCAGATTAACCTACTCAAATAAGCAGGGCCGGCCCTAGCAGATGGGGGGGCCAATGCGAGACCTGGGCGCGGGGCCCCTCTGAGCGGTGATTTTATGACGTCATCGTGTTCAGTCAACCATCTTACGATCGTGGTAGAGCGCAGATATACAGTACAGCACCAACACGAGAATTGAGCACGTTTGCTAACGTTCGAGAGGAAATTTGCTAGTTCTGACGAGAGCGTTCTTTCTTAACAACGAAATTTGTATGGCTATTCTACTGAATTCTCAAGCGCAGGGTGTATCTGGCAAAAATGAATAATCTGCCCAAACAATATGGCGCGGGGCCCAATGCAGTTGCATCGGTCACGTCGGCTAAGGTCGGCCCTGCAAATAAGTATGGTATATTCTTTTAGTTTTGTGTATTTGCAGTGGCGTAGCGAGGCTAAGTGCCGCTGGAGGCCGACCATAAAAGTGCCGCCCTGTCTACCCCTCAAATTTTATAAAAATTCAAAATGAAAGATCGTGTTTCGTGCTTATAGATATAAGAATTTCTAAAGCATCTTGAAGATCACAAGATCACAATCAAACACTAACAAACTGAAACGGGTCTTGTTTTTCATTGTCGATTATGAGTCTTGCTTTTTTCTGCTTGTTGTCACCTTCCTCATCATTACTTTTCCTGCTGCTGCTTTTTTACATGTGCGTATATGGACAAAACATGTTTCGTCAAATGTTCTTCCCTGTTGGTTTTTAGTCTTCGGTAAGCACACCGCTTGGTTTTTTAATAGTTTACTCATTCCAGGGGAATCAAACGAAAAAAAGGACTGTGATGGCGGCACAATTAAATTATAGATGTAAACATGTATGTTAATATTTCGTGTGGTATCCCCGTATCTAAAACAAAGTATATACGTTGCGTGTAGCAGGCTATATTAATTATTATTTTTATATTATGATCTCAGTCATGTAAAGAATGTTTCATTGTTCACTTCACATTTCAGTACTGGTTTAATTCTTTTAGAATATATGAAAGGCTTCAAACATTAACTCCGTGGGCACTTGCGCGGGGTCCTCTGGNTGCGGGGACCCATTCTGATGATAAAATATAGGTCACATAGGCTTGAAACTCGCTATGGTTGAGAAGCGTTTGACTTGCAGCCTTCATCGTTACCTGCACACTTGGTCCAGCTGTTGGGCTTCATCCAATTACACCTGCATAGTTATTCCTTTACTTCGTTATTAACAGACATCTATTTCGAAAACTGTATTACTAAAATCATGCCATGTGGGACATAGGCATTTTGAATACTTAGCAGTGATTACAATTACGTCTTACGTTCGACGGTAATTGCGTTGAACAACTTTATTCAATACAAACATTGCCATGTTGTGTAACTTTTTCGATTAACGTCCCTTTTAATAAAAGCCTTCACCGCAGTCATACCTAAATACATCGTTTGCCCTTGCGTTAGGTTTTCAGACTAAGGTTCTTGCCTCAAATTCATCAAAATGAGAGCAACACCTTTTCCAAGCTTTCTTGTTCAAATGACCTCTTCTATGACTGCAAATGTTAGGCATACCGGTGAAAAAAGGAGACATCTACGAAATCCACGTTGCCCATTGGCTGGCTCTGATTCACCGTGGTTGCAGTTCAAACCTGCAATCTGCCATCTGAGCTCTAATTTACCCATGCAAACACACCAACTGCAATATTCCGCTTCAAGAACGTCATTTTCCGACACCATTGCACATAGGCGTACGGGAAGGCATTTTACTGAGAGGCAGAAAAAATTTGCCCTGAAACTAGCTTTTTTAGTTTAATCACAGTGTGGACTGAAACCTCTTGTAAATATACACTGAATACGCTCTATTGAAAAATTTTTCACCATTCAAGATTTTTGAGCAACTTGCGCTTGTCCTGAAAAACAGAGTTTGCCCTGAAATTTTTCACTATATTGAATATACTTGTTACATTCAGGATTTTTGAGCAACTTGCGCTTGTCCTGAAAAACAGCATATGCCCTGAATTCACTGCATTTAATATATATTTTTTATCATTCACGATTTTTGAGCAACTTGCGCTTGCCGTGAAAAACAGAGTTGCTCTGAAATTTTTCAGCGGGGGCTGCCGCTGCCCCCCCTCGCCTCGTACGCCTATGCCATTACGTCATGCAGAAAAATAGCAGTTGTATTGAAACTAAGCAACGTTAAATTTGCAAAATTCCTCACTTCAATCGCCAAAATGTAATGTTGATAATCCCATCTAAAGACTAAACAACAGCTTATGGCTCTTATTGAAAATGTCCAAATGAACAATAAAAAGTAGCATGAGATGTTACTAGAAATGTTTATTATAACTTTGGTGACGGCAATTTGAAAGCAAACGCCTGAAATACGTCTAATGCCCGGGCAGTTTAGGTGAACGCTCTTGTCCAAGGAGCGCTGCGGTGATTCACTCCGTAGCCGTTGATCAAATCTCCCAACCTTCCGATTGAGAGTCGGACACACAACAACTGAGCTATCGCCGCCCCAACGAAATGTTCGTCGCCAATGCCTAGGTGTCAGGTGATGTTATGATAAGCCGTTGGGATGTTGCTAAGGAACCAACAATAGGAGAAAAAGGATTAAGCTAGCCTTGACCTTTGACGGTGATTTCATGCAAGGCCTTTTTTACAAGATTTTGAGAGAAGGACAATATAAACCGCGAACTACCGGAACAGTAATGTTTGCTAGTCTGCGTTCAAATGTCATCTCTTTCCTTTGTTCAAGGGGTTTTTGACTGGGATGGAGGAAACAACTTCGGCTGGAGAGGAAGGTGTAGGGACTGAGGCACAATTGTCCCCCAAGTAAGTGTGTCAAAAAAAAAACAGATTTGAAGATGAACACTGGGATAATGTAGTACATTGGATTTGACCCATACCTTTGAGTAAACATTTCAACAATTTGCGTACTCCACAACCGCATTTCTTGTTTTTAGGCTAGCCTGTCAGTCTAGGGCGTCTAAACGCAAAAACTAAAAAGTGTTAGAACTTTTCAAAATTTTTTTTTTAATAAGAAATAAGAGTTAGAACTTCTTAACTCCTTACAAAAATTAATTTTTTATTAACAAACTGCCGCCCCCAGAAGGTTCCTCCCGGGACCCTACCCCCCTTGATACGCCACTGTGTATTTGATATATTTCATTTTCCATTTAACTTGAGGCACACCAAGACAATTGGAATTATTAATGTGTGAAAACGAACCGGAGCCGGAGCCATGCTATAAAAAATGAGAGCTTTGGAGCTGGAGCTGCACTCATGAAAACCAAGAGCCGGAGCCATGTTCATGAAAAGAAGATCTCCGGTGCAGTGTTATTTTTACGACGGCTCCGCAGCACTGGACGGAGTGGGACTACTTTCCAGTCTGCACGCATTTTTGCGGTTAACTGAAGGAATACGCTTAAACGTACAACATTTCGCATGAAAGGAAAAAGTTTCTTTTTCTTTGGGAAGGTTAACTTTAGTATTGAGAATTGCATTTTTTGCTGATGCACCACGGATTGCTTCTTGTGTCAAGATTCCGAACAGCCAAGACAAGTTATTTCAGAAAAGATGTGCTGGTGGTGCGCGCAAGTTCTAAGATTTTAGCGGATTCTTATTTGGGTTTGCAGAAATCAATGTGAGAATGCAATTTTGTGAATTTACTTATTCATTTTTGCTGCAGCTTATATAAAATGAAGACAAATTTCTGTTTGTTTGCAGACGATATATCGCAATTAAATCCGAAAAGACACTGACAGGAGACATGGTTTTGTGAATGCGAAAACATAAGAGACAACTCGACAATTTTCTAATTGCCTGTTTGAAATCAAATTAGGACAGAAATTATATTAATAAATTACAGTCTAGCTAATTGCTTGCTGAGAAATTTTGTAGCCCATGCGACAAAAGCAGAATCTCCATTAAGAATTATTTTACACACCGACGAATCTCAGCAGTCTTCCGAAGCAGCGGATTTGGTCAAACATGTTGAATGCCAAAGTTCTAATCTCCTTTTCACAATTTTAAATCTCGTTTTGACAATGAATCTCAAACTTCCAATCTCGTTTTGACCATTATGAACGTGTTTTTGCTGGACTCAGTCCTGATCAGATAGAAACCATCATTACAAGCGTCAGGTTTTGTTGAATTTCCCATGCAAAGTATGGCTTAGTTTGCTTTGAATTCCCCACATGTGTTAGACTATACCCTCCATTATCCACAACTAATAACAGCGTTTTTAGAGAGATCGGCTTATGCCAGGCCTGTTGGTTTTATCCTTAGTGTTCTGTGTCGAGCTGTCTATTCTCACCACGGATAGCACAATTCCGAACTACACTTCAAAGTGTGCCTCTCATTGTGCAAGTTTAAGACGGCTTCATCGAATGAAAACAGAATTAAAAGTAAACTTTTATCTGCTAAGACAACTGCCACGGCCGCAGTGGGGTGGCTGCATAGACGGCTGCTACTTTAGTTAAAAGACCGTTATTTGGATTACACCGACCGCCTTTTTCATGTTCCGCGATTCTTAAACCTTACCTCTTCGCTGTACATGTTCTTCAGGTACAGTGCTTTGCAATACAGCGGAAAAAAAAACAAAATGCTGCCATCCAATATGATCTGAAGCTAAAATTGCAAGGTTCTTTTTTTGCTTGTTGCAAAAATGTTTCCGAGAAACACTGATTTCTCTAAATCCAGAAAGATAATGCAGTTGCAGTAATTCTCTTGTATAAGTGTCAATTTTCAAGTTTATCATCGTTTCATATGACTCAGCTATTAAACAGAAATAATACTGAGAGCCATTGCGCAAAAAGGAAACCAATTGTCAGTGGAAATCAGAATAAATGAAAACACAATGGCAAAATAGCTGATTAATGTAAGTACGAGTGTCACGCTGTCACATTGGATTGGTCAGGACCATGGCGGTCATCTAGCCAGTTATCACTTTATGCCCAGAGTTTAAAAAACAATAGTTGGAAAACAAAAACAAACAAACAAATAAATAAACATAGAACATGGTGAAGTAAATTTACAAATGAAGAGAGCATGCCTATGTACAAAAAGGAGCGGGTCAAATTTAATTGAGGATATTTAGTGTGGTTAAAAAAATGTTTAAAGAAAGTATAAAAAGGTAAAAAAAAGCAAGACAAAACAAAAAGCTATGGATTATAATTTCATGTCGAAAACTGGAATGTGCACAGGAAAGAACGAGAAACAAAAGGTAAAGCTACATAAAAAAAAACAGACAATATTTCGTTAATGAAATTACCCAAACTCTTAGCGTTTAGTTCTTGATAAGTTAAATGTTGCTGAAATACATATTTATGTATCTTTTTCGTGCAAGAGATGTGTCTTAAGTTTCCGTTTGAAGCTAAAAGTGTTAGAAGACTCAATACAGTCTGGTAGTGAAGACCACAATTTTGGGCCAATAACTGTAAGGGCATATCTTCCTGAAGAAGAGTTGACTCTACAAAAAACATGTTGGTAAAAACATGTTGTTCGAAGTGGATAGTCTTGTGGGGTAAGAATGAGTTGAGCTGATTGGAATAAAGCAGTTATAAATATGATATGGAAGGAGTTTGTTGTAAAACGAGTGCATACATTTGCCTACTGTAAAGGTATAAAGCTTGGGATGGCATAATATGTTTATGTGTTGGAAAGATTCTTCAAGAGATTTCTGCTTGGTTGGTCTTATCATTTTTATCGCTTTATTTTGGAGATTAACGAGAGGCTGAAATGTTGCGTTTGAAGTACGACCCAATCGAGGATTAAGAAAGGCAGGATTGAATCAATGAGTTATAAACAACTTTCAATACAGATTGTAATGTTTAAATGTAGATAAAACTCCACAAGCTCTTGACATTTGAGTTTTCAAATTTTTTACATGAGGTTTCCAGCTTAGCTTATTGTCAAGAAGAACACCTAGGTAGTTCAGGTTATCTTTGGGGGAAATTTTATGGTTATTTATAATACTGTAAATTTGAATGAAGTACGATTGTGTTTTTGAGAACTTAATAACATAAAATTAGTCTTATTGTAGTCAAGAGAAAGTTTGTTGGCTCGGAGCCAGTGGTCAATTTTACATAGTTCGAGGTTGACAGTTGTCTGAAGAACATTAAAGTGGGAGTTTGACATATGAAGATTAATGTTATCAGCAAATAAAGTAGTATGAAAAGAGGAAGCTTGAGTGATATTATTAATGTAGATAAGGAAGAGTAAAGGCGAAATAACACTACCTTTTGGGACGCCGCAAGATATCCTTTTATATGAAGATTTAAACGGCCCTTTGATGGACTGCATTCTACTATGCGAAAAAATTGAGAATAGTTTACGCGAAACACCTCTTATGCCATGCCATAGTGATGGAGTTTATCAAGTAAAATTTCATGGTCGCAGCAGTCAAATGCTTTTGATAGAAATAAGGAACATGTTATTGATTTGTTTAATCACACAGTAGAAATACTTGTGATTATGTAAATTAGTTCGCATTGCATGCATAAACAGTGCCGACATTATTCAGCGAAGTACAAGGCAGCTTTTAGAGAGGAAACACAATGTAAACGCGAACTATAATGAACGTTAAATAAGTTAGTGGCTCGTCGGACCATCACTACAAAGTTATGTGTTATTGCTTGCAGCATACAGATTTCGCATACTTCTATCCTAACAAAACGTTATTTAATTCTGAATCTAACCACCGTGTTTGATTTTTCTACGCAGTTTTGATGTCCTGCATCTCGTTTACGGTTCTGGCAGTTTTTATAAAAATGATAATTTTTTTGCATTAACCTTTTAATAACAGAGCAGTAACCGAAGTGTTGCGACAAATCAAGCTTGTTTACCTCCTTTTCCGAGAAGCTGGTATAGTTGCGTGTGAACAGCATTAAATATTTACACAAGAGATCCGCGAGGCATATTCTGTAGCTGTTGGTCGCAAAAGCAGTGTGTACAATATGAGCACAGCAAAGGAGCTAATTTTTATGTTGGATCTAGTACCTAAAGCGGCACAGTGAAAAATATATCAATTACGAGCAAGAAGTTTGATTTCGTGTGAATTGCAGATTACAGCGAAATAAATAACAAATATTGGCATGCTTAAAACTTGTGCAGTAAGTTGGTTTCGTACCTCGTCGTAGGACACCTATTTAAAAAATTTGTAATGAAAATTATGAAAGCACCGTTAAGCCGACTGAGCAATGTTACTTCATTCTTACGACAAAGATGCAATAGAAACTTAAAAACTTCCTGAATTGTTTTGCTCGTTTCTTCCTTAAGTATTTGCTGTTGAAAGCTTTGTGTTAAACGCAACGTTTTTGTAATCGGTTTGATTTTCGCAACCCTGCATATACTTTTGAACCACAGATTTTGTCCCTTTGCACAACAATGCACCGCGCAGCTATATCAACGTGATTTCCATTCTCACTTGCACTCGCGGTTGAGAGCGGATTGCCATCCATTGTTTTTGTCATGTTAGTCGCTTACAGAGTCACGCGAGCGTTGGATATCAAATGACATTTTAAAGTGGTTTTGTTTACAGATTACGCGTACTAATGTCCAAACAATGTCATTTCAAAAGTCATCAGTGAGATAAGGCAGAATGCACCGATGTACAGACACCTATTGCTTGAAATGAGATTTAGGATTGTACGTACTGGTGGTGTAGAACGAATGCAAGTCTGTAAACGTCAAGGCGTCCAACTTACATTGCAGTGACAAAATTTTGAAGTTGCTAGAACTGATAAATAAACAATACTTTATGCGAAACGAGTGTGCATGAATGACTGATGTGCCCGTCACCATTTAATTAACAAATACGATACTTGAATCTGCTTTTTAATCAGAGAGAAAAGCTAATTGCCATCGGATAAACTCACGATGACAACACAATGTGCAGAAATCGTTTGGGAAAAAATAAACTCCCTGAATAGTAAAAACCATACTGATAAATTGTGTTATGGGGTCCAAGCAGACCGTTGGAAATATGTAGTTCCATGTTGCTGACAAAGCAAGAGCTGCTTTACCTGGGGGAAGTGGCCATTAGTCTATTAAAAATGTTAGGCACCAGTGGCGTAGCCAGCTCTAAAATTTGGGAGGGGGGCAAAATGTTTGATTTTAGGCGAATAACACTATTTTGTTTGGAAAAACGCCTCTCAGAGCAGAAAATGAGTATATTTTCTAAACATTTGGGGGGCCATGGCCCCTTTTGCCCCCCTGGCTACGCCTATGTTAGGCACACGGGAGATAATACATTGCCGTATTTACTGACAACAGCGGTAACTCAGCTGCCATTGTTCTTACGGTAACTCAGCTGCCATTGTTCTTACAGAGGTAACCTGTGATCAAAAGGCTGCAGCTTCATCGCACAGAAGGTTTTGTCCAGGAGGTGAGCGACAATTACCTTTGTGTATTCTGCAGACACTCTACTATAGAAAACTTGCTGTTTTGTAAATACTGATAAAAACATATCTCAATGGTGACGCTGTGTCTTACAAGTCCTCATTTGGATGGATCCTCTTCAGCTAGCACTTTGACTAGTGGAAAAAGTAACGCTTTGAAACCTTCAGTTGCACAGAAGAATCCGGTAATAACTGCAGCCAGAAATTTGGAAGCAGAGAATACGAGAAACGAGACTACTGGCAGAAATTTCGAAGTTTTGTCTGAAGGCAATAGTAAAAATTTAACACTGGTTTATCAAGTGGATTCGGCCCTATCAAATGTTACGAAAACTGCTGTCAGTGAAAGTGATATTCAGAAAGCTGTCACGCCGGCCTGCAATGCTCTTTTAAAAGAACGTGAGCTTGGTCGAGCTGTGCAAGCACAAAGGAACGACAGACTTGCAGCAGCCAGTTACCCAAGCACCTTCTCCAAAGGAATTTTGGCACAACGAAGAGAGGCGATGATTCAAACTCTGCGCGCAATGGGTGCTGGATCGCCAAGACGAAACAGGAAGGATTTGAATTCCAGCGTAATGCATTACACCGATTGTTTGACGGATGTCAGGAAAGATCGATATCACGTGCATAAATGGAGGATAAAAAGTGGGCGCATTCTGAATACCGGGAAACAACTGTGGCTTAAGCCCCCCAGACGTCAACGCTTGGATGGACTTAGTGAAAGCAGAAATTTGGACCACAAAAGACAAAGTAACCGAATGCAACTCTTGCCAGCAATCAAAAGATCAAAACCGTCGGTACACAGCGAAACATTTTCCAAACGCGCAGCCTTGTCAACAGTTCAGGAAGGAAAAGAAAAACAGTTTAACTTTCGCCAAGCTACCGCCAGACGCTCAGAGCTGCCTGCTAAACGAGCAGCCATGATCAATAGACTGCGCCAAACGATGCGATGTATGCCCCATCAACTTTCATTTGCTCCGAGAAAGGCCAGCACAATCTCTGATGACGGTTTCAACTTATCGACGTTTCCGTCTCCAGATCGCCAATTGGCGCCTTTATATTCGAATGTTATGTTTCGCCAGTCTCCTGGTGATGTGGTGATGCCAACGGAATACGTGTGGTCAGGTCAAGATTCGCACAGGACCCAAGCTGCTGCAGATCAGGTGAAGAGCACTGCCCCTTTGCCCCCAATCGTACGAAGAAAAACATCCCAGGAAGTTTCACCTGATTTACAGCAAGCCAGCCAGACTGGAGCAGATGCATCTGCAAAGAAAATGATAAGATTTGACATAAAGGCTGAGGAAAACGAAGAATCGTGGCAAGAAACCATGATGACGAAACGAAAATACAGCAAGGAACAAGGCTGTGACATTTCAAGCACGTCGAGGACAGGTTAGTAGAGCAGTACAAATTGAAAATATCCACAATTCGTTTGGTGGCAATCCAGGTTCTTTCAGAGCGCTTAAAAATCAGGAATCTTTTTAAACGTCTGTAGACCAGTCACATCTGTGAACATTTTCCGCGTATTGGTTTGTCACGGGTAGTGTTGTAGCGCTTGATTGCTTGGGAGTCTGTAGATAAAGTGCGTCGCAGTGACTACATCGTGGCGCGAGCACGATCGATGCGTAGGCAGACGGAGTACATGTGTGTGAATGCTTAACATGCAATCTATAGAATAGATCCTTTGTGGTTGCTTGAGCTTCATATATTTTTTCAGCTGTTGATGAAAACCGTCATGTTTGAAACAAGTAGTATGACTTAATTTGCATTGAATATTTGAGCTTCATTGTTTCACAAATAGAAACTTATTTATTTGTTACCGCTGGTCTTCGTTACGTAGCGCGTGAAAGATAGAGGCCTTAGACCCTGGGTTCTTAAACTGGGGGACGTGAAAGGCTCGCAAGGGGGGCGCGAGTTTGGCAGCGGCGTAATTTTGAAAAGCACTATAAGCCAAACAAATTGTTGTCCTGCTTTTTTTGTGTTTGATTGACAGGTTAGATGAGGCGCGAGAATCAAACTTCCAGAAGTTTCTCATTATTGTTTCCATTATTTTATAATAAAAGCAGCTTTGTTGTTTCACGGAAAAGTAGTTCTGCCCAATCCACGCACGTTTATCAAGCAACAGATTTTCGTAAAACTTTGGGCATTCTTCAGTGAGAACTTGATGAAGATTTTCATATAAAAAATACCCTTTCCCGGTTGTTCATCTTAGGTGAAAAAATATTTCGCACAAAATGTGTAGATAAAAAACAACCGAACGTTCTTACTTGCTTACAGCGCCTTAATTGTTTCGCTTGTTTCTTGTCATGACCTGGTCAGGTTCATTCGAGCTTATGCATGATGGGACTGAAGTAGAAAAACGATTTCACTGATTTTTTCCCGTGTTGCTGACTGTGATGCACTTCACAAATGTTGCACGTGTTCTAACGCAGTGTTTTTCAACCTTTTTTGCATCACGGACCACTTTATGCAATAAAAAAATTTTGAGGAACACCAAACAAAATTTTATAATCAAAATTATGATGTTTAGTTCTGTTCTGGCTCTTTTAATTTATTAAAATTAACAAGAAAGTCCTATTCGTTTGCTCCTAAAACTAATTACTTTCACGAAAGAAAACATATTTACGCTCATTGCGTTA
>JGI24158J21664_10000931_pt1 | contig 30343 bp, 16 predicted proteins | sample Ectturendosymbi3_FD_21664 | JGI IMG/M metagenome (IMG submission 21664)
GTCCGTATTTGCCAACCGCATTCGAAGCTGCTACGAACACATGATCATCAAATCTTATGTCCGTATTTGCCAACCGCATTCGAAGCTGCTACGAACACATGCCTCTATTGCAGGGGTCTCAAATTCAAATTGGTGCTTGGGCCACGTAAGGGCTTATAAGGTAACCCGCGGGCCGCAGTATGACGCTGAAGCAACAATGGCGGTACCTGAACTTACTAGAAACAGTTTTTACATCTTATTTCCTGCGAAAGGTATGTGACTTCTAGGCAAATCATAGCCGTCTCTACGTTAGTATTAATTAATTCTAACCATCTAAAGAACTTGTTCACTCGTCAGCTGAGCGTTATTAAACACCGGTGAATAAATTAAATAACGTAAATGTTATTCATTTCATTCATTTTCATGCCCGCTTATCCTCTTGGCAGTGTAGCGGGGGCAGCGGCCCTAGGAGGACTTGGAATACCTCACGATCAACAGCAATTTCAGAGTTCTGCTGGCTCCACACCAAGACGGGACAAAGCAAGGTCGGACATGTAGTAACTCCACCTAGGCCTCGGAAGGCCCTTTCACGTGGATTTAGCCAGTAGGGCCTGCCTCGCCACTCTTTCGTGGGGCATTCTGGACACATGGCCGAACCAACGTAGCTGTGATCTCCCAATCCGGCGAAGTGGTTCGACATGCAGGGCTCTGCAAATCTCATAGCTGCGCGCTTTGTCGCGAAGTGTCACAGTCTCTCTGAGATAATATTCTTTCGGTCAGTACCCAAGATTTACGACCATAGGTAAAGCTCGGAACAAAGACCGATTCAATGAATAACAGCTTTATGGCGTTTGGAAGCTTCCGTTTTGTGACCACAAAGCGATAATGCTTATGCAGAGCTGCGTTAGCTAGACCAATCCGTGCATCAATCTCCTCGCTCCACCTTCCGTCACTCGTAAATACCACCCCTAGGTACTTGAACTTCTCCCCTTGCTGCAGTGTATTGCCGCTAACTTGCAGCAAACACTGCCTTCGGTTTGTAAAGCGACATAATACCTCGGAATTTGTGCTCTATTGCGTCAGATATTTTTTCGCTGAAATAAATGTAGGTTTACCACACACATTGTCTGATCAGGAGATTTGCTTGCTCTGCTGGTGTTAGTTTTCTCTTTATTGCGCATTTTTGGGACCTGTATTGCTTGGTTTGTGCTACGTGCTAAAGGTTAACAATTAGGACTAGGTACATATTTTGTTAAAATTCGCTTTTCTGATCTAATCGCTCCGGATTAGCTTTGCGTGAACTTGCTGTTTTACGACGGATTTTTTATGCCCATGTGTGCAGATTTTGGCTTGAGGTTTAGACATTCATACGAGCACACTTTCAAGACTCATATATACGAAGCTACTTTGAAGAAACGGGCTTTTAAAAGCGACCTATATCCATTACAGGACGCTACAGGCTGCTTCCGCTCGGGAAAGCATACCGCTTTCGTGTTGCTTTTGCTTTCACTGTTTCTTATGCTTCATCACTTGTGACTACCACTAAATAACACTTGCAAGTTGCAACTCTCTGGTACGCAGCGCATTGATGCGTCTCTGACAGCGATGCTCGTAATTTCTGCGGAATTCCTTGTTCGTGTGTGTTTTGCCTTCGTCTCGACGTCATTTCCGTTCCAACGACGATAAACTCACACTCATGCCACACGTCAAAGCCTGTGAACATCACTAGCTGCTGTCTCTTATGCATTTTGTATATGTTGTTACTGCGTCTTTAGTGATATTTGCTTTTTATCGCACATACATCTCCGCCATGCCGTCTCCAATCATACAGTTTCACCATCACTCTTGCTAGGTTTCGCCGAATCCATAGCTTACTTCAGCTCCCGTCTGCAAATACATTTGCCAATTCATTCCGTGCTTTGCTTTCTCTTGTGTCAGTAACCTTCCTTTTCCACACTTTTTATTTTGGGTCTTCATTCATACCAGGAGTTTCCAACCTTTTACTCTTGCACCCCTAAAAAATTTTGTTCTGACTTCGCACTCCACGATTTACAATCAAGAACTAGCTTTCGAATGTTTAGAATAGAATTACATTTTTTTAATATGCAAAGAAAATCAAACATACGCTCATCTGAATATGCTCTACAAAAATTAACCACGTTCAAAGCCTTTTCATTTTATTATTTACCTCATAAAATCAAAAGGTTGACTATAATCAATAGCAGTAGAAAACAAAAAGGCGGCAGAAGAGTAATCAATAAACCAATTTGCTGTCATTATAAACGCACGATTTACGTGCCCCTTGGAATGATGTCTCACACCACCAGGGTTACTTCTTTCAGGGTAGTTTCTTCCACATTTAATCCACAATCTCATTTTCAACGTACGAGCAAAGCACCACTGACGAGCCCTTTCATTGATGGTTTGGATGGTATTTTTTCTGCGGTCAAAGGCACACATGCTTCAACACTGTTGGGTGTGTCGGTTGGTTCATTTCCATTAAAACCTATTCTACGCAATGGTGCCACGCCTAGGGACTTTTCACTAGAACTAGTGATTTTTAGGCTCATCTAGTGATCTAATGATTTTTCACTGCAAGCTAGTGATTGTTTTCAAAGTATGTATTTGAAGAAAATCGGTTGACTGTTTTCTAACTTTTCAATTTTTCAGCCCCCTTTTAAAAGATTTTCATCCTTTTTAATCCGTAAAGAATTGATTATTTGAATTATTGCTTGAAGATTTGCACCAACAGAATGAACAAGTGTTTCTAATTTGAGTTTCTCATTGTTTGCACGTCCGTGTTGTTTCTTGTTAATTGCTGCAGTATTGGCCATGACAGTATTTTCATTTCTCAGCAGGAACACTGCAGTGCATTGGAAATAATTAATTACCTGTTAGGTTGATTGCTCTAACAACTTGCGAGTGGTGTCACTATCAGCTCTTGAATACAGCTTGAAGATTATTGTTAGTATGAGATTTTCCAGACTTCAACATCATTTATTTTAACAAACTTGCAAATGATGTAAAGGTTTTTGGGCAATAAAGTATATAAATACATCATTTTAAGAAAAACTGCGAATTTCTGCGAAAAAACTTTAAATCTAGTAATTTTTTTCAGATCTAGTGAATTTTTTTTGTGAATCTAGTGATTTATGCCGAGAACCCTCTGGCAGTACTGTTTCTACGTGTCGTAATCATTGCGCATTTCTCCTTTACGAACGCCTTCTCCCTTTCAACACGCATTCTGACTCGTTTGCAGTGCATGGAAATCACGGTAATGCAATTACGTTCTCTGTAGTATGACTCGAGTTTTCGTCTTTGACTGCGAACATCAAATGCATCCCAGTTCAGCGTTTCAACATTTAGGTAGAAGTTCCTTTTTTTTCATGTCAGCAATATTTTCACTGCAACACAGTTCTGAGCGTGCGCGACCACACACGATGGCATTACGAATGACCAACCTGTCGAATCGCCGATTCGACTACGTCGCTAGCACAGCTCTTTAGCCAGAATGTAGGCGATCTTAAAATTCAGCGAACGTATTTATCAGCTCTTACACGCTGAGTGCTTGACAGCAACGTCCCACCGGCGACCGAACCTCAAGCAGTTTCTGTTAACAGTTCTGCATATCTTTAACGTCAACGCACGCGGTCGACACCGTTGCAAAGAAGTTCGAGAAATTCTTCAACACCAAGTTCCTACGGGTCTTCCCGTCAGAAAAAAAACGGTTCTTCAACTTTCTTTTACTCTATCTTGACCATTCTGACGCATCTACTTATTTCTTGGCTATATTCCTTACGTTCTATCTTGTTATCTGCAAGGTCAATGATCGTTTTAATCCTCGTGTCTGAACTTTTCGTTATGTCGGTTTGTTTTTCTTTCGCTTTGCCATTATTGTCGCTACTACTGTATGTCATCGCTTTTGGTTTTGCGTCTTTCAATTTGCTGGACGTTTTTTCGCTGTTGAGTGCACATTGTTATTACTGTATTGTTTTTCGCGCTTGTTTTCTGTAATGGCGGTCGGTAAATTTTTTTAGCTGCAACACACGAGCCGTTTTTTCTTCAGTAGCGCAGAGATTTTTCGCTGTCGCAGCACCGAGAATTTTTCGCAGCTACATGGCAGAATCTAGTGCTTATTTCGTGTATGTTTTCATGTTTATGCAACTACAACCAAAGAAAACTATAGGTATATATGCGGATTTATGCTTTGCACGTCAGATCTCGCGAACATATTCACGCTTCTTTCTCGAAGGTGTCATTCATATAAATCGTGGGTGTATACAGTCATGGATCCGGTGAAACATTGCAACTTTCGCGAGGCTGTTTGGAAGCGCTTTTGCTTTCTTACTGGAGAATCCATTGTGAGACCGCCACCTCCGGACACAACAAACATCGAGAAGGCGATGGAACTATGCAAGGGCCTGCAGTTGCGGCGAAACAATGTATCCCACATGGCTTCCGCAAGAACTACATACAATGTTAGAACAAAAGTGAGAAACCCTGTATCGCTCCTTCTTCTGAGCCTCAGTGGGGATTGGCTCTGACGGAGATCCCTACAGTACTTTTACCGCTCGATCAGAAGAGTTAGGAGCGATGGTAAGAAACTGTCGATTCCATCGACTTCTCGCACGCCAGCCGCATGGAGTGGAGCACCATCAACAAACTCACTGGCAGGCTCTGTGCCCCATCCCAGCAAACTCCATTGTCTCACAACTCGTGAAGATCGGGGCACACAAGACCGGGAACTGCGAGTCCACCAGGCTCATATACAAGCAGCTGTCCGACTTTTGGAAGGTCCCAACACCTGAGGGAAAATGGCCCCTTCACGCCAGAGGAGCATTTCCCCCTGGCTTAAACCTCTAGTTACGCTGCACCTGATCAAAGCTTAAGGTTGCAATGCAAATAAGAGCTATGTGTAGGGCTAGCAGCAGTATCCTACAATAAAAACATAGTTGCTTCTTCTGAGCAATACAGTACTGTAGTTTTGCTGTCTTTCTGTTACGTAAAACTCTTTCGGTATTTTTAGATGAGTTTTGTTTCCATTTTAATTATCTTTAACAAATCATTCAGGTATCAGATTGCTATTGAGTACATACGCAAATTTATACTGCTTCCACCTCCCATGCTAACTAAATCAGAGATCTTGATGATCTTGTATAGCAAACAAAAGTCACTTTGCCAACTGGCAAACATAGAACTCTTCCCAAAAAGAAAATGAGTAGGGAAACACCAAGAAAATGACAAAAGCGCTTTTACGTCTGATGCTTTTGATTAGTGGTTCTTAGTATATCGGACCCTTACAGCATTTCTTTCACCTGACCCTTGCAGTATTTCCCAGCTTGATGATCACTAACTGCTCATGAGAAGGGTCTTTTTCAAGATTCAAAAGAATTAAAAATGAACGGCCACAATGTTCCAGGATAGAGTGTCCACGTTAAGCATTCGGTGCCAGAACAAAACTCGTTCAATTGTTTACAGTGCTATATTCAACCTTACTTGTTTCAATGATAGTAGCTTTTTATTTCTAAATACGTATTTCAATAAAGACAGCATAAGTGAAGTTTAAAACAGTTTCGTCGCAACGGGGCGGGACAGCATTGGTGGTCTCAACCCGCAAAATTGAAATATGAAACACTATAAATTAGTGGAAATTTTATCAAAATTTCAAAATGACAATACCCTTGCGCAAATGTAAAGCGCCCCTATTGAAGACTTTCTAGCGACGGTTCTGGTTTAAATCTCACATCCTTTCGCGCCACAGTTGCGCTGCATTCGATTCTTGGCAGTCTGAAAAAGCAACAAACACGTGAATCGTGATCCTAGCAGTTGCAACCATTTGGTGGGTTTGGCTTGACGTGTTTTGCTCGTGTGTGTGAGATTTTTACAGCAAAGTTAAAGCGTGTCGCAATGTGATCCTCACCTCACGTTGTGCTTTAACGTCTTTATTCCGCCACACATATGTGCAGTGTGTCTTTTTGGGGGGCACAGGTGAGAAAAACAAGAGTGAAACTTATAAAAAGCGTAGGCCAGAGATCCAGTCCCGTCGCTACGGGGGACTTTGGTGGGCTTAGCCCTCCAAACAACGCTTCAAGCCCCCCAAATTGAAATATGAAACACTGTAAATTATTGGAGTTTTGGTAAATTTCAGAATGCCAAGCACCCACGCACAAAGATAGAGTCCCCCTATTGAAGAGTTTCTGGCGACGGTTCTGCAGGATTGGCAACTTTTTGCTAACTGTAAACCGACTTGAAGGTTTCACATGATTCATTGTGCCAACATCATACGTATTTTTATACAAGTCAAGGTCAATATATCTTCTGTGTGGATCATAACAAAATCGATATGTGAAACACGGACCGTCTGCGTGCCATTAGAAGTTTTTTGGCGTGCCAAGTGTGGCATGCGTGCCGTAGGTTGCCGACGCCTAACGTAGGACATGTGTTTTGTCAAATATTTTAACTGGGGTGTTTTCAATTGGTTCGCCTGTGGAAGTTATAATCTTGTCCCCGCAATTCCGCAAAAGCGTTCAATGATACCGAAACATTCCGTGTCACTGAACGCTTTTGCGTCTAACGCAGCAACAAGCGCAGTGATCTTGGGGCACACTAGTATTGATTTAAAATTTTCTCTGACCGTACTTTTAGAGCGTCGATATCTTCATTATCGGCCTTTTCGCAATCTGATTAAGGCTTTTCCATTTTTTCCTCGTAACAGTGGGAGAGAGGCCTCACAAGTGAATTAGCCTAGCTGGGCCTCGCATCAGCTAAATCCGGCCCTGTATCGAGGATAGCTTTTCGGCAAAGAGGATGGCCGGAGCTGTGTTTGTCGATCTCACAGCAGCCTGCGTCACTGTATGGCATTGCGGCCTCACCTTCAAGCTACTGCGCTTGCTTCGTGGCAGGCACATGGTCCGCATGATCATGGAGCTGGTTGACACTCACACCTTCACCCTTACAATAGGTAGCCACAAACGGAGCAGGTTACGACGCCACAAAATGGTGTCCCAGTCCCACAGGGATCCGTCATGGCACCAGGGGTGCAATGGCAGTGGCGTACCTAGGGTTTCCCGCGCCCGGGGGTAAACTCAGTTTTGGCGCCCCCACCCAGCCCGTTCATGGCAGCATAGATGCGAAGAATGAGTTGGGATATAGGGGCGTCGAAAGCTGATTAGGACCCTGCAATCGCCTGCCTATAGTAGTTTCTAGACCCGTCTGAAAACTTCCTGTGATTGTGACGTCACAGAATTGACGTTGAGACCTTTGAATCTTGGAAATCATTAACTACCGTAGAGTTAAGAATCTAGTAGTTTCGCGTGAAGCTAATCCCTCTGACATTTTGGTCACAATAGAACATTCAAACTGTTTTATTACGACACTCCAAATTGCGGTAATGTAGTCTCGATTTGTAGCAACTGGTGAAATAAAATGCAAAAACTAACCAAATTTTCCCTGATCATCTGTACAAATATGTATGAATTTTAATGACAAATTTTTGGGCATAATAATCTTCTGCCAACACAGGATAAAATTGACCAGAGTTGCACCTTGTTTTCTAAACCACGGGTTTGTCAGAGCCTTTCGAAGGTGCCGAATCCAGCGCACCCTCTTGTTCCACTACCTGGTCAGGTCTGGTTACAATCACCACTGTGCGAGCCGTAGGGACTAGGGATTTCTAGAGCATGCACTCTCAGAGTATTGAGTAATAAAACATGATAAAGGACTGACTGAGGGAGACTCACGAGTCACGAATACATAAAAGAGAAGAACAGACAGAAGAATGCATATGAAAAACTGAAGGCAAATGATTTTATACAAAACCGCTAGACAAATATAAAATTGCAAAATCCCGAAGCATTTTCTTGCATATAGCACCCTGAAAAGTTCACAGAAAATAAAAGAAATGCTGCAATATGCTTTACCTGTAAATATCTAACTTCAAAGAAAAAGGTTTTTGCCTATGCTGTAAATAATTTGTCGATTGTTCCTTCAAAAAACTACCATAAATGAAATGTGTCACATCCACTAATCTAAGAAATATCTAAGGTCAGTGACGCTCCGTGCGAAGTTCCAGGTTAGCAATTATGTGACCTGATATTCGACAGTCATGTCCATGGAAATCCTCAGTTTCTAGGCCAAAGTGATACAAAGCACATGTAGCAGTAACTAAAAAGTTCACAATAACTAATATACTCAATGTTATTACACAGCTGCAATTAGAATTTTGCAAAAGCATTTATTTAAATATCCCACAAACAAAAATCATCATAACTTCCTTCAGAACCACACCAAATCCATTTCAACATGAAATTTATCAAACCACAAAAGCTGAAAATTTTTCTAAATATCAGATCTGTAGTCGTAACAACCAGGGGCATGCAGATAGATCAGGTGATTCTCGGGGCAACTGCTTGATTGCATGCCCCCCATCAAATGCTAGTATTGAGGAATGTGAAAAATACACGCATTTGAAATAAGTAAAAACTAAGTATTGATAAATAAACAAATTTTGAAAAATTGAATTAAAGTGAATTCAAAGAGTATTTTTTGTTTTTAATGTGTTGGGTTTTTAATAATTTGTTTTATTCTGAGGGCTTGAGACATCTGTTTACAAGTAAATTTCTTCCACTCATGCGTGAGCTATGCATTGAGGAATTAGATATGGCATTTATTCATGCAAGTACATATCAGATAGGCCCACCAAAAGAAGAAAGCACTTACGGCATGTTAGGAGATAGAGTTGTCTATGGTTTCTCTCAGAAATAGTATCAGAAAAAAGTAGTACAACCATGCAATTTGATGCATTGCTGCCTTCATATTTTTCTAAACTATAAACAAATTGTTAAGGATGTTTTTTTCAGTAAAAACAGATGAAGGTAACGATGGCAGTGCTTCATCTCTCTCTCAGGTCACTTAACATACATTGCATGCTCCCTCAGGAAAGTTCCCATCAGATCCATGCAGCACGTTTTAGTAGTCAGTAAGAAGCGTCTGGTTCAGGGGTGCAAAAATGCGGTCGCGCACTCACGACCAAAAATGTGGAATGCGCGAACGTTTTTTTACCTTTTATATTTCATGCATATGAATGCTGTATGGCAAAGCTTATATGTGTGCGCTACTAAAAATTGCTGGGCGCTGCTAACATTCACAGAAGATTTTGCACCTCTGGTCTTTTACAAGATTTTGATAAATGCACTTTTTGTAATTTACTCTTTGGATGACGCACCGCCTTGGATGTCCGGGGCATCGCCTCGTTCATCCCCCCTCTACACAACCCTGCTGGTAACAACATTGTGTAAGTTTTATCGCTGTCTAAAAGCATTCGCAATATAGCACTCTGCATGCACTGTGAGCGCTGGATTCCCGTGCCATTATGGCGCAACTATAAAATGATAGGGAAGTCGGAAAGTTTGTAACCTTGGCTTTCTGAAAGCGTTGTGACGCAGCCGTGAGTCAAACCACAAGCGGCCGCTTATTGTTGAAGACAGAAACTTCGCCTTGAAAAGTCGCTTAGGTTCATAATTGCTCGATTTGCGAACCTTGATGATCTTGATGAGATTTCGTAATGACATTCGATATTTTATAAATTGTAGTTATTAGCATCCGGTGACATTTAACATTTCGTAATTAGTGCGTAACATTCCGACCTCAATTTGGCGCCCCCAAAGTGCTGCGCCCGGGGGCAGATGTCCCCCCTTGCCCCCCTCGTTACGCCACTGCTTGGCCCTCGAAGTAATTAAGTTTGAGACCCCTGTGTCAGACCAAGTATTAATTAAACAATCTGATGTAGCGTGGTCAGTTTGGACTTGTTTAGAAGCTTTTTAAGACACTTGCAATAGTATTTAGAATAAGTTTTTTGAGACACTTGTAATATCTTTAAGGTGCCCCATTATTTCCTGTCTTTTTGTAAATGGGATAGGGGCAGGACCACCGTCTTTGGGTAGGTTCACATTTCCCCCAACTTTTACGAACTAAAAGTCAGGAATGGACTGACCAATTGTCAAATTTCTTCCTCTTGGATGCTTGTCATTGTCACGTTAAAATTGTTAGCCTTTTGCTTTAGGTCCATCTTTCACATGAAACGACAAGACTTGTTTAGCCTTTTAGATCGTCATTTCTGCACTTGGATTAATCGTACCATTTACAGTAGATTTGAGCAGCCTACAGTTTTTGTAGAAACTCAACGACTTACGGATGATCCGAATATAGATATGGCATTTTTCACCTCATGTGCTATGATCCATATATCGAAAAATGACAGGTGCTAACAAAATGAGTAAATTTAATGTTTAAAACCGCTCTCAAAAACCGCTATTGTTTTCACCGAACGTCTTTACAACTTGCGGAAAGAACTTTCCCCATAAAATAAATCTTTTGCATCAAGAGGATTCAAAATCCCGGTTGAGAATTTGAAAGTTTACAAACATTATCACCATTTGAAAAAAATGATTCAACATATACGAATAACCCAAAAAGAATGTTTAAATTTGAAGGTACGGTTAAGGAAACTTTTGGCTGCGAAAAGTCATACATCAAAACAAGATACAAACCTTTGTTCACTGAGTAGGTAGCAGGACTTTCTCCTTTGGGTATGCTTAAAATTTCATCGTGCTTTTTCCTAATTTTAGTAAGCTGTTCATTTATTGAGGAAAAGCACCTGATCATGCACTGTTCGTACAAGTCGCATGAGGTAAAAATAGGCTTGTCGCAAAGAAGAGGTGGTTTAGGACTTCTTGTGAACTATGATTACGAAAGTTCCTAGGCTACTTGATCTCTTTCATTTTCTGTGCAACAACGTAACGTGAATTATGTCCAAGCTGAATAATCCGGAATTTACTCAATACTATGGCGTGCGAATTTTTTTTCTGTGTAGCTCAAGAGTGATTTGCCAAAGGCAACAAAAATTAATTACTACCTGCGCCCGATTACACACAAATCTCCAAGTTCAAAGAAAAAATTGCTTTGATTCTATTCTTCTTAGTGATAGTTGTTATAAACCTGAAATGCCACTTTCTGTTTGTTCGGTTTGGAATAAACCGTAGCCACGCGCCAAGGAGCAATCCTACTTTGCCTATTATTAGAAACCAGCATCCACCGAATGTGCAACAATGATTCAAGACTGGCGTGTTAAGTGTAGCAGAAGTTACTGAATCATGGACACATGAAATGGTGGTGCTGTTGTAAGAAAACTTCACACGCAATCTTGCATTTTGTAGATCGTGAATCGTTTATCAAACACAGCAAACTTTTTGTTTGTTTTTAATTTTTGACAGCAAAAGAAGGTGAAACATAGAAAGGATGAAAAGTGCATCGTAAAATCTTTGCAGAGTTAACTTGGATGACTACAAAACGAGAATTTCTTCGCTCGATGCTGACATCACAATACGCAAAAATTTTTTCTCATCTGACAGCCACCTTCTATTACTGCAAATGACAATATAGTCATAGATGCCAATATAATCACTATGGTTTAAGCATCGTAAGCAAAGATTACACCTAATCTAGAAAAGGCGTTGTCGACCATGCCGCCAATCTATTAAGATCAAATGACTGTGAAGTCAAAAAATCATAGCCTACTCGGTAAGGTCAAGTCTATTAAACGTGGCACGAGATATGCTCGAGCCAGTCACAAAATTAGTAGTACTTAGCGGTGTTCAATCGTCACCTTTGATGACAGCAACTCGGGCTTACGAGCCGAAATTCCCTAAAAGCGTTCATGGGCAAGAATGCGGCAGATTATGGTTAACGACCAAAAAAGACATGGGAGCTGTATAGAGGCTCTGCGAATGTCAGTTTTTCCCAACATTATTAATAATCTTTCGTTGCATTATTAAGCAGCCGGATGCATTCTGTACCATATTTTTAAAAATATATGAAAAACAGCCGTTTGTGTACAAATAATATCCGCTGTTCATATAAAAAATGTCCTAATCCATTGTTTGTTTGATTCTTGCATCTTGTCTGGTTGATGCAAATCAGCTTCGACTCCCACTTATACAAGTTTGTTTAGGGTAACAAAAGTTTCTCGAATTTCTACGGGAGAAATTTATTTTCGCTCTTACACTGTTTTATTTTTTACTTTTTTGATGGTGGAAAACTAATTTAAAAATCTTTCACTGCATGGAGTAGGGATTCTTAATCCAAGGGCTCCCAACTCTGTGAGGTGCACAAAGTTATGAAATCGTAAGAGCATGATTTGGTTTCGGTTAAACCTTTTTCTATTTGCTTTTGTTCTTTCCCAACACACGCAGCTTGATTTTTAAGGACAAAACTGATGTGTCAAATGCTGCAAACGATGGAAACAAAAGAAATACACCTTTTAGGTGGTTTTGAGCACGAAAAAAATCAGGAACTGTAGAAGAGCTTCGGGACTTGTCTGCCGTTGCAAAGAGTTGAACCAAAATGTAGCACAAGTATGAAACAATCTTACCCACAACGACCGTTATGATGCTTTTGAGCAAAAAATTCTTATCATGCAGCATCCGGTCCTTTCAAGTCCGAACGCCGAATCAAACGAAACAGAAAGAGGTCGGTTTTCTGTGCATCTTCCCATTAATGAAACTCACAAGAGACATCGAAAGATATAAAATTGTTAGAAGATATGAGTGAAATAAATCAGCTGGGAAGCTGTTGCAATTTTGGCCTTAAAAATTATGTGTCAATTTAACCCTGATCTGCATATGTTTTCAACCTTTTTCCCACATAAGATGCAACTTATCAATTTATCCTGCAGCGTCATGCGTTAACAGGAGCAACACCGGAACAACCAAGTTTACCTGGCAACGCAGAATGGAACTGCTTGCAACAGACTCTCCAATGCTGTCCTTCCGCTAGATGGAAGTGGAACGCGCGTGCTGGCACTCATCACTCAAGTCGGGCCCGAAGGCGTTATCGTTTGCGTCGTCTTGCTGCTGGTGTCCAAAAATGTGCTCAACGTAGGTTTTATGTGGTTGAGATTGGTTTTGACATTAAAAGTGGAACATGCGTGGTAAGGCGAGTGTGTAACAAATTCCCGTCTTCTGATATTTGGTTTTGTGTAAGCACCCTGCAGCCACCAGTATGTCCACAACATATTCTTGAAACCTTGTTGGTTCTGGAAAGTACTGTAGGGCCTTGACCGTACCATGAATGTCCATGTGGTTCAGTGTTACTGTCTAAAAGATTTGTCTCTCAGTCTCTCCCCACTACATGATGTAAAATATTTTCTGTTAGAACTGATATGGGGCCATTTCTTTTCAAGTCGGTAGAGCAAAGACATATCTCGAAAGCTATTGCATTTTATTTGACTACTTTGCACAGCTTAGCACTACTAAAAAACACCGTTCAAAGCTGTTATAAAAAAATTGCTGCATAAAGTCGGTTATCATTTTTAGACCGCACTTTTCTATGTTCCTAATTCCTAAATGAAGTCAAAATCCCTTACGAGATGAAATCCTTTCGTGGGACTATGCTAGGTCAGCTCTTTCACTTGTTTTCACACTGCTGCATCAACTTCTTTCATCAGCTTTGATCTAGCGATGTATGAGCACAAGGTGCTAGCTCTGCTCGGTCAGGGACTCAGCACAGTTATCACAGATTTTCCGTTTTATTTTATTTACCTAATGCGGATATCACAAGGATTTCAGAGCAGAGACAACGAGGGGAAGAGTTTTATCATCACTCTTTGTTGAAAACCATAAACAAAAGTAGAGATTAAGCACGAACGCCAAATATACTGTCACGTGGCAGAGTATGGCCCACTGTTAATCCATTGATATGCGTGTTTAGCCAATATTTGTAGCGCAGTAATGGGCAAATTAACTTAGAAATGGCTTGCAATTTCAAAGTCAATTTATCTTGACCGTTGCTTTTGCTATAAATTGTTTCAAACTATATTTTATAGGCAGAATGGCGTTTAAAGGCAAAAACTAGATTTTAACGGCAGAATAGTTTCGATCAAGGTTTTGAAACAGGAATTTAAATGCGTAACATAGACTGTTCACGTTGGTGCTGCTTGATACGGCTGCAACATGCTAAAAACTAAATTATCAAAATACTGGTGGTAATTAAAAAAATATACAGAAATTTAACGGCTCATCTGAACAAAAACAGTTTTGACCTAACAAACACGGTCTTGACCTAACAAAATCACCGCGGGGGCAATAGTCATAGGAAGACTCGAAATACCTCACGGTCAGCAGCAATCTCAGATAGTTCTGCTGACTCCACACCAAGACGTGACCAAGCAAGGTCGGAGATGTAGTCACGCCACCTGGTCCTTGGACGAACTCTGCCTTCCCGTGGGTGTAGCCAGCAGGATTTGCCTCGCTAATCTTTTGTGGGTCATTCTGCAAACAGTGGCCGAACCAGGGTAACTGGGATCTCTCGATTCGGAGAAGTGGATCGACATTCAGGGCTTTACGAATTTCACAGTTGCGCACTCTGTCACGAAGTGTCACACCGTGAACTCTTCACAAAAATCGCATCTCTGCCGCCTGCATTTCTAATAGCATTTATTCAGTCATTACCCCAGATTCATGAAAAGAGGTGAGGATCGGAACAATGACAGATGAAAACTGACAGCTTTGCGGTATTTGAAAGCTCCCAGTGGGTGACCGCAGAGCAATAAAGCTCATGCAGAACTGCATTTGCTTTTCTAATCCGTGTGTTATAATCCTTGCTCTGCGTTTCGTCGTTCGTGAGTACCACCTGAGCAGTGGCGTGCAGAGGGGGGGCGAACAGGGCAACGGCCTTGGGAACCTAAAGCAGGGGGCAGCCAAAGAGTGAAATTACAAAACTGAAAATACTGTAACTAGATGATTTTTCCAATTGTAAGGCTACTAACACATGCTGCATGGATTTAATTTTTGAAACTTGTTTTTGTTTTGTCAACACTAGTTTTCACGTATTCAAAGTCCAACGATTCTCACATTCTTCAATACCAGGGAGCTGTACTCTAGGTGTGCAGCGCACACCCAACCAAACTGATAGTGACGTGACTTTGTCCAGATCGTGCGATCAAGGGAAAATCACTAAAAAGGATTGAAAGGTATTACACTGTTTCAGTTTCCTGCACTGTTTCAGTCCCAAACCTGCACCTGTCATTGTGTGTCTGAAAACCACTAAAAACTCACGGAATGCATTTCATCGCTAGCGGCAATTTTTTCAGTGGTTCATTTCAAAGTCAGCGGAAGATCTTGGAAAACACTATAATATAAAAATGTGAAACCTAGTCAAACTTCAGCGCTTCTTTCTCAGAGCACTGTTGAAAAAGAGTATGTCGTTCACCGAGGAACTCTTTTAAATTTGCTCTTCTGCTGTTTACGACATGATCATCGATACTAAACACTCGTTCATTAGCAGTGCTGGTTACCATCACGCTGAACATTTTCCTGTAAGAGCACTGAGACCAGGAAACTCCAATCTGTGGTCTCGCTCGGAACAGGACTTTTCGGTCTGGCCGTTTCGGACTGGCCGATTCGGTCTGGCCGTTTCGGTCTAAGCCGTTTCGGTCACGGGCAGGTCCGTACCCAGGGGGGGCGAAGCCCTCCTAGAAACCTTTCGCCCCCCTGGAAGAATGTGTTGGACATGGTTTAAAACTATTGGACATAGTTCAAAAAATTTGGGTCTCTCTCAGAAACCTCTTAGCCTTTCCTGGTGTCCCAGGCTGGTTACGGGCCTGGTCACGGGACTTTTCGGTCTTGGTCGTTTGGGTCTCGAGACATTTCGGTCAGAACATGAAATCTTGCAGAAATCTTACATGTTAGCTTTTTAATGCAAACACACTTAAATCAATAAAAGGTTTTATTTGAAAAAAGCTACAAACATGCTCCAAGATACAACAGTTAATCAGCATCAACATATGATTTTCATGTTAACTTTTTAATGCAAACATACTTAAACCAACAAAAGGTTTTATTTAAAAAAAAGCTACAAACATGATCCAAGATCCAGCAGTTAATCGGGGGTCATGGCCCACCCAGGCCACCCATTAGAATCGCCACTGGGTACAACACCGGCTAGCTTGACATTGTACCTGTCAGACTGTTTTGTCACTTCGCTGCAACATCAATGGAAGTTGGTATAACGCCAGATAGGGTGACATTTCACCTGCCTACATAATCATATAAATAAACAAATATACTCAGTTGTTTATGTACAGAAATGTCTCGACCGAAATGTCCCCAGACCGAAACGGCCAGACCGAAATGTCCTGTGACGGAAACGGCTTGACCGAAACGACCAGACTCAATCGGCCTGACCGAATCGGCAAGACCGAAAAGTCGCGCACCCGGTCTCGCTACCACTGGAGAATGTCTCTACACCAGCTATGTCTAACCCAAGGCACATATGCGGGCAATGCGGCCCTGTAGCTTTTCATTATTGCGTATGTACAATGCAACGACAACCTGACTTTATTTTTACAATCTCAAATTCGACATTTTCGATGCAATAGTCTTAGTGCCTATTTATTCTTTTCCACCCACTGGCAGCTTTCCACGTGTCCAATGACAACAAAGTGCAAAACTGATTTCTAGTTTTCTGATTTTTACTCGTGTGTTCCTCGGCACTAAATTTATTTCTAAATACCCTTGTATTTCCATTAGCACTAAATTTGTCTGTAGCATAGCGGTTTGGGAGTGAATAAAAGTGCCATACAGTCGTTACCATACAGTTATTATTCAAATGGTCTCAGTAGCTTTAAACTATATTTTGGTTTACTAAGATGAAAGTAAGCCATTCAATGTGCGGCCCTCACGAAGATATGTTGACATAATTTTTGGCCCGGAAAGGCATTTCGATTGGCACAGCTGCCCTGCTCCACACCTTTGTACCACAAGTTCTGTGTCGCATTTTTTTTTCTCATGTCACTTTCACATGCATTAAGTCAACATTCAGTAACCTGCGCAAAGAATTTCTTATCCCGCCCCGCACCAGGTTCAACCTTCGTCCGCCCCTCACGCATACTCTGCGGGTTCCCGCACCAGCCCCGCAAATGCGGGTATCCGCAACCCACAGGGGTTAACCCGGCCCACGCAGGACTCTAAGTGCCGAAGATCCAGGTTGTATGCTTTCTGGAGGTCGACCAAACACATGTAATCATCTTTGGCATACTTCCAAGATTTCTCGAAAAATTTGTTGGAGAGTGAAAATTTGGTCTGGAGTGCTACGGCCCTGGCGAAAATCGCATTGGGTATCACCAGCTTTGGTTCAATTATTTCGCGGCGTCTTTTTTCAAGACATACACTTTTCCAGGGAGGCTAAGGAGGAATATTCTCGGTAGTTGGTGCATGCATCCTGCCTCCGTTTTTGTGTGTGGGGATGATCAGTTTGCTATTTTTTCGATGACCTCCCAGAACACCAGGCCGCTTAACACAGATGATTCCGCCAAAGAACTCCTCGATTCAAGGCTTTGAGCATTTCATGTTGGATTCACCGCAGCTTGCAGCCTTCCCAGCCTTCAGTGTTTCGACAGCTACGAGGTTTTCGTCTGCAGTGGTGGCATTTTTCTTCCCGAAATGTACCTCATGTGTGTCCGGTGGTGTGATACTGACTGGGCTTAAAAGATCTTTGAACTACTCTCTCCATCTTCCACGAAAGCAATTGTATGAATAAAGTCAGTGTATGAAAAATTTATAAATATCTGAGCTCCTTCAGAGACAATATATTATTGTTGAAGTTTTTCAACAACTTTCTAAAACATCGAATATATCATTCATGGATCATAATTTTGAAATTTACCATCGTTTGTTGTTCGACTTCGCTTCAACTGCCAGGATATGCAAAAACGGTTTGGTGAAATTAATCTACGATAATCAGTGAATAACTTTTCTCCTTCCATCCGATCTTTGTCCTTGATGGATTCCTTGAAGATTTCGCAAGCTCAGATCAACGCTATAAGTACACTAATGCTTGATACTTATGGAAACCGTGCAACACCAGCTGTTGGAGGAAGCGCGGGGCTAAAGCGTTATGGAAATATTTGTTTGCCGAGCCCACTACAGGATTTAACAGCATTACTACGTTCAAGCCTGGTTATCTCTACGCTGCTCACAGGTAGCATTTTGCCCGTTCATGTGCTTTTTCTGAATTCAGTTAATATGAAATGGGGTCCGGTAATCGTAGTTTCAGTGACGAAACCTTAATGCAACGCTTTCTTGCTATTCTGCGTGAAAAGCGTTAAAAGTCTGTAAACTACTTTAAACGTAAACTGAAAAAGGCAATAAAACTGCTCCCCTGACGCCAACCTCTTCGCCGTAAGGGTCGGGTTGTAATTGTACAAATAGTGAGAAAACCTTTACGTAACCTTATCCAAGTGTTCTTCTGACCTGAACTGTGCCTAACCTTGACCTGAACTTTCCATACAATCCTGAACCGACCTTTACAAGTTAGTTGTTCAATGCAATAGTCGAAAGTTCGGTTTCAGCTGCTACTGTCCGAAATTAAAGTCATGCAATTGGATTGTCGTTGCTATGACTACAAAAACTCTCGTGAATGAACTTGTTATTTCAGCGGATTAACTGTGCAGTGTGCAAAGTAAATTCACGATTCCAACTGATACACTGTGATTTGTTTTCGTAAAATGTTTAACACCTAGCTTAACAGCAAATTACTACGTAATACAAATACTATGGACAAGTAATCATGTAGGCCAGGATGCACTGAAGAATAAGATGAAGTTTTTGTGTATTCTGCCGTTTTTACACTACGTTTGCAAGGGTTGTTATTTAAACCAAGATTAAACCAAATTTAGTTGCTTTGGGATTAATTTTTTCTGCGGTCGGTTGAATGAATCATAGAAACAAGCTATCTAGCCAACAAAAAGATTTGATGAAGTAACCAAATATGACAGGCAGTTGTAACATATTTTGAAAATTGTTTTTTTTTTATTCTAATTTCTTCTTAGGATTTTTAATTATCTCCAGCGCAATGACCTTGAACTTCCCTTAAGAATTTGTTGCGCTCAGTATTTCTTGTAAGTTGCTGTAGACCGGGTCAGTGTTGAGCAAATTGTCAAGAATGGTCGCAACAAACCGCTTAGTCTGTTACAATAAGTCAACGTCCGTCGTGCATAACTCCGCTCTCACTTTTGTAAATATGTTTGAATACCTCACAATATACGTGCATTTTTATGTCAAACCTATCACACAATGTATTTTGTATTTTTGAGTCGTTGTTGTTTCGACACCACACAAGTTTCTATTCATTAGTCAAAATCATAAAACAACGATTAGCCAAATTAATTTTTCTAACCGATTCCCTCCAGTAGAAAATTTTGAAGATCCGTTCATTTTGCGGCGCCTGTTTTTTCAACCTCCTACTGTAGGTAAAAGAAGTTTTGCAAGTGCAGCAGCGAGTTTTGCGTCGATTTGTTTTGACATGCGCTGACCACGCGCGTAAACACCTGCAGGGTTGCAGGGCATTATATGCCCTATCTTAGGAGGTATGATCTATGCATTCATTCTTCTTATACTTGATTTCGAAAATAAAGTTGAGTTGTTATAGAGCTAAAAATGCGTATGAATAAAGCTGCTCTAAATTTAGAAATACAAATAAATTTGACGAATGCTTTGACTTGTGTGTAAACGTTAATTTCGTACCTTCTAGTAATATATAGAAATTTACGGGCAGTAATTTTCATAGACCGAGGATAAGCCTTCTTGGATTTGAAAGAACTATTTCAATCATCAGCAAACAGTGTTTTAGCCTAAAATTTCCATATAAAATTTTTACCGACTCGAGTACATTTTTTTCAATCCAGCGCACTGTTGCATGAAAATTGACATAATGACTTGGTTTTAAATTTTTTTTCCTTTGCAGCCTCTTTCAGATTTCACTGCTCAGAAATTGTTGTTGGACGTCCTTGTACTTACTGACGTAATCAAGTTAATGACTTAGAAACCACATTTTACAAGTCACATATCATCATAAATTTAAAATCATGATTAACGTGCAAACATGTCAAAATACAATTCCCAAAATGCTTAATTTGGCTTTCCCTACAAAAATGGTTGTTGGTTCCAAGTAAATTTGAAAAAAAAATTCTTCCTCAAATTTTTTTGCAGTGGCAACTTGTTGTGTAGTCCATGCCGTGACAAACTAAATATTGTCTCAAATGAAAATATCCAAGTTTACGCCTGTCGGCTATATCCTGAGTGATGAAAATAACATTTTAGTGCTCAGTACATGGATCTCCCATTAACAGTACTGTAAGATGCACCAGGCTTGTCTGTCGGATACTTTTTTCTGTCCCATCCCGTGGCAGCTTGTAACTGTCCCACCCAGTGCCGGCGCTACCACTAGGTGAACTAGGCGTCTGCCTAGGGCGCCGGGCCAAAGGGGGCGCCAAAAAATACAAATTTGCGGTTCAGAAAGTGTCGAACTTACACTAAAAGAAGGGAAAGAACATGAGAAAAGTTAGTGAACACACGATTATGCAGTTTATAAGAAGATAAAGGTACTACGCTATTTCAGGTTTGCTGTAGAAGGGTGAATATTTTTCCTATTAATTTTAATTTCACATACACTAGGCAAGCTATGTCGCAATTTGCTATATATTTTATTCATGTAACAAACTTTTCTAATGTACAAAAAGTCCTTCGTATTTCGTAATGCATGTGGTGAGCAGAGTAAGGATCTCTGTATAGGAGGGGTGGGCGCTGGAAAGGATCTTGCCTAGGGTGCTCACAAGTCTATCAATGGTCTCCTGTCAGGACCAGCAAGGCATGCCCTCCAGGCCATATTTTATCAAGCTCACTGCAAAATTTTAAGGGTACCACTTCTGTTCATTTCAATTCTTGATTTTTCCTGGCTGCCCGCTTTTACCCGAGTAGGTTTATGTCGAAGCCTTCACTGAATTATGTTTCAGTCATCAAGTGCAGTCAGATCAGGAAACTCTGCCGAAACACCAGCACTGTTGGCTTTAGAAGCCTAGTTAACTAGTAAGACTTAGATTATAGGACGTATCACCCAGGGGTGTGTTTAAGGGGAGGCGAGCGAGGTACTTCTCTCCGCCCCCTTTTTAGAGCCCACTCGAGGTGTTTCGCACGTGAATTTCCCTCTTTTTTGGTGAAAAACTATTATCCACTCATAAAATATACTCCGAAGCCGATCATAAGTAAGTACTCTGCTTTCAAAGCGGCTCCCAACAGCCACTGTAGTGTGTAAGTACTCTGGTTTTTGAGGGCCCCCAGCAGCAACTGTAATGTGTAAGTAGTGTACTCTGCTTTCAAAGAAGCCCCCAGAAGTAACAGGAATGTGTACGTACTCTGCTTTCAAAGCGGCTCCCAACAGCCACTGTAGTGTGTAAGTACTCTGGTTTTTGAGGGCCCCCAGCAGCAACTGTAATGTGTAAGTAGTGCACTCTGCTTTCAAAGAAGCCCCCAGAAGTAACAGGAATGTGTAAGTACTCTGCTTCTCAAAGGGCAAAAGGCCCCAAACAGCAACTGCAGTGTGTTAGTACTCTGTTTTCAAAGGGGTTTCCAACAGCAACTGTAATGTGTAAGTACTCCGCTTTCAAAGGTCCACCTATGACAAATGTAATGTGCAAGTACCATGCTTTCAAAGGGCCCCACCACTAGCAGCAACTGTGAAACTAATATAGGGGACGATGCCAGTTTGCTTAACTTTTCTGTGTTGCTAGCTTTTCCTTCCTAGCTTGCAGTGTTTTTAAAGTTGTAGATCATGAATACCCATTTGCATTTCTGTTATGTCAGTCATGCCATAGTCTCAGGAACGTATCCTTACGTGACCCACCTATCCCTTCCTAGGCTTGATCAAAAGTTCTTACCACGGTTGGCTGATTATAATGACGTCATCAGAGGTCCCCTTTTTCAACCTTGCCTCGGTCCCCCCAACGCTATGTCCACCACTGGTACCACCTTAATTTGCACTATGTAACAAAGAGATGCGAGCTGGTGCTCAACATAACCAACATTGGTGACCTTCGCGAATGTCAGAGCTTTGCTGTGCATGCAGAACGTCGTTGATTGTTACGACACCAGACCGGAAAATTTTTTTTAGGCTTATGCTAGAATTTTTGTTTATGTGAATGCTGTGACGCCTGTTACTTGAGCAGATAATATTTTGATGAATTTGATGTTCAAATAAACTCGGCATGCATCGAATGAATTAGTTTGATGTAACAAAATCGTCCCTAAAAGGGCTTTTTTGGTGGAGGGGTGCAGGAACGGACCTTGCCTAGGACGCACCGACAAATTTAAGATGTACAAAGAACAAAGAGAATGTGTTTGTTTACGTTTAAACAGATCGTGCCACAGTTGCTTGAGCAGGATGATGTCGTAAGCTATGAGGTGGCTCTGAGAATGTTTCTTGCCCAAGGCGCAGGAATGGTTTGCGCCGGCCCTGGTCCCACCCCATCCCACGGGATTCTCCCGAAACTAGTAATACGTAGTACATCATATAATTTTCATGTCTGTAATGTCCGGACGCTACAAACCGTGGCTAGATCACACTAAATCTTCCTAATACGGCCACCAATATGAAAATTGGGTGACCTTCCTTACAGTTGCCACCAGGCCCGTAACCACGGGGGGTGCAGGGGAGGCGAAGCCCTCCCTAGAAAAATTTTAGCCCCTCTGGAAAATTGTGTTGGACATAGTTTAAAACTATTGGACATAGTTTAAAAAAAAACTCTCAGAAAACTTTTCGCCCCCCTGCTGTTCCAAGCTGGTTGGGGGCCTGGTTGTCACCTAAGAAAGGGTTTAACCACCTTATTTTCGGTGGCCTCGTATCATTACGCCATATGGCACTGAGCCTCTATGTCTAATACTTGCTGTACTGTGAGCACATAGTAATGTTATTCAACTTCAGAAAGTTACTGCTGTATGACAACCACGGTACGTGGGAGTGATGGGGCTAATATAAAGTCCACTGTCCCATCCCATGGACAAGCTGCGATACATACATGCTGTGTACAAACTTCCTGTGGATCAATATTCAAAACATCTAAGAAACACTGGCATCCTAAAACTACAATTGCAGTCTACGCTTTATGCGTATATCGTCAGATATACTGCACATGTTGGGTCTTTCTGGAACGCTTGCTATTGGTTTATTTTTCGCTGAAACTTTCGGATATTTTTTGCTGAGACATTTTGGTCACTGAAACATTTCGGTCGTTTGTTTCACAGTTGTAGTAAAGCTCAACATAACAGTGTTTTTGGCTTATATTTTCAAACATTCTGACCGAAATGACTTAATTTTTTTCGGTCATTTCAGAAACGTTTCGGTCTGTGACCCAAAAAAATCTCGCCAATGTAAATATCCCGCATATCCAGCTAACTCACTAGACATACAAAGACTTGTTAAAAACGACCCATTTTATAAGCATTTGAATTAATTAATTACTGAAAAGCCGCTATTTTGAAAGTTCCGAAGATTAGCGTTGAGATCATGATTCGCGATAAAGGCAACTAATGCAAACACAACAATTTCAGGACAATACTGGAAGAAATTATTTTATAGCCAAATCTTTTTCACTGTTATTCTTAAAAATCGGCATTAGTTTACACAAGTAGATTGTGACAAGTATCAAAATTATACGCAGGTTATCATGTTACTTGTGGGATATAGGCAGTACCGCGAACTACAAGAGGGACGAGGCTATATCCGAAGATACGCGCCTTCAGCGGTAAGATTGCTGGCTGTTTTGTGTTTCCCTGTAGGAAATAGTAACGTGCAAGAAGCAGCGACGTTTACTCCTGGGCTTGCATCATTCCTAGGATTTATCTGCAACATTATTGTCATAGCACGTTCTTCAAAATAATGCATTCTGGCGGAAATCCAAATCCATAATTTTGCAATAACTTTTGTGCAGATAACAGATAGCATTGAGTTAAAAAATATCTTTGTAGATTTACACAAAGTTGCTGTTTGATCACATGTTAGAAATGATGTTTCAATTATTTCTTTGGTTTTAGTCAAATTTCCATAGTTGTAGAGCTTTCATAAGAGTTGAATGTTGCAACGTGATTACTTTGCCAAATGAAACCCGCAAAACCTTTATACTGCATGCTCAAAACAAACAAACCAAAGAGTTGAACAAACTGGTTTTAGACAAGCATGATTGCTTTATCGCTTGTCATTTTCCACAGGATTTTTGTTAGTTTTGCAGATAAAACGAGTCTTTTAGTTCAAATTTTCTTAAAAACATCGCTTTTGTAAATCAACGCTTAACGCAGACATCGGCTAGGCAAAAATTTCGGGCAATTTTCACATGTGCACGCAATTTTGAGATTGCAATTGAACCCATGCATCTTGTCATTAGAGTTTTCATAAATGTACGAAGTTCTGTTGTTTACGGATGACGTTCTTCAGGTCACCACGTAAGAATGTGACTTTGCCGAGACAAAATTTTTAAAAGACTTCCGGTTTCCCTCAGAAAGACCAGTGCAGTGCTGCTTACACTGTACACAGAAAGATGCTTTATTCATTCGTTTTCGGAAACGTCCCAAATTAATTAAAATGATAATAATGGGAAGTATGTGCATTTATTTGCCGGTGTTACGGGCTTACCATGGCATTGTGTGTCACGTTTCTAATAGGTATGTTCCATTTTATTCACCGAAGTTGTTTCGACTAAAGTTTTGACAAGAGCTAAGAATCAACAGTTTCATCTGGAAGGAAACGCAGTCTTATTGTTGGACTTGATGCATGACTACATGCGGTCAGCCTTTTGTTGGCCATGAAATGCTCCGCAACAATTAAAAACGCTGATTTGCAGCACCCACAGACATATACGCAGTATCATACACTCCTAAATTTACATGCGAGCCAATTCAATAGCTGGTCAATGACACAAATCGAGCAAATTCTTGTGAACTGACAAAAGCTACTCGTTTTTATAAACATTGAGCGAAAGAAAATAACTTCCTCAAAGAAGTTTTTCTACCATGATTAATTTTGTACATGCAGCATTTTCACAGTTCAGGCCAATACTATTAGTCGCGGTTAACACACTCTTTTGGGCAATTGATATTTTGCACACACGCCCGAAAATTTATTTTTCTACAAGCATGACGTCATGAGTCAAAGAATCATAGCATTACAAACGAGCTTAAAGTAACTGAATGGCGCAAGAAGGTATTTGTGATTATTCTATGATACAGAAACGCTTGGTGACAATCGAATTGCAAAAGCAGTGAAAGTTTTGTTTTGGCCCATTTATGGCCAAATATTTGCTACTTGGGTGACAGTGGCATGAAGTCGCATTGTTTTCAGATTTGCGTGAAGAAAGAAACTAAAGCACTTTGTTGCTATGGTCAACCGTCTTCGCAAAGGCAAATAAATCAATCAAAACTCTACATTTTGGGTATCGTTGCCATATTATGACGCCCGGTTGGAACAGTTTCAATATTAGCTAAAAGGGTTTGGTTTTACAGTTCCTACAAAGCTGGCACTTACCTTATTTTGCAGCCACACGTCCGTGACCCGCATGTCAGGTCTCCTCGTCGAGCTGTTGGTCACTTTTCGTCTGTGCAAGCTGTAACGAATTGAACCTAATGAGTGAAAAAGTGCGCCTCTGGAAAACGTACAGACTCTGAGTGAAGAGGACAGCGTGCGTTTGTTGAACAATTACACACAGACATTTCATACATGTACACATCGTGTTTACTGGTTTTTGATAATTTAGAGTTGTTGAAGATTATAATCAGCGTTTGTGCTTTAGGACGATCACCAGAATTATCTTTGCAGCTAAAAGGTATTTCAAATAAATAAAATGTCAAAGCTGGTGATGCCAGCGATGCGGCGGCTGTGCAGTAAATTTTCCGTTTCAAACGGTAATATGGCGTTTTATAGAATAAAAAAACTAACGAAATTTTGTCTGTTCAGCATTCCAGTTACTATTTTATTTTTTCTTAATTAAACAGGTCATTATATCATGTGCCTCGCCGCGATATTGATGAAAGCACGCGCTGACTAATTTTTGGTGAATAGAGGTAGCTCATTAGTAAATCGTCGCAGGCATGAAAACCTGTTCACATGCGCTTTAATGGAGCACTGCAGCTAACAATGCTTTTAGAACAAAAACCGTAGTTTTGATGTTTGCATTAAGTTTCATTTTAAAACCTGGTGACGTTTGCTTGCGACAACAATTAGTTCGATACCTCCAGGGATACGTGACATATCGACCTTTTATCCTACCTATAAGGGTAATGTTGCCTCTAAGGTTCGCAACTGCGCAAATCAGGCCATTGGCGTAGTGGAATTTTCATTCTCCGCAACTTGCAACATTCCAAATTTAACATCATATATATATATATATATATATATCGCATGACTCTTGTTTAACGCTCAACTGAAACGCTTCAATGATTGTGTGTTTACATGGTTACGCGATTGCATGCGCACTAAAACAAACATTTGCTCAGTGTGAAATTTTCTTTAGAGGGGATACGTGACTATAGGGATACGTGACTCACTGTATGTCCTTCCTATAGGGATACGTGACTGAAAATAGTATCTACCTTGAAGTTTTTCTGTAGTCCAGACGAAAGTCGTTTCCACTTATAGTAAATGATAACCACTGATCATGTTTCACCGGGTTGCGTCTTGAAGACAAACTCATAGATATGATCACTGTTACTGTTAGTCACATGTTAATGTGATTTATTTTTGTCGTGTTTAGTTTGTGCATGTTCTTATAGAAGTGTGAATGCGTCATTTCATTTGGGAAGTATTTTATCTACGTTGCTGAAAATGCCGCCTACATTTGGGGTTCAATCACGCGACCCCAAAATATTTTTGCCCATTATCAAGTATATTGTAACTTGTAAAAGGCCGTATTGGCCTACTATTGGCATTGGAGCGACAAATATTCCTTATTACATTAAAGTGCGTCACCGTGACATTCTTCCAGCTCGTTTGAACTCGACCCCACCATGACGTAATAATTACCCTGTGACGCCATGACCTATTATATACACTGAATCTTGATTTGAATGTATGTGCAAAATTGCGTTTGTCAAAATCTTTGCCATCAACAAAGCAACTTCTAAAATTTTTTGTGTAATTTGTTTTAATTCGGAAACACTACACTGTGAAGAAAAGCACACCCTTGAAAATATCGATGGCTTGTAACCTTGCGTTTTCAAGTATGTATGTTTTCCATTCCTGCGCTGTCAGGAATGCTCAGAACAGCCTGCTGATGCTTTTCAATCTGCCATTTTGGTTTCAGGTCAAAACTATTCCCTTTGTATTTTCAGATGCAAATTTTGACTCATAAACTTGGTTTAGTAAAATTTTTCAGCAAAAAACGCCTTTTGTCAAAGTGTCATTTATAGAACAGAATTATATTTTATCAGGAAATGCGATTTTGATTTAGGGAAATTTCAAATTTCATCAGAGTGCTGGATGGTTGGTGGAGAAAATAATGATTAATGAGACTTGTTTTTTGCTTTCGCAAATGTTTGAAACATCTTGTTGGAAGAAAAGTTACATTTTGAGCAAGTAGTTGCCAGACAAGAAATGAAAAGGACGTTGCAGTGTTGACACTCACTGTGTCTGCTTCCAAGTTGATGGAAACATTTTACTTCTTGTGTATTGTACTGAATTGTGGCCCTGGTGTACACAGTTCTTCCGGTTCGCAGGACGCCTACTACCGTCTGGATCAGTTACACTTACTCACATTCTCAACATTACAGTACGTGACAGTTCGTGTGAATGAAAAAAAACACAGACGGCTGGTTTTTCCCCACAACGTCTTTTCAATAAAAATACTGCTTGAGGTCATAACTTCCTACCATACTTAACTTTTTCAGACTGAAATTACTTTCACCCGAAACATGAAAACTTGGTAGTGAATTAGACATGTTTGTCGCAATCTGTATCTTACTGTTTGCAACGCCATACATTTACCATGTTTTACGAAACAAAGTGCCTCATCTCAGCTGTAATATGTCTGATCATGACGTCACTTTTTGTTGAGATTTCCTTCTACGTGAAAAATGTTTCAAAACCGAATCTCCTGTGCAAAAACCAAATAGATCGTCAAAACGTTGATTCTTGCCGTACTAAAGTTTTTTTTTGCTGTGAGAGTCACGAATTTTCTCAGGAGTCTGGGGAACCAGTGGCGTAGCAAGGGGGTCCCTGGGGGCTCCGGGCCCCGGGCGGCACCTTCAGGGTTGCGGCAATTTGTTGATTAAAATTTAATTTTTGAAGGTAGTTTGAAAGTTCTAAATCTTCTTTATTATTTTAGATAGAACATCGAAAAGTTAGAAACTTTTGAAACTTTTAAAAGTTTGAAAGTTTTGAAACATTTAAAAGTTCTAACTCTTTTCAGTTTTTGTGTTTAGAAGCCCCAGATTGGCAGATTATAGCCCAAAGTATTAGAAAATGTGGCTGTGGAATGAGCGAATTGAGTAAATGATTACTCAAAAGACTGGGTCAACTCCAGTGTGCTAAAGTACCCAGTACTTTAGTCCTTAAAATCAGGACTTTTTTAACATACTTTGAGGGCAATTGTCCCCCAGCCCTTGCACCTTCCTCTCCAGCCAAAGACATTTCCCCCACTCCAGTAAAAAGTCCTTTGTACACAGACATAGATGACATTCGACGGCAGGGTAGCAAACATTACTGGTCCGGTAGTTCGAGGTTTACATGGCCGCACCACTTAAAATCTGATAAAAAAGGCCCTGCATGAAATCATGGTAAATAGTCAAGAGTAGCTTGATCCTTTTTCTCCTTTCGTTCGATCCTTAGCAACACCCCCAACGGCGCATCATCACATCAATTGACAGTGACACTTATTGGCCTTGGCTACGAACATTTCTTGGCACGTCTCATGCTTTTTTTCTGTCGCTATACAGTTTTTAATGCTCAGTGGGATATTTTCAACAAGTGCCACAAGCTGTAGCCTAGTCGTTAACTTGGTTTGTTTTTCTCTTTTCAAGTCATAATCGCTGAGCAATTATGAGCAAGGCTCATAATCGACAATGAAATACAAGACCCATTTCAGTTTGTGAGTTTCTGATTATTCCTTAGGTCTTTAATAAGCTAAGCACGAAACATGATCTTCTTGCATTTTAAATTCTTGTAAGCAAATTCGAGGGGTGGAAAGGGCGGGACTTTTATGGTCGATCCCGGGCGGCACTTTGTCTCTTTACGCCACTGTTGGGAACTGATACCTGAGTGTCACTTGATATTCTGTCTTTCGGCTAAACCAAAATCAGCGCAACCAAGCGCTAGCCCTTCCGAAGCGTATAGCGGTCTTCAGGAGAATCTTCGCAATCACTCCGGTTAGCCCTTGAAAATAATTACAAAACTATTGAATAACACAATTTTGTTCTACTGTAGTTCGTTGCATTCTTCTTGAAAAACAAGTTTGCGAAAGATTTCACTTTCGCCAGCTCCAGGTGATTTTGAAAAGCAGAGTAAAAACATCTCGGAAAGTTAAAAAAATGTTTTAATCGCATTCTTACTACATTCTGTAGATAGGCATCATGCAATGGGTAAAACAGAGATAAGATGAACAGCTTTATAATTTTCGCGATCTTCATGTAAATTATATAATGTCAAGATAAGTGGAGTGAGCAAACCAGTCGACTCCTGGTCAGAAAAAAGAGTTGTAATCGCGTAATGAAAAATCTAGAATATTTGGCAAACGCCAGACTTTTTCCGAAGAAAACTTGTATTAATTCCAATGTTTCGTCCACATGAGAATATCTACGACTGCGTTGTTCATACCATCATGGTATTGGCCGTCAAGTGTCTTGTTGGCGATGCCTTACGACAGTTTAGAATATGAACCGCCAAGAGAAATGGCATCAAAGCAACTCAGTGATTTTGTACAGCCGTGCAAACTTCGATTTTATACAAAAAATGAAAGAAATGGAAAAAAATGTGAAATTAACGTTATTTGCATGTTTTAAAATTTAAATATTTATCAAACATTATTTGTCTCGATCAGGCTCATCTCAATTTTTTCCGGCAACTTCTAATGTTTGTGACTTGCACTTTCTCGTGGTCTGTTACTCATGAAGTAAAAATTTCATTTTTGAACATCTTTTTCGTACTGTTGAACACTCAAGGTATTCTCACAAGGAAATTTTGATACAAATACTTTTAACTTTACAATTTTATCAATTCAACCGTTGCTTAGTCACTCTCTCTACAGTCGAGAACAGGATTTCTCAAACGGGGCCCTCGGCTCCCTTGGGGGCCACGGAGCGGTTCGCTGGAGGGCACGAGTAGAAGCCTTTACTTAGGTAACTTTGCCGTGATATTGTATAACCCAAGTGTCACGATATATTAAGTATTCGCCAATTAAACTTAGAAGGGGCCCACGGCTCACGAAAGTTTGGGAACCACTGGTCTAGAATAACTTTAGTAAAGAAACCAAGAACCACCTTCGGAAGAAGTGAAAAAA
>JGI24158J21664_10000932_pt1 | contig 30340 bp, 24 predicted proteins | sample Ectturendosymbi3_FD_21664 | JGI IMG/M metagenome (IMG submission 21664)
ATTGAAATTGCTCCGGGGACCAAATTGTAATTGCTCCGGGGACCAAATTGAAATTGCTCCGGGGACCAAATTGAAATTGCTCCGGGGACCAAATTGAAATTGCTCCGGGGACCGAATTTAAATTGCTCCGGGGACCGAATTGAAATTTCTCCGGGGACCAAATCACGAACGGAATGTTAGTTAAAATTATGCAGCAAGATTGCACAAAACAATAAAGCACTGATCTGTCCACTACAAAAATGCCTCCTCCGCGAATGTTGCAGAGAGTTTCTCGAGTGTTCACACGCAAAGAATACAGCAACATAAAGAGGTGCTTAAATAAATGTGCTATGTTCAGGGTGTTAGCTATTTGTTTTGTTTGTGGACTGTAACTCCAAACTTCAGGTTTGGCCGCCGAGTTAACCTTTCTGCTGGATTCTGAACGTGTAAAACGACGTGTGATACGATGAGAAAAACGGTGAAAACGTTGGTTTGTCCAAACCAGAAAGATTCGTGCCGTAGGGCCTCAATGACCACAAAACACGGAGATACAACGTAAGTCAAAAAAACAGATCAAATATTAACACGGTTAACACATAGTTGAGGAAAATGACGGTAACGGACATGAGAAGAGGTGCGAATGCCTTCAGCGTGTATTTTTGGTTTCGCAGCTTTTGCTTTCGTATTTGGTGGTCAATCGCAGTTAACACATAGTCGCATAAACTCGGAACTGAATTGCAGCGTGTAGTTAACTATAGTGTATAATCTACCTTGAACTCTTAAAGCGCTGAAGTCATTGCATTTGGATATTTCTCGAGAAAAAGCAGTCAAGAAAGAGTCGATCGTTGATATAGAGCTAAATGTAGGTCACGCGTTATTTTATATAACGTCTTCACTCGCATATGCAACGCAGTCGACACACGTATATATGGCAGCAAAAATGATCACACAGTTACAGCACTTGAAAGAACACAGAGATAAACAGGTGGCTGAAATAGGAATGCATACGCTTGCTGGCTCTAACATGATTACTTTAATAAATCATAAGCATAAATATGTCACACTAGAAATGACCATAAGCGTGGATGGAGTCGCAGTACGGTTTTATAGCCTGATGTTTAGCACCGTTGTATATTGCTTGGATGACTTCCGAGGAGACCGATTTGTAAAATGCATGGAGAATGGGAGGCTGTGAAGAATCAGGGGTCATTTGAGGTGTTGACCTCCCGAGGGCAAAGCTCCCTGTGGATATAAGTTTGATAAGCGCAATGAGTTGACATGATTAATGAACGCAAAATGCGTTGCAGGCAAGTTAAAGCAGCCAGATACATAGGGATTAACTTTGCCTTAAAAACAACTTCTGTAGTTCTCCTCACATGTAATAGAAATGTTGATAATAGCCAAAGCGAAAATGCAATTGTTGTCACAAAATTTAAGGAGTCTGAGAACAGGCGTCCAAACACTTGTATGGGAAATGCTGTTTCGGTCGATGTATAATTCATGTATGGGAATGGAAAATCATTCACTGCTGTTAGACTCATGATTGGCAATTCGATTGGAGACTAAAAGCGTTCCCCTGCTTCATGCGAGAGCTTAGCGCAGCCACCTTTGTGAACGCAATAAAAAAGAAATTGAATAAAATAAAAAGCAGCAATACCTCTTGAAACTATTTCATGTTAACAGCGTTAAACCATCAATGCACTTTGTTGCTGCACAAGGGTTACGATTTTAAATTTCCAAAATTTGGAAGCACTGCGGCGCCCTGATGCACAACAACAAAAACGAACACCAACAATTTTTGTAGCACCCGATTAGCACCTTTTTTATTTTCGCTATGTAATAATTCAAACACGCTTTTTTATATTTCCAAAGGAATTTCTGACCAGAATTTTATTTCACTGTGTCTGAAGATCTTAGCACCTGAGTTTGAACTTGATTTTGTTAATGGAATTGCCGATGTTTAAGTTAGTCTCGTTTTATACGAATGAACATTTGTAATGAGGTTGAATATTTGTTGGATGTAGCCAGTAGCTGCGATTTATTTTAGTTAAAAATACTTTTTCTTACGTTCAGACTGCCAGTACCTTTAGTTGTAGACTTTTCTTGTATTGCATAATAAAAAGCAATTGGATCTTTGCTTGGACGGGGCCTTGACATCGACAAGTCATTGAATGATGACAAGGAACCCCCATCAATTTTCGACGTACTCCGCAGACGCAGACTGCATTTCAAGTCATTGCTTTCTTCCATACACACCACTTCAAATTACTGTAACAGCTATAAACAAGCTGCCAGCCATTCTTCAGACAAAGTGACCCTCATAAACACTTGGAAAATAGTTACCTATGACTGTTACTATATGCTGTGCATAAATATTGCCACAAAACTGATAAGCTGCAAATCAAAGTTATCAAAGTTAATGAAGCTGCACAAATTTATGAATCAATACATAACTGATCGAATTTTTAGATAAAGTTCACCTTATATTCAGAGGTTTAAGGAATTCAACAACATCCTTTTTATCATATTTGACATACTGTTAAAAGCACAAAAACAAACGAAAAATAGTAACAAATATTTCAACTTTTTTAAAACAAGGTTATTGCAATATTCTTAGCAAAAATTAGTCGAAGATTTCAAACACATAAAAATTCTTTATCAGTAGCCTATAGATCCTGCTATTGAACTACGACCTTTAAATCTGTGAAATATTGTTCAATAACGAATATCCAGGATAGGAAAGAATTTAACATATTTGCAGTATACCGTAAACATTGCTTCCAACACAGCAGTTAATGCAAGTATAAGCTCATGGTAAGCAAACCAACCATCAAGGTGTCTAAACATAACTTCGAAGACGCATCTGAAAGGCAGCATTTGCAGAAGCAAATAAATGTTTTATTTTAAATATACTAATTTTTGAGACATATAGTTTTCGTTTGTGAAACAGATGAAAATCCCCACATTTGTAAAACATGAAGATTTTGCTATTGTTTGAAGAAGGTTTAAAATTAATTTACTTGGAAAAATTTCGTCGCGAAAGGTGAAACGATTTCCACGATGACAATTTGTTAGAAACGGAAAAGCATACGCAACTATTTTGAAGTATTTCTGTAGTTGGTGATGCACTTACAGGACTCACATCATACCATAAAGTGGCAGATTAGGCATACTTTTCATTTACGTAAGCCATGGTTGAAGATGATTAAATTTCACCTTAAGCGGAATCAGGTTTCCCGAAATATTTTTTTAGAAAGATGCAACTTCAAATATATTACGTCCTCAGTTCAATTGAACTCTTGTCAATAATTCATATATTTAAAATCACCGCAGGTTCTAACCTAAATTGTGACTTCGAATCGCTTGATGGGCTTTGTTCTGGTTGGATTCAAAGTTCCAATGACGATTTTGACTGGATGACTATAAATGGACCAACTCCATCAGGAAAACTTGATTCTACTGGTCCTGACACAGATCATACTTTGGGAACAGCAGGTGATTTGAGCGTAGCTTGAATTGCGTATAGTTAAGCCATTGTAGTATCAGTATCTTCCGTCATGTGGTTTGGGCGTCATTAGCGGTTTTTGAAAAGTCTCTAGTTCAGTGTTTCCTATCGTTTGCGCAACAATCCAAGACAGGTCGCAGGAAATTTCTACTAAATGGGAATTTTTGTCCATGATAGGACTCGGCAGAAAATCATTACCTGAGGAGCTGCACAAACATTTGCGTTCGTTGCAAAATGTGTGTATTTTTTTGAAAAGCAAGGCCAGAGTTTACTTATATTTAGCATCCTATCATTTAATCGCACAGACACGAAAACAAGCTAATTTAAGACCTTGCTTTTAACGGTTTTCAAAGATTTTTCAATGAATTTTATTGTTTTGTCCACCATTTCAGACAAATATTATGTTGCAAAAGAATCCCTTGGGACAAATATTGAACCGTGTTTGCATTCGGTGCTTTGTATTTGATTCACTAATCCCTGGATGAGGTTACACCATCGGTTCAATCCCCACTACACTTAATTCAATGAATTAAGGGAAGAAACTGGTGTGGCATTTAAAAATACCATCACTCTTAGTATGCATGTAGCCAACACTTCTGTTCCAGCCACGACTGCTTTAATAGGCAGCTTACTCGAAAAAACAATGATCTGTTCAGCGACGTTCTTGAATTTATTTTGAGACAGTTCTTCAAACCACTGCAAAGCCGCACTAAATATCAGACACACAGGCATTCAATTGTCTCATCGTCCGGAACCGTCAGGGCCTGCAGTTCATGGGGAGGTTGATCCATTGGACATTGGAGGACGACATGGTCGACGGTTTGCTCTTCTGCGCCACACTTACAAGCCGCAGAGGAGGTCATACCCCATATGTAAAAGCAGGAGCGGAAACGTCCGACACCACTGCGGAGGCGGTTAAGCCGGACCCGGGCTCTTGGAAGGGTCATTGCGCAAGGGTAGGTGTCGGTGTCGGGGATGAAAGTGGTTGTCCGCCCATTCTGCATTCCATCGATGATCCGCCCAGTGTGCTGTGCGTATGTAGTTGTCAGAAAAACTGGTGAGCTGCTGTGCGGCGGGTACAAATGGGTGTCTCTATGTGAGACGCCAAAAACTTGCCCTCGATGGACAGGTGAGCGCTGAGTGGAACAGGTTTCCGGGCCTCTTGGCACGACGGGCTAAAGACAGTGTGGCTCCATTGCGACGAAGCTCAGCAAGCTGGATGCCTACAAGGTTAGGAAGGTTCTCCACTGTTGTGGGACGCAGGCATTCAGTAACAATTCGCAAGGCGTAGTTGACTGTGGCGTCGATGAGACGGGTATGAGCGCTGCTTTACCAGACAGGTGTGCAGTACTCTGCGGTTGAATGCACCAGGGCTGAGGTGGTTGTTCGCAACGCTGTTGCTCCAGCACTTTAGCGGAATACAGCAATCCGCCTCAAGAGCGTGATGCATGATGTCAACTTCGTGCGAAGTGACTCAAGGTGTCGGAGATGCGGGAGCCATCTGTCAAACGTTACTCTGAGGTATTTAGGCTCGGAGCAGAAGGGCAGGTTCAATTGTTGTAGTTGACTTTTAGCTCAAGTTTAGCTTCCTTGTTGTTAAGATGGAAAACTGCCGACACCGTTTTAGCAGTGCTGAGCTTTAGCTTCCACGTCTGGAGGTATTTACCAACGGTTTCCATGTCCTTTACCAGAACCCCTTCCACTGCCTGCTTGTCTCCACAAGCATGCATGATTTCTAGATCGTCAGCATATGCATACTTTCTGGAGACAGTGTTTGACAGGTCAGAAGTGTATGTTGAAGAGAAGGGAGGTAGGACAGATCTCTGTGGAACGCCGTTCTTAAGTCATCGTAACCTGCTCCGTTTGCTATTTTCGGTGGTAAGGGTGAATCTGCGATTGCCAACCATATCCATGATCATGTGGACCATGTGTCTATCACGTAGCAATCGCAGCAGCTTGCAGATGAACCACCGGCATTGACTGTACTAGACAAAAATGAATAGCCTCATACTATTCTTGTAAAAGCAGGCCAAGGGAAGTAATTTTCAGGTTGCCCGACTTGGATTTGTACAGAATGGGAAAAACGCGCCTCCCAAATAACAACGATAATAACGTTGCCTGTTCTACGGAAATGTGGTGACTGCCGCCATACGCGTGACTTGCAAAGCGCGTAAATCATTTCATGAACAATATTGCAAAGTATCATCATCATCAGGACTTTTTTTTATCAGTTTCACGAAATTTCGATAATGCAGCGAAACGGCATTGTATTATCTATGGAGTCAAGATGACATTACTGGTTACTGAATCACTCGTGTTTACTTTGCAATATTAGACATATATTAAATCATGCCGATGAATGTTCACTGTTATTGGCTTCACTTCAACATAACATCGGGGTGCGATTGGTAGCAAAATGTTGAATTTATCTGACAAAATTAAGCCAGTTAGTCTTAACAGAAATGTTCAGTACGTGACCAAGTCTCAATTAAGTATATTTGAATTCCATTAGGTCATATGTCCTATCTGCATTGCCAATATCAAAGTAATTTCAGCTTGTTCCATATCCATGAATTCAACGTTCGGTAAGATCAAAATTGGGTGCTTGTAACGTCCTGCAACGTTCTGAATCTCTGTACTGTAACTGCGCACGATGAATGTGCATGCATATGTTTTTAGGTCACCCTTCAGCAAATGCACATTTTAGGATATCGCAACAAAGTCTGTTTAAATCACAGGCACTCAACATAATTTTAGAATGTTTCTTTAAGAATGTGCTTGTATACAGCAGTCAAACTAGGTCTTTCTAATAACTAAACTGAACCATACGTATCCACGCTGCTAAAACCTACAATTAAAATTTAAACCCAGAAATAATTTTGAGTGAACCCGTAGCAATACAAGAGATTTTCTATTTACTGATCTGGCGGAAAATATTGTTGTTTGTGAATATTCCACCTTTTCGAGAATCGAAAAAGTCAATAAGCGTGGAACTACAACAAGAAAAAATCTGTTTGAACTTGGAAAGCATTAAATGCTGGTAGACAAACTTCTAATTGGCAACATTTCAGTTAGGTAGAGATAGTAATAGAAAACTCTTTAGTGATGGGTGTATTCGCAAACGAGGCGCTTTGTGGCAATCAGTGATGCAAAATTTAGAAAGAGGTTGTTAGCCATGTTTCAAAAAATTGACAAAATAGTTAATGAAATTGCGAACTTGAACTACGTCAGAAAGCTAATTGCTTTCACTAATATTAATTTGCGACTGTACCAAATCTCTAAATCTTACGATACCGTTTTAGAAACCTAAAATGATTCAGGTTTGCTTTCCTCTAAAGTAACTATTGCGGTGCAATTGGGACATTTCATGTTAAGTCATTCCGTAAAAGGAAGTTGTTGCATAACAACACCTTTCTTTTCCAAATCATTTTTGCTTCCCACACTGCCTCTGTACGACTGAACCAACAGTTTTGCAAAGCTCGACACCTAGTGTTCAGCACAGCCAATACTGTAGTATTTCGCTTTCCTTAGTCAAAGGTTATTGCCGTAGTACAGTACAATGTACATACTGTGAAATCCAATTATTAATGCTTAAATACTGAACGATTTTTGCCAACAGCTTGAGAATACACCCTGTTTGCTCAACTTGGCGTTTCATTCCACCTTTGCTAGTACCACTAAGCTAACTTAAGCTTCAAGACATGTATTGAGCAATCAGTTTTGTCTTTCATCATCCAGAACCTTAGCACCATATGTTCCATTAGGAGCTTGGCATTTTGGACACTTCTGGACAATATGATTTGAGACTTGCTCGTCAACATTTTCAAACCAAACGTTAAGCCAAACGCCCCATTTGCATGGTTGAAGTGGAACAGTCCAACACCAGTAAAAAGATAAATAAGTGTGAATGGTGCTGGTTATGAGAGGGACATTCCAGCATTGCTACTACAGTACTGCATGATTTCTGTTAAAAGATCACGCAGTGTCGTATCACGTCCTTCCGCTCCATGTTACACATTTCAAACTCCAATGTGCAGCGCTACTGCTGATGGAATTGAGTAGCTCCTGTGCAACAGCGACGCATAGGTGTTCCGATTTTATTTTTCTCTTGATTTATATAGGTGCATGAATGCTGAGTGAATCAGTGGTCTTACCTGCATCAAGCAAGAGACATACAGTGTGGCTCGTTCATAGTAGAGCTTGGCAAGGAGGATATCAGCCTCTAACGGAAGAGTGTGAGATGTTATAGGTAAACGGCAATCACTCACGATTCTCACTGCATCGTTGACGTTTGAATCAACAGTGGTGGGTGCACTACGACACAATGCGGGAGCTCAGTACACTACATTGAGCCAAAGTGACTGTGCTCAAGGTTTCTCCTCCAATACCCCAGGTAGTTCCAGCAGGCCACATCAAATGTACTACGCGAGATGTTGATTCTTAGTGAATAACTCGAAGTCTTTGGAAAAACGCACTCCTTCTTGCTGAAATTTTACATCACTTGAAACATATGGAGAGTTGACAACAGGCTATATTTCTCCAGGTTTTCCTGTACACGTTTATCCCAAGTGTCTTAAAAAATGATGCAGTACCTAACAGGATAACTGCACTTACGTTAGAGGATAAACACTGAGGTTTTAACCCTGGCAGCAATCCGTACCAAATTTTAACTCTCCTATAAACTTTCGCGAATACTGCGGAGTATGCCAAAATTGTAAACGTTTGTTTTGTCGACCTCAATACAACTATGTTTCGAAAACATTTGAATGCTTTAAAAAAAAGTGTGGCGGTGATAAACACTTGTTGGTGGTATCATTCATCTATCATGGTATTGCCAGCATATAAATGTATCGACGGCAACAGAATTAAGCGAAAGGCTTTCACTGCGTGTGTTAGACAAGAGAGTATTCTGTCAACACTGCTTTTCAACGTTTTTACGAATGGAATGCAGAATCACACCCGATTCAACTGTTGTAACTGATGGAAGTTACAGGGTAAACAGCTTGTTTACTGTGGACATCGTGGTGCTGCTTGCATCTTCAGAACATGATTTTGCTTGTGATCGTTTGCAGCTACGTGCGATCAAGGTGCAGGAAAATTAGCACTGAAAACCCCGATCTATTATATGTATCTTCAGAAGTAAATGCATGCTGCAATTAAGCGATAATGCAATGCAGCAGGTATAAAAGTTCTTCAGCTACCTTGGAGTTGTGCTCATGAGCAATCAGCAACCAAGAGTAAAAGGAGACGCGTGAATGTATAAGAGCGGTATTGCGTAATCTTCCTCGATCCTCGTTCCATGGTCAAAAAACGAAAACTCATAAAAACTGCTTTGTTTTGTTTTTTCTATTAGTCGTTGTTCCGATCCTCACCTGTGTTCATAAAACTATCGGAAAACATCTAAAAGGTACTAGCTCACGTTCAAACGTAAGAGATGGGACTGTTTTAAAGAGTTCAAAGCTTGACACTTCGCGAAAAACTGAGCAGTTGTGTAGTTCGCAACGTCTTTAATATCAAACCGTTTCCCCAAGAGATGACAGTTAGGGTGGCTTGCCCACGTTTTTAGATTTCCGCAAGAAAGACTGGCGAGACGGAGCCAGTTGGCTACACCCAAAGGGAATAACAGCTCAAAGTCTTCCCTACGGCTACGACGATCCTGGTTGTTTATATTTCCGACCTAGACTGTCGCTTTTTGGGGTGGAGCGAGCAGAGCTTTCAAAGACAATGAGAATCGTAAGGTCTTTCGAAATCGTCCAGAACTGCTGCTGCGGCAGCACAACTGGGAAGAAACTTGTGCTTAATAAAGAATGAAAAAAGATTCCTTGCTAGACGTAGAGTTTGGCATGTTTATTCTTGGCTAGAAATTAGCAAAGGCGTTACCAGCACACCTAACACTATTGAAAATAAGATTAAATTTTTTGTCAAAACATTCGAAAATCAAGATGAAAAGTTATTTTCTCAAAACTTTTGAAAAATAGTATCGATTATTGAACTATCTATAAATACCATTCGGTAATTGTTTGCAAATATTTGTGAAAAAACGTGTGAAGCATTTTAGGCAAAAATCTCGAAAAACTATATATAATTTGCCAAATATATTTCAAGCAAACACACCACAATTAATGGGATATGTGAAGCTTGGTATAACAAATGGTAAGGAAAAAATAGAACATGTGCGTAGCTATTGAAGAAACGTTATGTAGTAAAAATGTGATTACAATTTTCAGATGAAAGGAACACGTTTCAGGTCTCGTCTCGATCGTTTCAAATAAAAGGAACGTTTTAGGTCTCGTCTCGACCTCGAAGGGCCAAGACTACAGGTCTCGAGACTTTGAATATTACAAATAATTGGTTTAGCAAATTGCCTGCAATTCAACGATTCATTGTTGTATTTGCAGGTAATTAACAAACAAAGCAGGTCGAAAAAAGCCAGAAATCTGAAAAAATTCAAATTAGCAATGATGACGGCATTTTTTTTACTGTCGGCAATATCCATGAATTTTGAACTCTCGTGTCTACGTCTCGAATGTCAAGTTTGTTTCGAGTCTCGATCCCGGAATTTTTGGTGAAGTCTCGGTCTCAAAGGTGACGGTCTCGACTAAACCACTGGCCTATACTCTACGCAACGCATACGAAAAGCTACTAAAAGCTTCCCCGCACTTAAATTAGACGTTGCGGTCAGCTATGCCGGTCATGCATTCCAAACTTGTCGTATGTTTTGAACTTGTCATGTGATTACGTCAAACAATTGTGTACAGTTATTGACAAAATAATTTCAGAACAGTTTTTGCCTCATGAGGCAAAAGAGACGTTGGTTATGAAATATACATCGTTGAAAATATAGGTTCTACTGTAATTTAAGTTATAAAGTATTGTACCATTGAAATACTGATTAGGTATTTCAACTTCAATAATTGACCGGATATCTGACAATTGCTTGAATTAAGCGTTAATTTTCAATTTTTATTAAAGACTCATTTGAAATATCCACGGCCAGGAGCTGATCACTGGTTTAACATCATTGAATCGTATTTGAATCATGTGCCCAGACAACACTCTGAACTGTGTCTGTGCCAAACTATTACCATGAATGTGCAAGCAAAGCCTACAAAAGATTGCCAAGATAAACATTACACGTAACTTACAATCTCTTTGAAATTCAACGTAGGCAATCCAGCTGCAAAACACAGGATAACTTTAAAGCTGCAACTCTAAGAGCAAGCATCCAACTTTTTTCAGGATGGATCCAAAATGTGAGCAGAGGTTGGCCTATGCCACTTGTGGATAGACTAGAAGTCTGCACAATGCAAATCAATATTCTACTGTAGCCTACAACTGTACATTACTTCTAATGTCAAATCTCATCACTATACTCACTGTAGGTCATTTCGGCACACTGTTACTTCTTTATAGTCTGTTTTGTTAATCATTGTTTTTGTCATGTGTCTTTTGCTTTTGCCCACATCATAAGCCCAACATTCTCATGGTTACAGTATGGATTCAAAATAAAGGATTGTACTGTGACTTGGTTACACACTGTACTAACTTCTGAAACCATCATTAATTGTCAAATGCTCGTTACTCCCATCCAGTGTTGCACGTTTGTGACAATGATGACACTGGTCAGAAAACACGTCTCAATTTCATTCAGTTGGGCAACAACAAGCATCATTACAGAAATTTAAAAAGATCTCTTACAAATTTATATTTGCTCCTTCACAGACCCCACTGTTGACTCCGGCTCCTGCTCGGGTCTAAAACGCTACCTCCGGCAGAAGCCCACTCAGGCACTCCGGCTCTGAGATCATCTCTGTCCGGTGGTGATGGCGCGTGCCATCATGGGTGAGGCATGAAGCTCCGTTACAGGTTAAAGGTGCATAGAGGCATCGATGGAATGTTTTCATTAAGGTCTGGTTTGTGTTCTTGAAACAAAGATTCAAGAATCTGCATCCGCCGCCAGTCAGTGATACTAACAATGATCTTCGTGTTGTGAGAGTCAACCTAATCATCTGGGTTGGCTTGAAAGTGCCTGCAGACTGACGAGCTTAGTAACGTTCAATGCTGTACTTTGCGATTTATTAAATTGCGTTTCATTAGCCCGATGTTAGAGGCACTGCATAAGCACGTAAGATTGTAAACAACGTTATAACTGTTCAGTAAAGCATGCCGGTCCCTAGCGGAGAAACAGTGTTACGTCTTCGTTGCGCCCTTGCACCGTGGTCGAGACTTCAGCATGGGTAAAATCCAAGCTCGCACCAGTCACAGTCAAACTCTGTTTAGTACAAGTCGAAATAACGGCCGACACATGACAAAAAAGAGTACGGTCCGGCGAGGTTTCAAACAGTTCCACTACTGCGTGCAAACGTTTAACATCACGCTATTCTGAAAACTGGCCTCAAATTCAAATCGAGTCGAGGCCGTTGAAGCAAAGTAACACAAGTCAATCATGACAAGCATTGCAAGCGTGGAACGAGGGATTGCCCAATCACAGTAAACGAGCGTTCAACAGGCAACACAGAAATTTGCGATGTAACAACCAGTTCTGAAGCTTTCGGGTATTTTGAAAACGACGCAGCTTCACGTTTACTATAGCTTAGCGTCTTGTAAAACTCCTGCGTTCTTGCCATATGTTGGTAAATACAGAACCCAAATACGGCAGTTGCAATTAAATCTATTTATGTGAAGGTGAGGGTTCAGCCGATGAGTCACGTTGTCGTGTGACACCGTGTTTTCTCTTTAAGAATTTCTGAATGCAACGGTCCAAAAAATCGTTGGGGTACCCATTGCGAGGTAACATTCGCTATTATGCATAAATTCCGAGTGCACCTGGCGCTGTCATAAGAGTAAAGAGTTGACCAGGTTTCGTTTTCTGTGCAACGGAACGAAACTAAATTTTCTAGACCTCCCGACACCATTGGTACGTATCTAGCCGCGTCATATGACTACATATGCCACGCACCACTGCGGAGCAACCGCAACAACCTCAGGCGTTTTTCTTTTTCACAGCGCTTTTCTCCCGACTGACATTAGAACTTGCAGCAAAATCACTGCAGTTCTATGGCAAATGTACTGATCATGGTAGAAGCTACCGAAGCATCTACGAAAATGTCGTTTATACCTATTGCTTTGGCCGTTGTTTTCAATATCACCTGCAATATATTTTTCTTATTCACGAGCTTGCAGCAGCTTTTTTTCTGGAATGAACTAATAAGATATTGGTGTTGTTTTTTTGTGACATACAGTATAATTACTTTTCTGAAAAAATTCCAGGACAATCTGATATTAGTAAGCATGAGTGGATTCCATCTTTCATCTTCCTTAGTGAATAGTTCTGAGGTAATCGATTGTGAAGTAAAGTTTTTTCTTATAGTGTACTCAAATCTAAATCTGTGTCATCATTTTTTGCCCATATGTTTGATTTGTTTACAAATTAAAACTTTCAAATTCATTTTTGAACGCGATGGGTTTGTCTGGCATCAGATTATAAATGTGAATGGGTGTGAAGCAAGAGAAACAATTTTCAGGAGTGCAGCATTAAATATGTTTGGGAATCCTGGTTTATATCTTGTCCAGTCATCTTGCGAGCCAATTCTGCGCCAGAAGAAGAACTAAACCACCTGTCTTTTTTATTGTTTTCGGAAGGGAAACAATGCGATATTAGTGCTACATATTGAAAATGCATCAACTCGCACTTTTTATTTTATGCCTTACTTGTACATTTTGCTTGCCATAAAGTTCATTAAGTGCACATGTACGCTCAAGGCATACGTTGCTCATTAAATGACAGTTGTAAATGAGAAACGTGTCTCGTTGGGCACGTCGATCAAAATGCTTCAAAAATTGTATTTTATTGATAGCAACTTCTCAAAACCAGAGAGCCACGTAATTCTGTTGTAATTACCTTATGAATTTCAAATTTTCAAAACAATGTTTTGGAACCACTGTTTAGAAAGAATTTATATAACTACGTTTTGCTTCCGACAAGCAACTGAATGAATTTCAAAAGCATCTCGTTGAATCTGAAACCTTCATAGATGCTGATGCCCAACGAAAGCTTCCAAAACTTTGTTTCTATCTCGAAATCTTGTAACGTCTTTGCACTACTTTTCTTCATTGGTGCTTTACATAAAAAATGACACCATTTCGCTACTCATTTTACGGATTCACAATACTTGTAGCATTTGCACGTGGTAACCAAGCAGATGGAGTGAAGGCTTTGTGTACTCTGGCAGTTTCATTGTGTGCCATGATCCTTCCAGCATGACTGTGGTAACTTCGCAGGGCGTTACATTTCAATTAAAATCCAAAATGTTCTCAATGGATAAATATCCGTTTGTGTGCTATTATGTACCACTCATATCGTTAACTCGGGGTGGAGGACCACATATATGAAAAACAAGCATAACAATTCAAGCTGCCAATTTGCAGCTTCAACTGCTACTCAACAACCATAAATGGCTGCAGAATATCATTGTAAGCCTTGCGACTGGATTGACATTCCATAATCCGCGAGGTTTCACGTTCAAAATCTCATTTTTGCTAATAATATCCTAATTTTATTTGCGGTTGTTTTCTGGCGAATGAAACGTTCATGTCCAAACCGAAATAACCGTGGTTCAAATGGTACTAATTCATTTTTAGGCGGTAGGCAGTGTTACGGAGAAACAATTGGTGCGTTCATTTCTTAAACTTGTCATTGAAAAATAGTTCTGTCAAAATTTAGGCAAGATCTCAGCAGTGTGTGAAAAAACTTCGAAATTGTCGTAAACAACCTGAGGCATAGATTTGCCTCTTCCAATATGCGATCAATCTGAAACACACATATTTTCACCTGGTAGAAGTTTTAAAAGAGTGTTGAATCTCACAAATGTTTTCTACGTTTTGCGATGTGCGTGGTAGTTAGAGAGACAAAGCGAGGCGTTGCATTCTCTATAATTTTTAACAGATGGAACATACCTTTATGTTGAAGCAACGGGACGAAAACCAGAAGAAATGGCAGTCCTTTACACTCCACCTATCANTCTACATCTTAATGACTCATANTGCTTCGAANTGTGGTGAGTTGTGGATCTGCGNTCTGGTACCTTGTTTTTAGATTGAAACAAANTAATGNTGTACNTTCAAATACAGTAGAGTGCAANTTGTTTTNGGAANTCTTTTAAACTGNATGTTGNAAATTACCAAAACAACAACGTAAATGTACTTANACCTCTATTAATTCCACAACCAAGAAGTGTAGCCATGAAAACANTTTCAAATGTCGAATAACTTCTCTACTGTAGTTAAGTTGANNGANGTAGATATTTGTCAGAGGGACTTANAGAAGCGTCCCGAGACAGTTCTGCGCCAAAGNCAAGCTNCAATATNTACGCCNACGTAACATATTACACTGAACATTNGGGACGTGGAAACAAAGAAAAACGNGGATTGTGTNTCCACNCCAAGAGACTGCAGTCTAGGTGGCCGACTAGCTGGCGTAATGGAAGGACCGGCCCTGGGACGCTGTTTCAAATAAAATCATACTGCTGCGATTTGTGGTACTATACGTTGTGGCGGAACAGGACTTTTCTGTCTGGCCGTTTCTGTCTGAACCGTTTTGGTCACGGGACTTTTCGGTCTTGGTAGTTTCGGTCACTTACCAACAAAACGTTTTATAACATGATCTCCATGATCCAACAGTTACTCTGGAGACCATGTCCCATCCAGACCATCCCTCAGAATCGCCACTTGGTAGAACACCAGCTAGCTTGATATTTTCGCTTGTTTATTGTTTATTTAATCATTTAAATAAAGAAATCACTAGGCAACAAATTTTTTTTTCTTGTTGCCAAAGATGTTTCCGCTCTTTTTACTTAATTTTGGGGCACTGACATAAAAAACAACTGCAGTCAGTTTCACTATCAGGTCTAGTTTTCCTGCTATGATGCACCCACTATAGCGACAAAATGAACTTCGACGGTGTTTACTGCAAAATCGTGAAATGCTATTGTATGAACACAATTGCTTATTTTTTTGGATGTACCAATAAAAAGACAAATCAGTTAGGTTAGCCAGCATTTAACAATGGAATGATTTAAAACGGTCAAATGTTATCCATACATTTCCGTTTTGATGATTTCCGAGAATGAATGGCAAAAGCATCGTCACGTTTAATTGACCAACAGTAGTCAGCTAGTATGGTAGCATCCCACCTCCCTTGATACCTTACTTCTATTTCACTAATATCCTGATGAAACCGCTCCCCTTGCTCATCACTCAGATCACCAAGATTTTCGGGGAAGCGGTCAAGATTACTGTATAGGAAGTGAAGCTTGATACTCATGGTAGCATCCATATCTTGTATAAAGTGCTTAGTGACTTGGCCACAATCCCTTTGTAGTTGACTACTTTTCTATTTCTTAAAAAAATTTTGGCAGTTCTTCCCGCAAAGTCACACCAAGCACATGATTGTTTTTCATTCATGGAATTTGGAAAGTCACAATCATGTATTAGTTTTCGCATCGGAGGGCCATAATAAATACCAGCTTTTAATTTTTCTATCGTTGATCCCGGACATTTAGTGTAAATATATTTTAAACAATCACCGTCCTTGTTGAGTACTTTTACAATTTGTTTCATGATACGTAACATAATATGAAAGGGAGGTAAAATGAGTTTAGATTTTTCCACCGGAGGGTGAACTTAGACATTTTTCTCACCAGGCACCAATTCTTATCTAAAAGGCCAATCTTGTTTTATCCAGTGCTGGACTCCAGCTCTGTTGTCCCACAAGCATAGAAAGCATGGGAACGTCGTATGACCACACTGCAAACAAACCAGAAAAACAACCATTTTTAAATCAACACAAATGATCCAGTTGTGTTCGTAGTATAAAATTTTTTCCAGTACAAATTTAATTTCGCTATATTTTTCTTTGCGAATTGTTGAATGCCCAAGAGGAATAGATCCAAATCCGTTACCATTATGCAGAAAAACACATTTCAAACTTATTTTACAGCTATCAATGAAAAGTCACCAATCGTTAGGATTATAGTCAAAGACTCCAAACAATCTCATTTTCTTGGGTGAAATATGGCAAGAATTCTTCATGACGTTTCCGGTAAAAGGTGATGAGTGCACCCAGTTTAAAAAAATTTTTTTAAGCCTTGAAGCCAGCAGCTCAGAAGACTCCTTAGAAAGATTCAAATCTCTTGTCAAGTCATTCAACTCTCCTTGGGAAAAGAGTGGCGGGGATAAAAGAGATTACGGAACATCGTTATCTGCCAGGTTGTCATCACTGTCAATGGAAACGTCCTCTTCACTGGAAAGAGAAGATTCCAGTTGAGGCAAGCCTTCAAAAACTGGAACAGGAAGTTCTTCGCTGTGTGGAACAGGCCTGATTGCAGAGTCTAACTTTGGATATATCAAAGAGTTCCCATTCTTCCTAGTGATACCTTTAGTTTTCATTTCACAAAAATAGCAGTTCTTGCAAAGACCTTTTCGCTCTCGCCACACCATTTAAAAAGCACACCGTAAGTTTTTCTATTTTTGTTTGTCCATTGCCGTAAATGCGTACACAAGGTTTACACACAATGTGTGGTGCCAAAGGCTTGTCTTAACCACCCAGCGTGACTTTGAAGTAGGCAAGATAAGCACGCTTACAAAATCACTGATTGTTTTCCTTTTATGCTATAAAGTGGATTCGCCACAGATATAGCGGAAAACATTTGGTTCATTTAAACAGCGTCTTCTTGATGATGAAGCCATAAATAAGATTCTTATGAACTTAAGCAACCTGCAATGTTAATGAGTTTTAAACCACAAACTAGAATAAAAGAGAGGTCCTGCAGCCATGCATTGTGTAAGCAATTAAACATAATATACAGTAGCCTACTTCAACATTATAATGTCAAAAACAAAAAATGGACAATTAAGACATGCCACAGATAGCACATGAATTGAAATCTGTGATGTTACAGGGAAATCTTACAGTTGAGCTATATCATTCACCAACACCTTCACAAAATTGAAATTCTTGAAAAACTTTAAAAGTTGACCTGATTGAAAATAACGGACTGCAATTTTGAAACTAGCGACCCAAAAATTAGTCTAAATCAGCTCTAAAACCTTGAGCACCAAAAATTGTGTAGGCCAGTGAATCAGTGTTTATGTACAGAAATGTCGTTACTGAAATGTACCCAGACCGAAATGTCCCGTGACCGAAACCGAAACGGCCAGACCAAATTGGCCTGACAAAATCGGCCAAACAGAAACGTTGCATACGCAGGTTTTGGATCTGCATACTAGTACCATGTTTGTGAAGTGAAATGGAAGTATAAAGGGAAATAAAGTGAAAAAACTTCATAAAATTTTTTGAAAGTCGTATATGACCAAATGTCCTTACTCACATGGATTTCTCCCTGCACTTTTACTCTTTTCACTGGAGACAAGTGGGTTCATCAAAAAACTTTCAAATGTCCAAATACTCGTTTACTCTTAAGTCCACAGGCTTAGACTTTTATTAGAGGAAAGTAGTTGTAAATGAACAACTTTAAAAAAAGTAAACGTTTATGTAAACATTTGAGTTTAAAACTTCCGCACATTTGCCTGGCCCGAAATCGAATTGAGGTGAGATTTGAAAATGTAGTTTCCGATTCAACCAAGAACGTTTAGATAAATAAAAGTTTTTGATGTTTTTTGAACTCTATTGAAAATGCAAAACATTTTACGCGTTTTCCTTAATTTTTTACCTAATGGCACATCCATATTATGACATTCGAAGCTCTTTGTCTTAATTTATCCAAGTGTTGTTAGCAATAAATTCAGCCATTGGTTACCTATCAAAATTTTATGAATACAATTTGAAACTGAAGCATTTTTTTAATCATACACATGGTGCGTGCAGCATGTTGTTATAAGCTCTGAAAAAATTACAACCTTTCTACACACAACCTGTTGAAGCAATTTCCACACAGATTTCACTGTTACGGTTTGTTCTTTAGTGCGTTACGTATGTTTCTAAACAATGTGTTATATGTAACTACCGTACGATGCCATTTCATTCGGCACTGTTTGGTGGTTTCAGGTATTTCATGAAAGGGAAGGGGCTTGGTTCTCTTTTAGTCTACGAAGTTGATGACGGAAAAGCTTTATGGAAGCGTAATTTGAAGTATAACGTATCTGGAAACCAAGGTGAAACATGGCTCAAAGCGCAGATGACTTTGTTTGGAACTAACAATACCGTACAAGTAAGCTAAGTACATGGTCTCTTTGAATAGACGTACAGAATTGGTGGTTTTCTGCGCATTCGCAAATCAACATGTTAGTGTAACTTCAGTATTGTCCAAACAAAATGTAAAGTGTAAATTTTATTCCTAAAATTTTGGTTTTGGATAATTTCGGATTCCCACATGCCAAAAACCATTAGCAGATTTGCAACATTAGTGAATCCAATAATACACTTACAAGCACAAGCCAAACCGTATCAACTGCGTTTTGAATTGCAATCATCAAAAGCACATTTGGATTTACCTAAGATCGAACTCTTTCACATGCTGCTCCGAGGAGCTCCTTACTATATACTGTTTAAATTGTATCAACAGTACATACGACAGATATTTATAACTTGTTCTATATCAGTTGGAGATTCAAGAGATAAAACTTGATGTTTTAACATATGTTTATGAGGCAGAACCTTTCGAGAGAGGATGATTTCTTTGAAAAACATTACAAAGCGATCCAAGTGTGAAATAGCGACGTACGCACCAAATGCACCACACACGCGCTTTAGTGCCTGCAAGTGGTATGAAAGTATCCTCGTTAAATTTGATAAGCTCAGAAGAGGTCACCATTGTGTGTTGCAAGAATTCAATGTGATGATACTGATGTAAGTCTAAGCGCTTCAAACCGTTACGTTTTTTTACTCATGCAATGCACGACCTTCAGCAACCTTACTCCTCGCTTGCTAGGCGCATGTAGGTTGTTATTGAAAACACGTTTCAAAGAAGAACAGGGAAAGTTGCCCAAAAAGTTATGAAGCAATTAGCAAAATTATAGAGAAAACCAAATTGCACAAAAGTAAGGGTACTTGTAATTCACCGATTACTGAATAAAATAAATAATCGCTGTCAAGAAACGCAATAGTAAACCTTGAAAAAATGGAACAGCGCATATTGCTTTGCGAAATTTGTGTAGCTCATTTGGAAACAAAGGTGCAAGAGCAAACAAATTTTCGGGGGGGCGAAAGATTTTTGCCCAAATTTTACCAAACGTGCCCGAACCATTTTGAGCGATTTTTGCCTACAATTCTTTTCTCCCCCGTGATAATCATAAAGACCACATTTTTATGTGATCTCCAAAAACAGGTTCTGCAAATATTGGTCGCCTACTGTGATATCAAATAACTTGGGCGTCATTTTTGCTCGGATTTATAGAGATTTTGCCCGGATTTTTAGTGATTTTGCCCAGAACTTCCACAATTCAAAATATTTCCGGGAGCGCTTGCACTCAAGCCTCCTACACTACGTTTTGGACAAGTTTTGAAAAGATCCTGGAGAATGTTACTTCATAAAAATTATGAAGCAATTCATACCATGCCTTAAATCTGTGGAGATCAAATTGTAAAGCATGATGTTTGCCACTGCTGCCAACAATGATGACATCGTCATTTAACTCTAAAAGAAGTTGTCTTCCGTGGTGTATTAATGGGAGGCGAGCGAGGCACTTGCCTCTGACAACTCTTGTTAAGGGCCTCTCTTGAGGAGTTTAGCGCGGAAATTTGTCCTCATCTTTGGTGAAAAACGTATTATCTGCTCATATAATGTACTCCGACGCAGATCAAAAGCAAGTGCTCTGCCTTTGACGGGATGCCCAACAGCAACTGTAAAATGTAAGTACGCTGCATCTGAAGGGGCCCGAATAGCAACTGCAATGTTTAGGTACTTTGCTTTAAAAAAAAACTCGACAGCAACTGCAATGTGTGAGCACTTTACTTTCAACGGGGCCCCCAGTAGCAACTGTTATGTGCATGTACTCTGCTTTCAAAGGGGCCCCCAACAGCAACTGTAAAATTAGAGAAAGGGGTTAGATCCTAACTTGCTATTGCTTAAGTTCTATGTGTTGCTAGGTTTTTCTTCTCAACTTCCAGTTTTTGTTTTTTTAATTATGTATCATGAAGGCCCATTCGCATTTTCTGTTATGTCAGTCATGAAGCAGGTTCAGGAACGTAGCCTTAAGGTGGCCCGCATACCCAATTCCTAGGCTTGATCAAACAGTTTTATCATGGCCCCCAACCTTAAGTACACCACTGGTCGTCTTGGTTCATCCTTTAAAACTGGTCAACCAACTTGCTTTGAGTACACAAATCTATCTAGCCAGACCCTAAATTTCAGAGCACGTTTCGATGTTTTCACAGCAATAATCCAATAATAAGGCAACAACCGCGATTGTATTAATCGTGGTTTGTTCATTTTCGATTTTGGTCTGTTGTAATGGTATTCTACAAGCATTGTGTTGTAAATAGGTTTTAGGGCTGTTGCTAGCCACTTATAGCATATTTTATCAAAGATCACACGTACTCATGGTCTTTGGACTGCATGAAATCTCCATGTAACAACACGATGCTTTCTTAAACAATCTTCTACGTAATTATGAACTCTTTTGACCTAGAGACGTCGCAAATTCCAGTAATTTTTGGCAGGACTGGCCGCCGGGATTTCATGAGTACAGTATAATCCAGTTAAGTTTTTGTAGCTCGTATAATGCACAAGTAACACGAAGTAGTGTTACTGTAACACGTGATTCTGGCCTCTTCGAAGCTAATCAGTCCAAAGTGAGTTCCTTTTCTTTCATGACATTTAAAATCATAAAACAGAAACGTTGATTCGGTGTTCCATTACACTTCATAATCCGCACACTTTTTTTGCATCCTCACAACAGTGATTTCAGCGATCCAATTCCTACTCTACTGGCACCCTCCCACTCTATACCCGCAACCGTGATTTCAGAGCTGCATTATCAGTAGTATGTGCTAATCACATGCCCATGAATGGAATTTGGATTCACCACATGTATACATTTTGTATTTCGAAACTCAGCCAAGGGTGAGGATTACTGAGTTGCGCGGTCATCAGGAAACGTCACTTCGCATTGAGGTTCCCCTTGAAATACCTTGGGTTCATGTTTAGCTGCAGAGACTGCTACGGTAGAGACAAACTCTTCACCAGCACATCAATCTCCGATACACTGTACAGTACTTGACATTGTTGCCTTGCATTTTGTACCAGGAACGCTATACATTCGTCAAGATCTAAGCTGCAGACTTCCCATTTAATGAGAATATTTGTTGCATAGCTTAGGTCTGTAAAGCGTCAAAACCACTGGGCAGATTTCATGTACCAACAGCAATGGCAAAGGCTAATCCACTTTCCCTACGCTTTCATAACTATCACAATGTCCTTTAATAACAGATTTCAAGCGTCTAGGAAACACGTAAATCTGAGTTATATGTCAAAGCTGCAACTTTTCGCTTGATTTGTATGTTCTTGATTAATTTTCGCTGAAATGCGCTTTGCAATGAATCTATAGGAAGGGTTAGGACTTTTTCCATTAGTTTTGTACCGGTTTTTAAGCTTTCTGCCTGACAAAGAATGAAAAAAAGGATTCTTCAAGAAAAGAATTCTCCGTTTTTCATATTTCTTGTTTATGTGCAAACCGAACACCCAACTGCATGCAGTGATGCCTGTTTGATGCAGTCTGAGTTGTTGTAAATCAAATTGGTATTCGATGCTTAACGCATATATAAAGATGAAACTTGTCCATATGGGCATTTTTCCCTCAGCAAATAATGTGAACCTCATCAGGATTTTCTAGATCAGCCGACATTTTTATGTCAGTTATGGCAGTGGCTAGCTACAGGCAATTATCTTTGCAAAATAAGTGGAAAATATATCACCCGTGAGAAAATGTCTTTGCTACGTTGCTGTTTTCTGCAGTGAGTGTGTGTGTTGTTGTACTATGTGTAAATTTTTGTGCTCTGAGCACATTTACACAGATCAAATAAAATGATGAGCTCCATATAATGTTTGAAACATTTGTATCTAATAACCATGTTACCTTTAAGTTAATAAACAAAAAACTGGATTGTGACTTAAGCACAAACATGGCTTTTCATAAAAATGTTTTAAGTCTAATGTTATTATATCACTAGATCTTGTGCTCAATTGTTGCAAAAAATTAAAAAACGACACGACGTTTCAGACAAATATCATTAGGCTTTCATAAACGCGAATGGCAAAAAACAGGAAAGCGATAGCAAACACCGTACACGCGTGATCGTGTGACGCAGTGATAACGACAAGCACGGAAAACAAGCGGTACTGAAGACGCGATCGCATCTTGCCAACAGTTGGGCAAAATATTTTTTTATTAATTTCCTGTTGGTAGTTCTGAAAGATATTTTGTCTTTGTTGGGCCTGACACAAGAAAACACGTAAAAAAACATTTCAGTACCTTTTCTATTTTCATATCAGCACAACTGATACATACGTTGACGACGAATTTACCAGTATTGATTGCAAACCCACTCTTTTCACTGAAGTTGTCCTGAGAATGGAAACGATATGCCGTTGAGGACAACCTTGTTTGTTTGTCCCTGGACAGGGCAACTTTACTTAATACAGTAAAATGTTATAACTAAAGCAACAGTTGCTTTTCGAAAACTCCATTTCATTTTACATCAACTGATTATTCACCTGTGTTCCTTCGTTAGAAAATTTCTCATTTTCCTGGAAAAATAGCATTTCGTCTGTAATTTCATGCCAGGTTTTCCTTTCAGACCACTTTCTACAAAAATTTTTTCATTTGTTTCAGTTTGCTTTAGTTGGAATAAGAGGAGTTAACGACAGTTCAGATATAGCTGTTGATGATATTTCCATAATGCAAAATGACTGTACGAAGAACATTTCGATTTGGAAGCAATCGCCACTGCAGACTTTACCTCTCACTCCGACGCTTCCTTACCAAGCAAGCAGTGTAGCGACAAAAGATGCATCACAAAATGTGTTTCCTGAAGCAAACACTGTTCTTCCTTCTGCAACAAAAAACTTAACGTCGAACGCGACCTATCTCTGTCCTCCGGGCATGCATTCGTGCAACTCATCTACAAACTGCATATCAAGCACTCAAATTTGCGATGGAGTTCGGGTAAACATTTATATTAAGTAGTGAATTGTTTTAATTTCTACCGCATGTGTAAACTTTCGCCTAAACGCATGGTCGTCTGGTACTGAATATCTTATCAGCTGATTTTCCGCTTTTCGCTTTCCGCTTTGGCGTGTTTGTGTGGGAGCTGTGTCGCGTGGCTTGCTTTATTATCAGTTAAACAACCATTCGCCTTCCTGGGTATTACTGCCATTGCTTTGCACTCGTCGGTGACGGTTCCAAAAATCTCATTAGGTTTTAACCTTTGAAACACAAATAAACCAAGCAATGTCATACTTGGAAGTGTTTTGATAACACGAAATATTATGTTGTTCGCCATAGTGTTTCGGAAAGAACGCGAAAGCTACCAAATAATCGGCTAGTGTTTTTGCCAATTTGTTCGTCTTGTTGAAAGCGCGTAATAAGCTAAAATGGCATTGTTTCGTTTTGACTAATGTTCGCCTTGGAGTTTCAATAGCTGTATCATAACCCTGTGGTAACAAAGTTAAAATTTGTCGCAAACAGTATTTTTGCACCTGGTTGCAGTGTCAGGTAAAACACCAGACCATTGTCCTTAAAGGTTCTATGAAAATATTTTCTGAGAGAGACTAATTAACTAAAAAACAATATCTTACAAACTTATTCAACAAAACATTGGGCAAAACTTCGCAATACAGGATCAGACATTCTAGAGTTTTATTTTCCACTCGAGAATTTGCTTTTCATTCGTCTAAAGTAAGCGTGTTAGCTTGAGCACAAGTCTTTTGTTCCACCAGGACCAACAAAAATTGAACAAATAGCAAACGAACCTACATGTGGCTCAAAAATGTAGTGAGGTTGTCAGTGCCGGCCTTAAGCCGATGCAACCGATGCAGCTGCAATGTGCCCCGCTCCTCTGGGGCACCGGGCCGTGGTGTTTGGGTAGATTGTTCATTTTTACCAGTTACACTTTGCGATTGAGAATTCAGTAGAAACGCCATATAAATTACATTGTTCAAATAAATTTATCGAACGTTAGCAAACGTGCTCAATTCTCGTGTTAGTGCTTCACATCTGCGCTCCACCACGATCGTAACACGGTTGACTGAACATGATGACGTCATACAATCATTGCTCGGAGGGGCCTCGCCCCCAGATCTTGCATTAGGCTCCGCACCTGCTAGGGCCGGCCCTGGAAGTTGTCAACCACTGTTCCTCAAAATATTCAGGTTCGCTCTTTCTGAGTTTTACGCATCTAATTCTTCATTGACTATCTTTTTCTGTTTTGAGCACAAAGCCTTTTCAGGCCATCTGTATTTATAACGACCAAGCAGACGCAATTTTACAAAAAGGCCGTCATTGCCACAGGTCGGAAATGAACGGCATCTTGTTAAAATCAGGAACTTGGAAACGGGGAAAAATTTTTCGCGTCGTTCGAACCAAGCAAGGAGAGTGAAAAAGCTTGAATCTTTTGCCACAAAAACCCTGACAAATTTTACTTTTCCTCTACGAAAGTGGTGGATAAACATTGGTATTGGCGACACTGAATAGGAAAAGGGTAATTTTATATATCTTGATGGCTGTAAATCAATCCATGCTCATGTGCAGTTCTATATTTAGGACAAAAGCTGTTTTTCAAATTTTCAGCTTAATTTGAGAAATGCATACAATTCATGCTCAAAACTCATTCTTTCAGTAGCTAATTTGTGTAAACTTTGTCAAAATCTGCACAAGTGTTGCATTTTGTGAGTAAGAGGGGATAATAGGCAAATTGGCTTTGTGTAAAGGAGTAAAGCCCACCTCCCATGTGACAAAAAGCTAACCGTGCCCATTTTGGCCAAATAATTTTGGTCAATCGAGTTAAGTTCGCAACCTGAGCGCAAGCGTTGCGGAGATAAGTCGATTCGAAGCGCATGACGGACGCATCTTCAGCTTGTGATGTTGGTAGACCCTTTAAGTCCCGCGCAGGCCACTTTTTCGCAAAATGCTCTGACATTCTGCAGCTCTGCAACTCTCCAGCCGCTTGAGCTAGAAAGCTGTTGAAATCATCTACGGACTCGGGAAGGCTTCTGGTTTTGATAAAAAAGTTTTTGTTTGGGGTTGTGGTTTTCTGTGGATGATGTCATAATTGTTTTTGCACCTTTTTGGCTGAAGTTACCTGAGCTTGAGCGCCAACCCAGCAAGCCATTTTTTGGATCAATTTTTTTTGTTAATCTAGGCTATTATCCGAGTCTTCAGAGCCTTTGATTGGCTTGCTAGCGCATCTGGAGCCAAAATTATGGCTCAAAAAATAAAAACTGTCTAAAAATTCGACTAGTTAACCTTGGCCATCGTCGCTAAAGGCCATAACTCACCAGCCAATTGAGTTACAGAGCTGTTCAATCCCTCTAAAGATGGGGAATGTCTTGTAGTTTAGAATAAAAAATGTTTAGCTTTGTGTGTCGGGTTTTGTGCTGATAATGAAATGATGCGAGTAGGTCTTTGTATATTTGTTTACATTTGAATGACATCATTATGCACTGGACACCAACGCCAAGAACCATCTTTTTACTCGAGTTTGTATAAGAAACAAGACTATATAAGAAGTGTTTAGAGGGTTTGATGGAATTTCTAGCGTTCTTGGTTTGAAAATTATTGCCAAAAAAGCGCAAAATAATCATCGAAATCTCCGCTAATTGCTTGAGGAACTATTGGTTATTTTGCGTTTTTTGGCCATAATTTTGGCACCAGAAACGATGCAAAGTCGATTAAGGGCTCAAAAGACTCGCAATATTACTTAGTTTCCAACTTTTTTCTTTATTCCAAACTACAAGGCTTTCCGAGTATATAGAGTGTTTGTACAGATCTCCAGCTCAATCTGCTGCTGAGTTATGGCTAACCAAATTTTTCCCTGAGAAAGCAATCATACCTTTAGTAGGACTTTTTTAGGCTTTTTTATTTTTGTCACAAATTGGGTTTTTGAGCCATACTTTCCCTTCCAGATATGCTAGAAAGCCAATCAAACCCATCTAAAGACTCGGATTATAGACAAGATTCCAAAAGAAGCTTGAGCCAACACATAGCTTATTGGTTGGCGCCCAGAGTCAGGTAAACTTGGCCAAAAATGCGAAAACATGCCCCCATTATTATGTTACCCACAGAGAGTCTCTATCCCAAAACGTAAGAATATTTTCCAAATCTAAACTAGAAGACGTAACGAATCCCTGGAGGGTTTGAACAGCTCTGCAGCTCAATCGGTTGGCGAGTTATGGTGTTGCAAGGCTCTGCAAAAAAGTGGCGCCTGCGGGACAGATCAGCATGGATGGGAAGTGGGTCAAGAACGTGCCTTCTTCGCAGTAAAGTAATTGCATTTGTGAAGGGATTCGGTCTAATTTTGTAATGACCAGTTCGATGTGAAGTTCGATTAGTCAAAAGCGCCTATATGTTGTTGTTAGTAAACATGTTACCATTTGTAAATCTTCGGAGTGTTTTATCGGAACATGGGGTCTGGACTTATCTGAAATTTACATCTGTGTTGCCTCAAAACAAGCGTTTCCACCGCTAAATGCATTAAATTACCTTGTTTCAACTTGTCAGTGACCGATAGCGTGAGCGCTCAAAAAGTGGTTGAGAGGAATTGTCATAAAGCATTTGGCCATTTTAACCAGAGGTACTTGATGTGACTTAAAGTTGCTAATATATCTTTGAGTGCGTTTAGACAGCACAATCATGTTTGTACTCCAACTACAGCGGTTGTGAACTTAGGCCAATTTTTATTGTGAGTTTTTCCATTCGGGTCAAAATTTGGCTACGGTTGGACAACCAAACATCAATCAATCACGAAAACAAATATAGAGGTCTTAGATTTGCATAAATGCAACAGTTTGATAATAGGCACACCTTGACTGAAAAAATTTGTGGGCTCCTGATATGCTTTAATACACATTGTTCCGACGTTGAGCAATGAACGTTGGCAGATAGCTTTCAATGTTTTGATGGAGTCTCATGTAATGTGGAGGTCAAGGAAAGTAGGTTGGTGTGCAAACACAAGGTATGCAAAATAATCTCCAAAAAATAAAAAAACTTCAAGCTTTTGCGCCAATGGCAATTCTCAGAATTCTATTTATAGCATGTAAAATTTGGGTAACCACCACGACGAAGGAAGCCTTCGAAAAATAACTTTCTGTTGTAGAAAACATCTCACACATACTTGATTTAAACTCGCTATAATGAAGTATTCATGATCAAAGAAATAGTCTACATGATTGTATCAAACTCTCTGCGACGAGGTATGAGGTATTCTGTATCACTACAAGCATCACGTTATGCGAAATTGAAAACAAAACAAGTCTCGTGGAGGCAAGCGTCTGAGGAATCTTGCTGCTTTCTGTTTTCAAACTTTTGAGATTATTAAAACTTACGATATTGATGGCGTTTCACTATGCAAAATTGATGACGTTTCACTGCTAGATCGTTACGTAGCATGAGTCTTTGTTTTTCAAGGAACCGGTATGTTTTGATATTTTGCAGGATTGTCTCGAAGATGAAGACGAATCAGGCTGTAATGTCGTTATTCAGCGTACGTATTACCTTTTGTCTGTATGGTGAGAGTTTCTACAAAACAAATTTTTTTTATATATGGAGAATTGATTCACCTCAAATATGAATAGTGTTATTTAATGCCATAAGAATATTCAACAAAGGCAGGTGAAAGGTGGAGACAGAATTGTTTTAGTTTAAGACAAATGTGCACATATATAGTTACGGAAAACATGTCAGTCATTACTCTTTAGTTTGCAAATTGTTCTTTATCAAATGATTACGAAATTGTATAGATTAATTACTGCGTCTGTAAACAAAACAACGCCTGCAGTCCAAGCAAAGGTATGGAAGTTATACTTCACCACTTTATTTTGTGCATTAGGTTTGCTTAAATTTTCTCCGTTTCGATTCGCTTTCCATTCAGGTCCGGATTTCTCGATTTACATTCCTAATAAAACTGTTGTTGACTTGTGAATCATTGAAAATAAAGCAAAATTGTTTGATCATAGATTGACAATGAATCAAGAATATTGCCTGAATTATATCTTGACATGTCTTACGCACGCGACACTAAAGTGATTGCAATGTAAACAAATGAAAATCAACAATCTTACTGCAAATGATTTCAAGATGCAACATCAAAAATACTGAAAATGCAACATGTAGCTGTAACAAATGTTTATCAAATAAAATCATTGCGAGAAGCATACACTAATTTACTTCATCAAACATAATATCTAAGGCAAAATATTTCGGTCTCTTTTTTTTTGAAAAGCTTGAAAGTAATTGCAATAATTCCTGTAGTCAATAAATCGGAATTCTTCAAAAAAAGCTGATATTTCCTTTGGCTTTATCACCATATTGCATTTGAGTAGGTGCAAATATCAACACGGTTATCCAAGAAAGATTGCTAACGTTTGATGCAAGCATTCGAAATCTAAAATATAAAATCTTTTCAGGCTACGTAGTTCCAGTGTCTGCCTTTTGGTCAGCATGGTTATCATGGTCTGAATGCTCCAGTATTTGTGGTACTGGAACTAGAACTCGATTCCGGACTTGCAATGACGGCGAATTTTCAACTTGTGTTGGGGAATACAAGGAAGTCGAAAGCTGCAATGGTACAGCACATCCCGGTTCGTAACTGTGTTTTCAATAATGTGTAAACGTGATTTGCGAAGCAGATGCATAATTGTTGCTCTTATGGACTAATAGCATTGCGATTATAGGAATAGTTAAATTGGTTTGCGAGAAATGCGTTTATCTAGTTTTTGCCTTTTGAAGCAAACTAACCTCAAAAATCGTTTCACAAAATGCCTAACACTAAACATTTCGAACAAATCGACTGATTGTATAATTCACAACGTATAGTGTATCCAGGCCTAAGTCTGAATTTATAATGTTGTGTCCTGAAACGAACTACACTAATTTGAACAAAACATAGTTTCATTATTATGAATATTTATTTTGCTTCAGGCTCATGGTCCATATAACAAGGGTACTCGAATAATACTTGCACAATATCCCACAACTGGTTAGCCATAGCGCAGTATAGAGCAGGTGTTAGATGATTAACAGAAACAAAACAGTGAGATGCCAAACACTGAAACACCACACAAGCTACAACTCCATTCTCTCATCAACAAATAGTAATCCGCAAGTAGGAAGAAAATGAAGACATTTCAATATCAGGTTCTAAAGTAAATGGCTAAAAATATCGGACGGGGACCCTAGGCGGCGCACAAAGGCATGTAAATTATTTTGATCAAAGTTTCAAATGTTTTGGCGAGATAATTTTCGCTTAAGGATTACAACCGTTTCGATTAACTTAAAACAAGATTTGGGCGTTGGTAGTTTACTAGTTTTATAAAACCAACTTAATTACGTATTTGGCTTGCACACATCGTCGAAATGGCGGGGGGAATTGAGGAATCACAAGAAAATGCAGACATGATAAAATGCCACGAAGCACACAGAAGATTAAGATTGCTATGCATACTAGGTAATATTGAGGAAAATCAGCAACCAAGACAAAGCACCAGCAACTACTGCAATTGGTCACCGTCATAGAAGACCGTTGAATAATAATAATAATAATAATAATTCATGCATTTATAAAGCGCCGAAATCCGACATGTCGCTCTAAGGCGCTGAACAATGATGTTACGAAAGTGACATGCA
>JGI24158J21664_10000933_pt1 | contig 30329 bp, 15 predicted proteins | sample Ectturendosymbi3_FD_21664 | JGI IMG/M metagenome (IMG submission 21664)
GCCTTGCGAATTGTGACTGGATGCCTGCGTCCTACACCAGCGGACAACCTTCCAATCCTCGCAGGCATCCAACCTGCTGAGCTTCGTCGCAAAGGAGGCACACTATCTCTAGCACGCAGTGTCATGGATCCTGGACACCTGCTCCACTCAGCACTCACTAGTCCATCGAGTGCAAATGCACGGCGTCTCAAATCGAGACACCCATTTGGGCCTCCGCCCATACCCGCCGTGCGGCGCACTGGGCGGATCACCAATGGAATGCGGAGTAGGCGGACAACCCCACAGGACTCCGCATTTTCATTCCAAAGATCGGTACCTACCCTCCTGGAATGACCCTNCCAAGCAGAGCCGGGGGCCGGCTTAACCGCCTGCGCANCGNTGTCNGGCGTTTCCGCTCCTGCTTGTACAAATGGGGTATGGCCTCCTGTGTNGCGCAGAAGAACAAACCGTCGACCATGTTGTCCTCCACTGACCAATACATCGACCTCCTCATGGACTGCATGGTCTGACGGTTCTGGACGATGAGTCTATCGAATGGCTGCTCAACATCTGCCCAGAGATCGAGTGCGGCCAAGCAGTGGTTACAAGAACTGGCCCAAAAGATGAAGAAGGAGCAGTTGTGTTATTACTCAGGCACAGCACAATGCCCTGCTGGCTAACCTGAATTCATTAAAAGTGCATGGCTCTGATCAGACATTCGTTCTATGCTTTCTTAGGTTCTGTAAACCAAGTGGAACGCAATGTGTTCTGCAAAAATCCCATGTAGAATTAATCATCCGCATATTTAAACTTTTAATGAAATAATTTTGCACTTCCACAGAATCTAAACAATTTCTTGTTTGGCGTCAAAAAAAACATTTGATTCTGAGAATGGCGTGTGAGAAAATGCAGAATGTGGGAAAAACCACGAATGTCTGAGTTGAAATATGTCAGACAAGATCATGTGTTGTAAATATGTGCTCGAACTATTCTGTCGAGAACAGCCCTATTCACAGAAGAATGCTTGAAAAAGGTTTTAACCGATGCATTGTTTGGGGAAAGCTTAACGATTCGTATTCGGGATAAGAAAACAACAAAATATTACGTTTTTGCAAGATAAAAGAAAGATTCCATATATTTGGAAATATTAGTTACTCAAGGACCGGTTACACTTATTATGTCCTTTTAACAGGAGAAACACTGCCATGTGTGCAAACTGAATCCAAAAGAGTTGAATAAGAAATACACCGCCAGCAAAGGAAACAAATGATATTTTTGCAGCAAGTTTCACAGCAGCAAGTTTTACTATCAACAAAATCCTGATTGAGACAAGTAAGCTTTTGTTCTACTGTACAAACAAAATGCTTTAGTCACAGAAAGGTGATATAGAAATGAAACGAGCAGGAGATAACCTTTAATTCAGATACACGCCTTGCTTACCAAACATGATCCACAGCATAATGGTCTTTTCCTTCGGTCTGTCTACAAAGCAGTCAACCACATTTGGACAAGGCCATCGTGCACATTTGAACAATTCTGGAACCCAGAACTTGTAGACGTAGATATTCAATTGAGCGACAATAAATGTGATCTCAATTGCCAATCTGAAAACAACCTGCAGGGAAAATACTCAAGATGGACAATGTTATAACACTTACGACTTAAATTTAAATACTTAAGGGAATTAAAACAAAACTAGTCAGTTTTACTTTTCTTCTGGCAACCTGGCGCTGTGAATTTCAACAACAAAAAAAATAAAAAAACAAAATTTATAAACCTAAAAAATTTCGTATCAATAAGAATTTCTGTCAAGAAAACGTGTTGAAGTCCAACAGTTTTTATATATTTTGTTTTGTATAATGAAACATCATAAACGATTTTCACAGACTTTTAATCAGTTAGAGGAAAGTTTGATTTGAAAGGCATGTTTGTGTTAGAAACAGATGGGAAATCGAATTGACCTGATGCTAAACTTTTTTCGCGAAACGCAAAATCTATTTAAAGCCGATGTCGTAGTATACGGTCTGTGCATAACAGAAATTCTATTTGAGTTGAATGTTATGCTAAAAGAGCGAGTGAGCGGCTTGGTGGTTTAGTAAGTCCACACCAAGGCCTGCGACAAGATTCCGGAAATAACTGTCAGTCAAAAAGAAATTAATTCAATAAACTAATCCTCAGGAAAAAGAAGCAGTCAACCATGTGCATTGCGCTAACTTAGTGTATTCACCAGGCATGACCACTATTGCAAGTCTGGTGTGTTGCTGTACTTAAATTCACTAAAGATGGTTTATAAATTCCAATTACTTGAGCAGTGTAAGCCAACATAAGCTTGGATGGCGTATCCGAGTCCAACTTGGTAGCGACGACTTTGTCTTCTTCCTCTTTGTCATCTTTTTTCTCTTCTTTGTTTTCTTTCTTTTCATCTTTCTTTTCCTGCAAAATCGGCTCATTCATCTGATATTCAAACTGGTATTTTATCTTCTGACTTTTCAGCCTTTACATATGCGTCTTTAACTCTCAGGTGGCCATTGACGAATGAACTTTAAAACATTCAGTACGCACTGTAAACGGCGATCAATAAAACAAATATATATCACAAATATTGTATAGCCTAATTGAATTCTAACTGCGATTGTATTGTATAACGTGCGTTCTACTGTATAACGTCTTCACTCCCACACGCAACGCAGTATACTTAAGCATACATATCAGTAACAAGGAACACGCAGATTCATGAAAGAACCCGAACATAGACATGTGGCTTTAATAGAAAAGCATAAACTTTATGGCGCTAACACGGTTACTTTGAAGAAACACAAGGATAGATATGTGACACTATTAAAGAGCACACGCAGGGATGGCGTCAACATGGTTGCTATGATGTTTAGCACCCCTACATAAGTGCTGTGATATGTTCCAAGTATACCGATTTATAAAATGTATTGGGAGGTTGCGAAGGACCAGCGGTCATTTGGGCTGCAGAATTCCCGAGGNCGATACTACTTANAGTGTAAAGGGAGCAGTTGGTTATCAGAAGCAAGTAGAATTCTGTTGCTATGAGTATAAGGTTTAATATGCATAATGCGTTTANATGCTCAATGGAAGCAAAATATAATGCATGCAAGTTCAAGCCACCAGAAGAAATTGGTGTCACATGACCAATTACTATTTAAAAGTAGCCACCAAAATGCATAAGGTGTTTCGTTCATGAAACTGCAAGGCACGATGGCGCCGTCTGGAGGTTATGTTAGTGAAAAGTGTGCGTACCTTTACCACTCTACAACATTTTCATTCTCACCTCTTTTTCGTTGGAAAGCAATGCTTCTACACCATCGTAACCTGTTGAAATAATCCAAAAATTTTTTTCAGCAAACCGTCCAAGATATTTAAAAGTTCTAGGTTATCTGTAACCTTTCGAAGAATCAACCGACTGGCCTCTGCTCTCTTCACTTCGTTCTTGGCTAAAGCAAGAGCAGCGCTTGCTGGTCTGTGGAGACTATATACTTTAATCGAAAATATATTTTCAAAAAAACGTTAGTCACAGCAGGTTAAAACCATTTTTACATATTTAAAAAAGATTATATCGCAGTTTTGAGCAATGCCATTTATAGAAGCTATGGAGTTTGGTAGTCATGTCTTAAATGTTTTATCTTAACCAAATCATAATATTTCCATAAACGTTTTTGCTTGTACTAGTTTTTGCGTGTTTACAAACAATTTCTTTGTATCTTTCGCTTCTTACCGTATATACCAGCTTATTGAGCAGATGTCCGCAGAACAAGATTTGAAGTGTAATGCTCATGTCTTAAATTGCCATGATTAAAAAGATGTTTTTTTTGTCATTATCGGCATAGTATCGATGTAAAATGTCAATGGATTAAGTTCATTAAAAATCTATGTGCATCCCACTGTTGTTTGGAAAATTCTTTAGTCAAAAAAGTTATTTTCTTCGGCATTAAAGCGAATGCAATATACTTTTAACAAATCAGAAAAAGCTATAAAGTGAAAAGTGCCTGAAATAATAAAGACACTACGATTAGTTATCCAAGCGTATTGGATGCGTATTACACACTTTGTCAGTCAGACGTAAGGCACGCAACTCGATTGTTCTTTCTGCATACGATGTCCTATTTTACTAACAATGTCGACCACACCTGGAGGGCTGCTTGACCAGTCTTCGTGGTCGGCCATTCCTCTCCTCATTGCTATTTTTTGTTGCTTTAGCTTCTTCCTTTTATCGCGTTCTTCTTGTCGAAGTTTCTTTGCTTGGGCAATTTTCTCCATTTTATGGGCGGTGTACACCATAAACATAACTGTCGGCAAAGATACCCCGAGAATCTGAAGTACAAAAATAGGTGTGTGTGTGACAGCTCACGGGTTTAAATATCAACGACACATAGGTGAGGAAGCTCCAAAAACTTCCCTTAGCCAAGCTAAGTGCAAGCTGTAGGAAAAAAATTCCCACCTGAAGAGGTTAATCATTTGTGCGACAAAAAACATTCAAAGAATATTTAGCTTTCGACTTATATGCTGCTTGTAGAGGAGTAAGAAGCAAAAGATTTTCAACCTGCTATACTTACTCCAGAAAGTTACACAGAATTTTTTTCCAAGGCATCTGATATACTAATAAGCATATGAGAGGGGTACAAGAGGAACATCGTACCCGGGCCCGGCAGGTACTGGGGCCCGGAAGGATGAAAGTACGCACACTAAGTTTTTCTGTAATCAAGCCCAAACTTGATAGTGTAAGCCAGTTGCCAGTACAGCAACTAATGTATTTCCAAACTTTTGCATGGCTGCTGTTTTATCTCTATTCTGATTACTATAAAAACAAGCTACACAAGTTTCTAGGAGGGTCCCAGAAACTAGGGGGCCCAGTATCGTTCTTCCTACCCCTTGGTAAAATTTCTCTCAGAGACCCTGCTAATAAGTAACGAAACCGACATAAAAGGACTCAATAAAAACTCGTCGTTTCACTTTTCAGTATTTCGATGATTGATGGTTATTGAGACCACTTAACAGCGCAAAAAATAATTAAGCAGAAACCAGACGCAGAAGAAAAATGTCTTGTGTTTTAGTTATTTTTAAAACTTGTTTTACCTGCAAGGCCCACAAACTGATTAAAGAGATCGGGCTGAAATCATTGAAACAAATATTTTCACAACCCGGTGTCAAAGTGTTGCAAACGAACTTGTCGCGTTCATCTCCAAACACTGTGTCGGCAATCGAGACCACTAAAAGAAATCTTAGCACGAAGAAAAAGGTAACCCAGAACTTTCCAACAATAGTAGAGTGTTCAGCAACTTGCTCCAGCAGCTTTTCGATGATGTGCCAAGCCATGCTTTAGGTTCTTGTGTATTTAGCAGCAGACAAACACGAATTAACCTGCCTTATAATCAGATGTTTTTGCGGCCAAGGTCACGTGACCTTACCAAGTATCTGCAAAACAGTTCACACATTTCTTCACAGAACAGAACGCTGTATATTCTACACAATCTGCGCAAGTAGCATTTAAGCTTGTTGAAAGCACTTGTGGATGTATTCATATCTGAAAAACTCCGTGTAATTGATTAAATTGCGTGCCTCACTAAAAAATTACACATAAACGTTGAAAACTGGCCATTGCTGCATGCGAGGACAAATAAAACTTGAAGAGAACAAGCGCGCCATTCGTGTAAAACCTGGATTGACCAACAGAAAGTCAAATATTACATAACAACAGATCTTTTGAACAGAACACAAGCATTGTAAACCCCGTACGATGTATCATTGACGTTACTTTGGAAGGCACTTCACTGCTTCTGCATCGTCATGAAAAACTGCGATTCCTCTTTTCAAAGCTACCGTCACGTGATCAATACGCCATGACGCAACCAGAGAGCATGCTCACAGCAGGTAGTGCAAAAAACAAGTTGCTCGGGTAAAGGTCATTTGATACTCTTTTACACGAAACGTAATCCATTTCTTAGCGAGAAAAAGCAAACGCACAAATCAGTGAATCAAAACATGAAAACCGTTTTTATAAATATGATAACGAAACGATTCATCATAACGAGGGGCATCGTAGTCCAGAGAGCAAGCAGCCTTTAGACTCAACGTCGCTCATCACCAATATGTCGCTACAGCGAAAAGTTTGTTATCAATGTTAGGAACTACCAAAGTTTGTCGTGAACGCTTGAGTTTGAAAAACCTGGTTCATTGTGCGAATAGCTATAGGTTCAGTCAAGTGCAACTTGACCACGCGTCAGCGGTTACTGCTATTTATCCTATTTTTACCCAGCGAAGTAGCTTATGAAAGGCACCGTACGTTTCATAATGACATTCTTTTGGCCTAGACGTATTGTGAGCTTATAAAGGCACATTGCTTTAGCTGGGAATACCTGTTTTTGGGATAGAATACGATGGTTCACATCATAAATGGTTCACAGCCAGCACTAAAAGGATCGTTCTAACATCATTAACTAACACCAGTCGCTCTCCATCGAGCAACAAAGTTACCACAGAGACAAGGGCAAAGTCGCATTTTTAAAGTTCGAATGCAAATAAAAAACAAGCAGTCTTGTTTTTTTTACAATCGCTTTTAAGTACTCTTGGGGAAGTACGTCCTTCAGAAATTTGCAGTGCTAATTTCTAAAGAATCAAAATATGTAATCCCACTTCCACACTTTGAATAAAAAGTTGGTGGGTTATGAGATTTCTTGAACATATCGTTGATACTTCAAAAAATCACGTAATATCGCTGAGAGACTTCGCAACGAGTAAGTATTTATTAAATGAAAAACGGTGTAGAGGGTGCACTTTGTTGGTTTGTTCATAGGCTTGCAAAATAACAAAAGAAAAGTAAAATGGTGTACATCAATATCTTTGTTCAATCGTCTGTAATCAAACCTTAAAAAATATTCTCTACTACATCACAGCAGCACACGTGTAACCTACAGCTGATACACGCAAGACAAAGCCTGGCGGTAAACAAATTTGACAGGATGCTTATTTACAAGTTTGGCATAAACAAAGTTTCCAACTGAATCCACAAACAGCAGTATGTATTGTCGTGGATTGAGCATACAAGTATCACCGAATCTTTCTGCAAACAAACTTGCTAGTAAAATGTACGGCAAGCTAATTTACCGAAAGCAATTTGAGCCACAGCTTATTGCATTACCTACGATTTGAGTTTCAACAACTTCAACTCTGATGAGTCAGTCAAACGGCATGTCACGTGAAACATAAGCATGTGCTGTGCTGAAATTGCTTGCAAACGAAATGTTACTCATGATAAAATCAAACAATTCCGTCTGATACGTTTTCTTTACTCTCCAAGTAAATCGAAATGATCTAACGAAGTTCTTATGTTATTTAACATAAAAAGCACTTTCCTCGTAGCATGGCTTGCTTGAATAAAAAGGATGATTGCTTGCGGCGCTATGCGCTTGCCAACATGTAGTAAAAACAGAAGAAACGTGATTATTAAATTAACTAAATGTACACAAAAGTACGTTTTCTCTTTGTATCTGTCCGAGTTACCACAAGTTTGATAAATAATCTGATCATCATATAAACTGGTCTCCATCAAAGTCGTTGCCTCCTTCGCCCGAAAGGCTACTTCGTGCGTAGCCAACCCTGATACCCACAGCCTGCGGATATCCTCTCGGGTAACGGCCTCCTTGATATCTGCCGTGACCACCAAAGCTGGGACCATTGTTGACAGCTTTGTACTCCTTAGTGATATCGTGACCTCTGTTCTTCCACGCTTCTACGATTTTTTTAATACCGAGGTGGTAGAGTTCCATCAAGTTGAGGATGATCATGATTAAACCGGTGCCTGCAACAGTCAAATAAGGATTGTGGAAAGTTGGTTTAAAAATTGTCTTTCTTCTGGTTGGTCATTGACTTACTATTGCAAAAGATTCTGGTGAAGTTATGATCTTAAACGTTTGATGTTTTCATAAACCTAGTAACGTAAAGACACCGAAAAGCAAATCTTCATGTTCAAGCAAGCTTTATTTTCATTANTTTTCGCTTTGTGACTTGCAACCACAAAAGACTGAACCTTGCCTTTTTGAAAAAGTGATCGAGGTCACCGTTCTTTGCCCAAGATGGTNCCAACTGGCCGTGGACCAATATCTCGGCTTACAGATTTATAAACTGATGAAACTCTGACTATTGNTTTTCTACAGTGAGATACCGCAACAATCCGGCCAGAAACAACAGTTTTAAAGTTTGAGCCAAAGAAGTTTTCACTATAGTTCGTGAACAGTATTACACGATAAAGAAAGTTTAATCAACGGATGTTTAACTGAAGGTTGAAACGTGCTATTTGTTTTGCATCAAAACAGCTACTGTAAAACGAAACAAATTTTCCCACAAATACATCTTTGTTTGATTTAGAAACCCAGCTCTTTGAGTTTGATCCAAACTTGCTCTGGCAGACAAGGTTTGCTTGTACGGATTTGCAATACAAGTTTTGACTTCCGCAAGTTTCTGACGTGTTTCATACAGTAGAAAACGTCGACGTATCTTTTGCTAAAAAGCCTGCTAGGGTAAGTTGATTGCTGAATGGTTTTTCAAGCTTCTAAACGTTAAAACTGCAACCGCACTTCAAAGTTCACCCAAATTTTTGTATAGTTAACATTGCTATGCATTTCAGATTTTCCACGTAGCGCCTGGAATGTGCGTGAAGAACATAAGAAAAAAGCGATAATGATTTTTAACAACCGAAATAAGAAAAATCAAATAGTTTCAAACCGGTGACAGAAAAAATGACTGGAAAATTTATTAAGACGTTGACCTAACTTTTCTCGTTAATCTAACGTAAGAAAACATTTCTGAAAGGTTTACAGCATACGTGCATGTTATGTTCTTTTTGCGTTCATATCCTTCCTAGAATTAAAACTCTTGAAGTAGATTGACCTTGATAAAGTCCTAACTATGTGTGAAATCATTATTTGGTTTTAAAATTGGTTAGGTCTTATTTTGACGTATGAATTGACAACACTATTTCTGCACGAAGTTTTATTGGCAGATGTGCAGAAATTACTGATATAAACAATCCTGAAAACAGAAGACCAAGCAAAGCGTTTTTCTTGTCTTGCGCATTTTTTTCAAAATTGCCTGCTTCAACCTTAGCCAAAAAAGCAAATTGAAGACGTGGTGCACGTAAATTTGATCCCTAAGGTTTTCTAGCTATGAATAGGCAAAGGGAGAACAATGACAATATAAGTAAATGTTTCTCCTTTGCAACGCTATTGCGCTTGATGTCACTTGACAAGAAAAACAGCAAGCCTTGAATAAACATTATTTCTCTTCTGAAATGTCGTGGGCGTTGTTTGCACTTAACCACAGGCAAACGTCAATCGTGAGGGCGTTATGAGACAGCAAAACAAATAGAATCTTAATCATCTGGCTGTTGGTTGTGTCGCTGAGGCCTCGAAAAATCATATGCTGTGCCTTGTCCCGGTTATTAGCTAAAAAATCCTTACGTGCGAGACGCTGTGACCAAGAAATCTTCGAGCACACTGCGTATGGCGAAACAGTCGCCATGCAATATTCTTGAATAATAGAAAACACCATGCAGCTACACAGTAAGTTCTTTGCGGAATCAACAGCAGCAACTGAACGGTTGTTAAAGATTTGCTTTACAGACATTCTTCTCCGTATACCGTTCTTCTTGGTGCGAAACTCTCTGTTTTGAGAATATTGATGTTTTTGTGCTCTTTTTGCGAAAAAAAAACTGTGTATTGTGTACCTACCGAACATGATCCACAGCATAATAGTTTTTTCTTTAGGTCTTGACACGAAGCAATCCACCACATTCGGACAAGGCCATCTTGCGCATTTGAAAAGCTCGGGAATCCAGAACTTGTAGACGTAGATGTACATTTGTAGCACGATGAAACCAATTTCGACGAGGAGTCTCAACAATACCTGAAAAAGTTCAAAAGATTTTCGTTAAAACCGGCAAAACGTCAAAAATATCCGCATTCTTTTGTGCCATGGACTTTCAGTCACTTTTCTAAAATGTATTCTTACATTCATCAAATTTGCAGCACGCGCAGTGCCATCAAAATCAAACCTTGCCTTCCAGAAATACATTGCTGCACGCTGTGACGGGGAATTATTTTATTCGATGCTGTTGATCAAGCTCGAAAGATGTCACGTAGGCTTTAAAAACGAAGTTCCAAACGTTTACTGTGACTTTGCGGAAAGCTTTAAGACATGACTCTGTAAAACATTAGCCACGCTATGCGACGTTTATTTGCCCCGCAAACAAAAGTTCAAGAAATGAAATCGCTTAGTCTTGCCTAGTAACTTTTGCTTATGCCGCGTTTTTGGGATTGTTTTTCGTCTGGACAAATCTCACGCAGAATTTAATATTTGAGAAAACTATACCACTTTAACTTAGGCGAAGGCGCACTTTGATGCTATTGAAAGCAAAAGATTTGAAAAAAAGCTTACATGTGCATGGTAAAGACGTGGATTTCATTCTGCACACATTTTCACTATAATTACTTGTTGTAGTGATGCCATTAATATGCATGTGTTTTGTTGAGACTTGCCTGGGCTACGTAAGCAAGCATCAGTCTGGAAGGAGTGTCGCTGTCAAGTTTGGTTGCCACTACTTTGTCATCTTTATCATCTTTCTTTTCTTCTTTCTTTTTATCTTCCTTTCCACTTTCGTCGCCCTGTAGGCAACAACTTGATAAAAAAATTTTCAGATGGAGCAGCACAAACACAGATATACTGTATTTGCGAGACTTTCTGCTGTCAAAATGAAATGCTAAGCTAATAAAAAACAACAACACTTGCAACGCATAGTTGATGCTAATTTTTACATTCTGTGTGAAAAGACCTGCAGGGCAGAGAAATTCCTCTGTATCCTGATTAAGTTTTGTAAGATATTTTCTACTGTTATATCTGCTACAAGCATGACAATTATATAAAATTTCACCGGTTCTTGACACTAATAACATTTTTTACGAAAAATAAAACGAAACGTCCTCTCCTTGAGTCTTTTATTTTTAGCGTTCCTTCACATTTTTTACCTTTTCATTAAGAAGAAAAGCTCCATCTTTAAGTGCATTGTATTCTGAAAAACAAAAACACAACTATTGTTTTTCGAGTTGAAATTAAAGCTCGCCTTTAACAAATTTTTGTGTGTTTTGTACATTGAAAGGAAGAATGTGAGAAAAAGGCTTTTACAGCGTGCACAGCACATTTCAGCTTTTCTAAAACAATGAGTAACTTGTTTGAGTGACCTGTCTGATAGAGTGAATCCTACCAACCAACACTGAACCTCGATATTTTTCTCTTTTTAGAAAATAGTTTTGTGCAGAAGTTTACTTAGCCAAGTATGCGCAAGACTAGTGAGTCCCAGCGTGGGCTGCATGACCCACACTGGGGCAATTTCATGTTTAGAGGATAATTTGAGAGTGAGTTTTAATAGCGCATTTTAGGGACCGAAAAAATGTCTGCAGAGTATAAGAAATTCTAGACGTTTTTCTATTATTCTGTTAATTCAGTAGCTTTCTGTAATTAGTTTGTTAATTAGTTTTGTCTCTCTCTTATTCTGACGCGTATATTAGATGCGGAGGCACTCCTATGAGATGCAAAATATGCAACTAAAATACGAAAAGAAACATAGAAATTATAAAACTATGAACTCGATGAACTTGGCAAAAAAACTGAAAAACTCTTGTTACCATTTCCACCTTCATAGTTGTCTGAAAATGATTTGCTAAGGAAGAATAGATGGATGTTACTAAATAAGAAGACCTGAGATTAAAGCTGGCTAAACTCGTGCTAAAACTTCCGTGCGATATTTATTAGGCAAAAGGATCACACGAGCTCTGGTCTTTGTATTTCGAGTTGAGCTGAAATTTTGTTTTGAATTTTATAGGCGGCCTAACGATATTTTGCTACATTGAAATTAAAGAAATCAGTGTATTTCAGAAAATGTTCCTCCTTAGTCATTTGATCCTAACACTTCAGCTTTGTATTCGGTTCGAACTTTAGTTTGCTGGTTTCTCTTCTCTTGGCAAAACTTTACCGGTAATTCAGTATTCTATTTTCTTCTCTCACTTCTAAATACTCTTTTCTTAATATTATTTTAATAATACTTCATGTAATTTTTTTCAACATATTATTACTATTTTATTCAGTACTTCAAGTCTTCTTACGATCTTTTGTTTTTCTCTTTTATGGAACCATGTTCTTTGGAATCAGTTTAAACCAGTGGTCCTTAATCTTGTTTCTATCACGCCTCCCTTAAGTAATTGTCCTTTGTTTCAAGCCCCATGACCTTAAATAAACCTTAAAAAACAAACCGGTTTATCGGTAAGTTTAATGATCAAACTTTCCATGTTGTTGGGCGCGTAAGGGCTCGGGCCCCTGGAAATTTACTGACGCTACGCTGAGGGGGCGTTTCCTCACAGTTAAGAACCACTGGTTTAAACCAAGTCACTGGCTTTAGAGGCTTCCTCCACGTAAACAAGAGTTTGATTTTTAAATAATAAAATATACAGGTCTCAGTGGGGACATCACGACTTTGGAAATGATTATGTAGGGCATGGCCAGAGAGTCTAGAAACATCGCCATACACACTGAGAGTACTACCTAGGTTAATACACATTCCACAAAATAATTTTAAAAACCATGTTTTCAAACCTGGAGGGCCACTTTCTGCTCTTCGTCTAAGTTCATCTATTGCAGCTTTTTTACGAGCAGCTTCTCGTTGCTTTCTGGCAGTTTCTTTCTGTTTCTTCTTTTTCTCTTGTTCTTCTTGACGCAATTTCTTAGCTTGACTTATTTTAGCCAGTTTGTGTGCGGTGTATACCATAAACACCACCGTTGGCAGGGAAACGCATAAAATCTGCAAGAAAAACAAAAAACGTTGCAACGCCACAGTGTGCACAACGCTGCTCAGTAGCTCTCTTATAAAATTTATCAAGTCATCCCCAAGTAGAAATGCAAGGTTGAGCGCAATTTTGAAACATTCTGAACTATTTGCATTGCAGTAGAGAAGACCTTGATAAAATTTTTGTAGTTTTGAGAAATAAAAACAGACCGAAATATTTTTGCAAATTCGAAGTAATCGAGAGCAAAAAACATTTTGACGTGCGACACAACCTTAATAAAACAAACAACAGTAAAACACCATTCCGACCGCTATTGTAAAACATATTAGAACCTAAAATTTTATTGGTCTCGCAATACTACTACAACGTGCATTACTAAGAAAACGGTACAATATATGTTGGCAAAAACAATAAGAAACAAAACACGCGGCTTTCTACAAGTTATACGATTGCTTTTTATTTTATTCTAGAATAAATGATTTTTCTAGAGTTGATACATTTTTAAATGAGACAATACAAGCAGACAGTCATGCAAATGTTTTGTACTATCACGATCTTTTACATTCTTGTGGGAATTTCTCCAATACGATGTTTGGTAATGCCTATTTTTGAAAGTAATTTTGATGTATAACCCAGTTTGTCACAAAATGTATCCCACAGACATACGTTTAGAAAATCAGTAGATCCTTCTTAAGTTTCAACGTGAATAAATTTCTGATTTTCCAGAATTTTTCGTCACGCTGTGCTTACGTCATAGAAATTAACAAGTATAATGTACGATCCCAAAAGGTACGATCCAATGAGTTCAAAGATAAACGAATAGAAGATTTCCAATTGATTTTCTTAAAAGTGACATAACCTTAACTAACTTTCCATGACGTTTTCCGCATTTGCGATTCATTAGCGCACTAATGTTGAAACACACTCATTTTCTCATTTTCTGCTTTGTAAGCCGGTACTCATGGTGAAGGTTCGTGCATCAGCGAATGTTTTTTGCTGAAAGTATTTGGCCGAAATGCTTACGTTTAACTCAGCTTCGTCCAACTTTAAAGTTTAGTTTTCATTGAATGACTTCGGTCAGTTCCAATCGTAATTCGTATGCACAAAAACANGACGCAGTTAAAGTCAAAAAGCGCATATACCTAGGATATGCAGCAAATTTTTTGATTGAACGCAACGGCCTAGGACCCAATTTCTTGAGTTGCAAGTAATACGGAATAGGCTTTTCAAATGCAAACAATGCATAAATCGCATTAGTTAAATTGCGCTCAAAAAATGTGAAGCCAAGCAAACTTCGTAAGTAGAGTTCATAGTTATCAAAAAAGGGTGAAATCGCAGTGAAATTTTCACAGTGAAACTGAAACAAAGCTTGTAAAGTCTACCACCAACCTGCAGAGCCCAAAGTCGTATAAGCGATATTGGACTGAAGTCATTGAAGCATATGTTCTCGCAACCCGGAGTCAGGGTGTTGCAAACGAACGCCCCGCGTTCATCTCCAAATACTGTATCGGCGATAGATATCACAATTAGAAATCTCAGTACAAAGAAAAAGGTGACCCAAAACTTTCCGACTAGCGTGGAGTGTTCCGCAACTTGCTCCAAAAGTTTTTCAATGATGTGCCAAGCCATTTTTCTGTGTGAGCAAATTCAGTTTTGGAGGAGCTGTTAAAATGCTCAGGCCGTGATTCGTAAATTCTTTGGCCTTGATCAGATAACTATAAAAGTTCAGTTTTCTGAAAATAACAACACAAAACAACACGTGTCAACGTTGTGCGTAGTGCGCGCTTTTTGAAGACTCTGGGCAAGAAATTAAAAAAGACATCTTGGAAACCTCAGCTTTGGTATGAGTTTTGATTTCACATATGGTTTTTGAATGCTAGTTGATCTATTACCCCTAAGGAACTATAGAACGAAATGCATGTTTTAACTATCCCAATAGGCATAGAGTAACGCAACTGCGAGCATTGAGTTAGCTATAAGTACTGAAATCCATCTCGTTGAAGCACGGCGTTTTATTTATTTCTATTCTGCAGAAATAGCTGTCTGAGATGTCTGAGACAATTACATTAGGCTGTATTCAGCTGATGTGCTACAAATGACACATCAACGTAAAAACTCAGAAATACCTACGTCTTTCGTATAAGATTGCCTAGTTTTCAAAACTGAGTGTTTTGTACTTATTTATCAGATATTCGCTTTCAAATGCAGAACAACTTGGTAAAGAGTTTGAAAACCCTGTAAAAGTACAAAACAATAAATATATACACTAACCTAAAACTTTAGATTGACAACTATGCATTTAAACTTAGTCGATTGCTTCGCATATGAACCATAAATGTAACTCAGTTTTTGTCACACTTTGTTTCTGGATATGCCCAAAATAACCACAAAGTTTGGCATAGAGAAAAACTACTTGAACATAAGTTTATATTGTGACTGACACAACACATTACTGTACAAAGTAAAAATAAACACGGCAACAATAATTCACAAATACTTCCAAGCAAAGTTGATCTTCTTTTGGTTATAAAGTTTCGCAATCTTCTGTCGCAACCTCCTGACAACAGCTATGAACTACACCTGTAATAGCTAGGAGGGCACTGGGTGACTGCGGACCTTGAAGTGTAAGTTACTGATTACAAAGTTATAACGCTAATATTGGTTTAGCCTGCGAAGGTGTGTTTAACAAAGGACCAACCTTTCAGTAACACAAATACAACGTTTGTGCGAAACACACAAGATAATCTGACTCTTTAATCTTTTACTAAGTACTTTTTACTTTTATAAACTAAAGCAATCCAATAGGAAAAACTTGCGAGATGTGTATTTCCAAAACGTTTTTGCTTATTCCCTGCGACTGCATGTCTGTCTTCTCTTTACTCTGCATCATGGTGACTTCTGTTTGATGTTAGCGGATGTTTATCTGAAATTTTTGCGGTGGTGGTCATCTTTATGTTTTAGTCATCTCGTTCATACACCCTTACCACAAAACTTAGTTTTTGGGTGGTATTGCAAAGGCAGAAGTTTTTAAGTCATGGAATCTTTAATTCTTTCAAATTTGATCTGAATTCAAAGAAACTGTTCAAATTGGCATTGGAATTTTCTGAAGCTGTAGGACGAGAGCTCTATACAAAGCATCAGCTAAAATTTGTTATCATCATATTCAAATTGCTTTTCGAAACNAATAAGTTTGTGTTCTTAACCTACTTGGATGTAATGTTAGTCACACGTTTAACCGGGAATTTTTCTCATTCAGAAAGTGTTTGGTAACAACCGACAATTTTTGTCAAACAACTACAGTAGAATACTTATACGTCATTGCTTGAAAACCATGAGCTCACTTACATGACAGCGCGAGTCCTTGTGCATTTTTGTATTCATAGATTAATTGTTTAGTTTAGCTTATTTAAAGTGAAGCAAGAGAAAAAGGTTGCGATTTATTTTGCTTTGCATTGTGCAAAGGCTAATTTATTAATCCTCCTTTTTAGCGAAAGGTGATTGAGTTAATTAACTTTTGCACATTACATGCAAGAGGCAAGACTTCAATATCTTGTTCATATAAACCTGCAGTGGAATCAGTTTGTTGTGGTTTCATTGCAGATTAAACTCATTGCCCCTCTCTGTGAGTTTTTTGAAAGAGCTCAACATGATTTGATGAAAATCGAATTATCTCAGGCCATAAACAACTTAAAACAAATTCTAGCAGAAAAGACTCTTCCAGGAAAAGAACCAGGTCTCCCTAATTTTTTGAAGATTGGATTCCGAGTAACTCAATCTTCGAAGTTTTGTGCAACTTAATCTTTAAAGTTCTGTGAAAGTTGTTGGTGATCTAAGAATCCTTAATTTTCGTGTTCACCTGAATTTGTAGGAGCAGCACGTACAACCATGATTTTTTCTACAAGTAAATCTCGCTATTTTACTTTCGACTAGCTTTTAGAGTGATTTTACGCTCTGCACTCCAGTCTGAAATACGTTGCTTTTGTCAGTGAAAAATACGCTGCACTCCAACTGCACGTTCCTGCAGAAAAAAGCATTGTCGTCTTGACTTAAGTTCGCTCGTCACTGATCCCGAAACATAAGTCGGAGCTTTACCGTGAGCCAACAAGGCGAACGTATGTGAGCTTGTGCTTAGGAGCTAACAGTTGCTCATTAAGGACACAGAGCTCAATGTAACACGCCACGGGTCTTAGTAAAGTATTGGTACAAGCCGCCTTAAGGAAACAAGGAATGCCAATATTGTCTGTGTACCAGCGCATGTTGGCAAGTAAAGTTGTGTTGGTCTGATGAAGTTTTTCATCGAAGTCACCTGTAAGCACTTGGTTGTTTGAGGAGTATTTGGTCCATGGGCGTTTTTTCAACTCACATTCTTTTATAAAAGTAGCCCAGATTTCCCTGGTTTTGCGAGGGTTTGTGGTTATGAAGGTAGCAACAGTTTAGTTGATAAAAATGTTTCAGACCCTCGTTGAAAAATGACGTGTAACAAGTGCACACAGATCCGTGCTCCTCGCGTAAAAAATAACCATGATAAGACTCGAACAACGTTTAACGACTGTAAACAGCGTCGGAACTGCATACCACCCGCAGTCAAAGAGCTTAATGTTTAACTTTGAGATGTTCTCCAAGGCCGCAGTCATCAGTAGAGTATGCTAAGGTCCCAAACTTACCGTGATGAAACAGACCAAAACTTCCGTTGTATTGGAGGTGTTGGTGCTGGAGTTTGTATATTCAACCTTTGCATACATTTTGTTGGCGTTCACTCACTCTAAACACTGAAGCCATAAAACGCGAAATTAATTTTGGCTCATGTCACAAACATGCAGCTAGCTGCTCAGATGCAAGTAAATTTTACAGTATTTGGTGTTCAATGATGTTAACTCACGGATAGTTGAATGTATAAATTCCAGCAGAGTTTCTTACATCTTTCGCGCTCAGTTTCCAACAACATAAAAAACGATTTTAGTATCACAACCACTGCATTTCAAGATAATAAATCGAACAAAACCTTTTATGCGCTTTGCTGCATATGCAGTACACTTGGGTTTAGCCCACAAATTTGAAAATTTTGAGCTGCTGTTAATTGATCCATAATAATTGTTTAATAAAGCTCCAACAGCACCAACATCCCATAAATTTTGAAAGTCTCCTAAATCTATGACAGTATTTGTGTATTTAAACTCGTGCTTTCACATCCACCATTCCAACGACGTTGACTGTTGGAAAACTTACATTCCATAAGGTTTCTTGTAATTATGAATTTAGAAGCAACAGTTGTACTCTTTCAAATATGTTAAAGCCTTATCAAACAAAAACAGTACTGAGTGCAGTGTTTCTCAACCTGCGGACCATAGCGCAGTTGTTGAGTGGGGCACGCAGCTAAGTAGGAAAAAAATATGTTAGAATACAGTTTTCTAAGCATCTAATCACTACAGGGTAGGAACACATTGGATGTGTGTAGCAGCAATATTCTCACTGAATTTCATACAGGCATAAATTCGTTACTTTAGAGTAATGTCTATTTATGAGTATAAAAGCATATCTTATGCTAACAAACGTGGGCCATGCGCTTTTTACCAAAAATTATCTGGGCCACATACTGTAAATATAAAGGTTGAGAAATGCTGCTCCAGTGATTTTTAAAATACATTTTCTATATTTTTTTTTAGTCTTTTGAACGAATCAACACTTTGAATTCATTCAAGGAACGCATTGACGTCCATAGCAGGTGACGATAGTGCTCTCGACTTTTCATATCTCTCGAACCCGCCTTTAGCAAATAGAACTAGCCTAGATGGCGTTGCTATTGTAAACACTTTACAGCATTTCAGCGTCCCAGCATATTAGCTCTACGTACAAAACTAATCAGCAACGTGGCACTTAAGATGAGGATGAAATATCGTATTACGAAATGAAAAAAATAAAAAATACTGGAAAAGATGGAAAAAAAATAAGTTTATCTCAAAAGATTGATTTGAAAAACACTTTTGAAACTTTTGTCGACAGCCGGTTTTGAAAATCTGTACAGTTTCATCACCTTTTCGCAAGGTTAGGAGCGTTTCAACATTTTAAGCAATATTGAAGAAGTGTCATTTGCAATGAGATTTAATGTGCTTTTTCTCGCCAACCACAAACACGAAAGCCATGGATGAAATCCGTGTTACTTTTGTACAAGATAAAACTCAAGCAAAATACGATGAGATAATAGCTTTGCTTTTGTATTTGTTGACAACCCCAGCTATGTCACAACCTCAAAGACAAATGTGCACCACTTCTGCGATAAGATGGGTACTCCGGGTCAGAGGGTACAGAACAAGCTGTCAAATCAGTGTGAAAAACATCTGAAATGACACAAAGAGGGAGGAGGGACAAAATTATTTATGTTAAATCATTCGTATTAAGCCCAAGCTTTCATCAAATGAAACTAAGCAGTTGAATTAGAAATGCGAAGTTTTTCATTCGTGCTACTGAGGTTGTGGGCGCTCACTGCTCATCCAGAAAACCTACTGTATGTTGCCATTAGGTCCAGATCAACTGATAAGATTTGGGTAAAATTGATTTACAAACTGTTCCGGGAGGCACGAAGCTAACATCGTTGTGGACTTTTGTCAATCAAATTGGCAAGGAATATTAAAAATAACTACGTTTTTCCATTTTTCTGCCTCAATTAATCTTTTAACTCCTAGCGTTCTGGCATTAAGTTGGCTCATATTTTTCAGACTTTAGAATTTGCCATGCTACGCAGTTAATTTCGTTATCTGCATTTTGTTAAACACAGGGCGATAAGAGAGGTCTGCGTAGTCGTTACAGTAAGAAAGAGTGTTTTGCAACTTTGTAAAGTGCGTTTCGTTGCTTTCTTCGGACCAAGAAAGAATTGAAAGCCAACGAAAGAAAAACTTTGGAGAAAAGTTCCTTTGTTGACATTGAAACGAAACCCGTCATACTGTCATACTGCATAGCGCAACCGATGTCAAATAAATGAGAAATGTTACAGTGTCTAGGGAAGTGTTGTTTTAGTTCGCCGACTTCAAAAACAATGGCTGGACCCACAACTACTCGTAAAAATCGATCACACTGAACACCTACGCTACCACTTTCTACGTTTTAGCTCTTTAATAGCTTGAAGTTGACTTGGGCAGCTGATGCGCTTTGCAAAAACCTTGGTGGGCTCCCCGTTTATTGATGGTATAGTACACGCACCACTTTTACTTACGCACCTAAAGTGATTCACACTCAATCAACGTCCCAATGGCGGAAGTTTATAGATTTTGTTGCTATATGCCAGCAGCGCAATGATTTTATGAAACATACAAGGGACTATCACTTATTTGAAATCCCAGCGCATGGAACCCTTGTAAAAGTTCAAAAAGCTTTGGAGCAGCGTTTTGATATTCACCATTATCTTGGGTGAAATGTGATGCTATCTATTGTTTTAAAGTTGCGTTCTGTTAAAACATTTCAGCATCTCTATAATCTCCATCTTCATCGTGACAAAAAAGCGTGCAGCTGTTTGAATTCCAAAAAAACTGCGATTCAAGCCTAGACAAACGTAATTTGACCACCAAAGTAAGGAAAATGTTCCTGGGCTCAAAAGTAGTGGATGCAGCTGCACCGCTTGTTCCCGGTCAAGAGGGTTAATCGACGGTCTTCCTATACATCAATGAAAGCTTTCTTTACTGTTCAGTGTCTTAGGAAAAGCGATCATTCTTCGAAACTCTTGCTGGACCTTCCAGTGTCTCACCTCCTAAGGTTTTTGCTCATGTGTCTCGTATAGGTCGATTTGTACCATTAATACTACTTCTTTGGAGCCATGGGCCCCCTGCCCCTTTCCGACGCTTATGCTTGGTGCGCCTCATCAGCTTCATTTCTTCTGTAACTTTTATAAAAGTTTGTTTACGTTGGTTCTCCGTGACGTGGTCAAGGGGTACTTTAATCATTGCCTTGAACTTTTGTTCGCGATTTACTCAGTTCTGCGAATTCAATTTTTTTACATTTTGTTTTTTTACATAAAACCATATTGTGTTCAGAATGAAATCAAATTTTTGCGCCTCTGAGTAAAAACCAATATTTACACTCTTCAGTTTCTCTAAGTATTTATTGTTTTACTTTGTGTTTACCTCAATCGTAAGCGAACTCACAATCAGGGAGATGGCGCTGAATAGCAAGTACGGACAACACCTGCAAGTGGACGCTGCAGTTCTGGAAACGATGTGCGAAGATCAGAAGCACCAAGAATCAGTTGTGATGATATCCACATTTTAAGAAGCTCTTAGGCTGCGATATTTTCCAGCGTGTGTCGATTTTCCTGCATTTGCAAAAAATACTTGAAATTCACACAAACTTTGTTCAAAATCACAAACCGAACGCCCACCTTTCATAGGCTTCACCGGTTTTTGTTTTATCAATGTTCGTGTCCAAATGGGTCTATTGTAACTACTGTAGTACAGCAGCTTTTCTTATAATAGAGTAAGCTGAATTAAAGTCTTTTCGGTAAAACTATGTTTTAATTATATTACTCTTTACCATTATTATTGTATAGTTTTAACGAAGTAAAAGCATCAGTTTAAGTGTTATTCAAAAATAGAATTAGTTTGAGAGTAAATATGTTTCTCGTTGCGCCACATGTATAAACACCATGTTCATTTTCACCGCTTCGTCTTGGTTAAATACATGTTATTTTTTATGTTTCTTTGCAACTTGAAATTCGAACCGCTGAGCTAAAGCCGTTGAGCTGATTGCATAGATGCTGTGCTAGTTCTTGTAGCCTCAGCATTCATTCGTGNCTAAAATANAAAGGCCATCATTAGCTGTCTGAAAATAACATCCAGCAATGATTGAGGATTTGGGTCTGGACTTGCTATGCACCACGCGCAGTATCTTCATATTTTCTGTTTTTTTATAAGATTGTGTGGGACTTCTTTTTCTCTTAGTTAAACCCAGCATTCTTCTAAAACAGGGTGTACAACCATTTGCTATTGCCGGCCGGATTACTTTTATTTATATGAAGTACGGCCGCAAATGAGTTCGAGTTATGTTTATGAGATACGTTTAATTAAGGTTTAGGTTTTATCCGGTATATGTCATTTTCTTGTGCCTAAAAGTATAACAAAATGTCCAAACATTTTAAGGCATTTCTTAAAATAAAAGTTTGCAAAGCATCGTAGCAATTAATGACTCCCTTGATCTTGCTTGTTGACAAGACTTTGCTTCAATATACGCCAGCACGGCCGCCAAATCTTATATTTTAAATTACGTCTGGACGGCCGCAAATTTCATTATCGAAGGCCGCATGCGGCCGTCCGGCCGCAGGTTGTGCACCGTTGTTCTAACACTACGATCCTTGCAGTTTTGGAAATGAGTACAATGTTCGGTTACCGCTAAACAGATCAGNAGTCGTCCGTAAAACTTTCCTGTCTAAAGTTTCTCATTTCTGNAATCCACTGCCTGGAAGTNCGAAGGGGTCGAGTACTCACAATTTTCAAATATTGTAAAAATTGCATTTATGCGGCAAACCGACATATGCATTCAAACATTCACAATCCTTTCGGTGTGACCTTATATTGCAGAACATCACGTATGCATGTGCAGGAACCTCGAAACAGCGAAATTTTTCTTTTTGTCACGCCCTCTTAGACTAAACAGCATACTATAATTTTCACAAGAGTTCAATTTAGCCACACTAACTGCTTGTGGGTATGCTTGCCCTGCGCAATATGTGCACCAGGTTTTAATTGACAGTTGTGTCATATCGTTTGTCAATACAAGTGCCGAAAAAGCTTCGCTTAGCTTATATTTGCATGGTGTTTCCACACTCCATGTCCAAATTAATTAACCTATTTTCTTTTTGGTTCAAAGTTTATCTCCAATCCTCGTCGTTTATTACGCAGTTGACTGTTGGTCTCGTCTTTTGACTAAACAAGATTACTTCCGAGCTGTGGCTAATTGTGGTATAAAAATAAACTTGAACTAGTTTCATCCCTTGCGGTGAATTTTATTACCTGATTTAAAGTATTTGTGAAAATTGTTTCTTTTCAAGTTTATTCAAAACTTCTGCGCCTTACTCTATAAAACGTAATGTACTGTATTTTAATAGTATGTATGAATTTCCTGACTACGACAAGACGAGCTTTAGCTTTGCAGCAAGCTGTTCGAGGAATCTTCTGCTTGGTACTGCTTTCACCTTTTTGCGATGATTCAAGCTTGTTCTCATCATTCAGCAATAATAGTTAAGTCACAGCAGTGACCCACACAAGCGAATCATATCGCAATTTATTTGCACAAGAGAACTAGTTTCGTGTCTAACACATCTTCAGTTGTGCGCAGCCATTAAAAAAGTTACTTGCGAATGTTGACATTGAAACAATTTTAGAAAAACTACGTACTGTTGCTAAGAACAATTCGCCAGAGTAAATTAATTAATCCAAACAAGAGTTGACTTTCCTAGAACCCCTCAACCAAGGTGGTTCTAGGAAGGTCTGGCTGAGGGGTTCTAGGAAAGGTCAACTCTTATTTGGCTTAATTAATTTACTCTGGCGAATTGTTCTTAGCAACAGTACGTAGTTTTTCTAAAATTGTTTCAATGTCAACTTGTTTACTGGCTGCGAAGGACTGAAGATGTGTTAGACACGAAATATTCCTGAATACGTTTGCTGTTCGTAAAGAAGCTACAATCAAAATCCCTTTTACTGAGTTCTTTCTTTGATATTCGTTGTCACAGACAAAAGTGTATTCCAAGTTACTGAATGACTGGGTGAAGTTGTCTATGTTCGAAAACCATGCGAAGCTTATTTAAAGCTGCTGTAAGCGCTTCGTCAAGCTAGTTTGTTCAAAAGCGCTTAGTGGGACCTAAAATCCGGTTCTGATGATTGCATAACCTTTTTGCAATGTATTGGTTGCTGACGTTCAAACATTTCGTTTACGAAATAAAAGCACTCTCAGAGATCAGAACGTCTGCAGTATAAGCATATTTCAACAGTTGCATTTGACAAAAATATTCCAAATAAAACCCGCAATCAATAAAAATCAGTGGCTTTCTTATAGTGACAAAGCATTCCTTGACTCAGCGATGGTGCTATTTCTGTAAAAGCCAGTACCTTTCTACTGATTGTTTTTCAATTTTGTCTGCAGCACTAATCCTTGCATTAGTCTTTTTTTGTAAACTTAAAGTACAATCAGTTCCCTGAATTCTACACTGCGTTTCAAAGAACACTGAATATGACGATGCTTACGAGAGTGTTACGAGCTTGGCGCCTGCGTACAAGGGTCCTCAACTTGTTTTAATTCCTGTTGATTGGAGTAGGAACGTGCAACAACGAACACTTGTTATATGTACGAGCATCGTGCACTATCAAAACATTCTGCCCTTTTGTGATCGCTACTGGCGCTATAGAATTCTGTTTATTTGTGATCTAAAGAATAGATGCTTTGTAACATCAAACTGTTAAAACATAGGACCTTCTATTTTTGGACGTTAATCTAAAGGCACAAAGTAAGTAATGCTGAGTTTCATACTACCCTTTTCAATTTTTAGCAAAAAGTTTTCTGTTAGCTTAGAGCAAAGTATGCAACTCAAAAGTAACTGAACTGCTACCATTCAGCATCAGTAGAATAATGGCCGGGCCACCACGAAAGCAATGTCCTTTTTCTCGTGTACACTAGTGTTTTTCCTGTTAATCCTCGCGCTACTCTGGAAGCTTAATTTCTAACTAGTACAATCGTTTTTAATCAGCTTTTGGGGTTTACAAGGGGATTACTTTGCGCTACTTAAAGTTTCCTGCCATTTTCAATTTCCTAATTAACACTTGCCAAAGGTAAATGGTTGGATGTGGTTTTGGTCTTTCAGTTTCGGAAAAGAGGTAAATCATAACATGCGATAGAACAGCTTACAGATATTTTCACTTCATAGTTGGTCTATAGACAATTCGACCAGGTAAGAAAAAAGCAACAACAAAATCTCTGCATCGTCGAATTGTCAGTGACGGACTTCTGACGAGTACCCTGATTAAAGGGTCGCGCGCATTAACCTAAAAATATCAGCCTCAGTGGTTCTAGAATTTATCTTATGGTACTCCCATTAGATTTGCATAACTAGGATCAAAATCGCAAAATAAAAGCTTTATTCTACAATATGAAAAAATTAGAGAGTTTGTGGACTTCATCTTGCTTGGTCAAGGTTTAGTTAGAAATAAAGTTTTTAGGCGATATGCTGAAAGAATAGTTTCACATTGGAGGTTCGGTGATATTATTTTTAACGCAGATAACATGTAAATAAAACAAATTTTGTGAAAAGGCCCAATGGTAGCTGTAAACGGATCCTGTTTGTAATTTCACTCAAAGCGTTAAATACCGAGCTCTTGCCAAATGTTGGAACATGTGTTATTTTAATAAGGCAAAACAAAACAGGAGTGGCGTAATTTTTGTTCAGGTTCTTCTTTGTTGTTTGAGCCAGTTGTTGCTATCCACTGCTTGGCCGCTTTAGATCTCGGGGCAGGTGTTGAGCAGCCATTCAGCTGTCTCATCAATCAAAAACGTCAGGCCNTGCAGTCTATGAGGAGGTTGATGGATTGGACATTCGAGGACGACATGGTCGACGGTTTGTTCTTCTGTGCCACACTCACAGGCCGCAGAAGGTGGTATGCAGGGGCGTAAAGAGAGGGGAAAAGGGGGTACAATTCCCCGGGTGCCGAATCACTGTGACGGGCGCTGAATGAATGCGCGAAAATACTTGTGACAAGTCCCGACAATGTCACAAGTATTTTCTTCAATACAGTAGATTTGCTTCCGAAAGACCTCAGGCTCGAACATGGGGGCATCAAATTGCTTCTTGCCCCGGGCGCCATCTAACCTCGTTACGCCCCTGGTGGTATGGTTCTCAAAAACAAAATATAATAGGTCATGAAATATATCATTATTTAAAGTACTTTCGTACCAAACCATCGCGAATATGCTAAATAGTTGCATAACAAAAACAGCCATCAGCTTTACTTCTTTACACAAACTGATGAAATCAAACCTTAGTGCTAGATTACCTTATTGCATGATGCAGTTGAAAGCAGTCTTGAGTATATCGGCAGAAATCTCGTGAAGAGAAAATATGAAGCGGAACTGCGATCACAAACAGTGCTTTTTCCCAGCTGAGACAAACGAACTCGCCTTTCGATTTTGAAATATAGAAGTTTTAACTAAGAATACAGTGTCTGATGCACATTATACCGTCGTAACGAGAAATTTGACTGTCCTTACAATGTTGCTAATGAAGAGCATTAATTTTTTCATTTTAGGTTCAGAAAACGGTGAATTAAATGTAAGACAATTTACCACGTCCGTCTATCCCCTGCGCTACAACTTTTTCTCACTTGCTGAAGTTGACGAATGTTTCGGTTAAATGCCAACTTATATGATGAAGGGACGTTGTTGCTACCGCTTGAGTTTTTGGCCTTCGATAACCTCACAGGTTTTCAAAGAGAGCTCCTTTCGACAAACTTTAGATGCAGTGCTGCTCTACCCGGAAAGCAGGCAGCATTCACAACTTCCAGGATTTCGAGAAGAAGTTTTCAACGCCTGCGGCACCGACAAGCTTCAGCGCGACTTACGCACATTGCATATGAACAGACCGATTTACCGTATAGCTGAAGCAAACATGGTAGCAGTGGACGGAGGAATTATCTTCCTGTTCGTTGCGCTTGGAGTGGAGTTCGTGGCCGTCGGGGCGCTTGTCACATACCTCTTGTACAGGCGAAAGAACCCAACGAGTAAGTTGCATGAAAATTTGCTGTTAGAAAGTTCAAATGAGCAGACAATCATATATTTTGTGCGCTGGGGTGGTTTCGTTCAAATGCAGAGAATGCTTTTGCGCAGCATCGGCAGCAGCCTTGAATGCACCAGCTAGTGGCGTGGCAATAAACAGTAGAAGGAACAATATGGAACAATTGTTCCATGGAGGAACGTTCTTATGCGGGAGAAAATTGAATTTCAAGTGATGAATGATACGAAAAGTCTTGACTACGTAGTGCCTAAACTCGAAACATGAGCTTCAGCATTTTGCGTCCAAGTCAATTTTTTTCGATCATTTAACACTGTATCTGAATATTTCAGAACTGGCCAACAGGATACAGCAAAACTTATAACTGTTAGCTCAACAGACCTTCATCAGGGCAATGACGAGTAGAGGCGTAGTCGCTGCTGTGAAGAGGCTGAAACCTCGGTGTCGTTTTCTTAAATACAACAGTTGAGCTAAGAGTTAAAATTGTATTTGAATGTTTCGCATTAAAAACTGTTTCCGTTTGTTCAGCTTTGCTTTTTAACGCATCTTTAAGAGCCAGACAATCCAGTCGTAATCTGGCGTTACATTTGAGTTTTTCGCCGAAACTCTACGTTTTTTGCCGGAACTCTCCGGTTAGAATAAAAACAACCAAATAGTTAATACAATCAGGACGTTTCGCGCAACTCTCGATCACTTATGGACAACTTGGATGTCAACGACCTGACAGTTTTTCCTATGTCCTTTTCTTACATGCGATTTCATTCTTATTCCCAATCGTCGAAAATGTGTCGTCGTCGTAGTACCCACCATCTGGTCCAAAAGAGCAACCATTGTTTGGAATACTTTATCGCTCAGCAATTCGTCGCAGCGGCTTTTATGCTATGGTGAATTTACTGCCGATCCACAAGTGGAATGGCAATATTACAGCTTGTAATTTAACCTCCTTTTCTAAAGAAAAGGTAAATGGTAACATACGGTCCAACTCTAACAGACTGACATTTCCATAAGGGAAAAAATGATGCGTGCGCTTCTTATTCAGTTTTTGAATTCATCTGCCAAATCATTTATGTGTGTGCAAATGTACCCATCAGTAGTTTTATATTTACCGTCAGCATATAACCTTCAAAACAGCATAGAGTATGATTATGAACCTACTCCATGTAAACAGTTCCCAGCAAAGTTACAGAGGCTCAGTGATAGTTTTTGTGACTGCGTCAGGGCCGTCGCCAGCGTGGGGGCCAGTGGTGCCCGGCCCCCCCATTTGAAATCGGTGCCCCCATTTCACGTTTGGCCCCCCGGTTGCTACATACATCCAATACTGTATTTTAAAAATGTGGCCCCCCTTCTGGTTTTTGGCCCCCTCTGCTGCTAAATCCTGGCGACGGGCTTGGACTGCGTCTGAAAATTATTGCAAATGTGAGCCTACTTACGAGGTCAATGTTGCCGAAATAAACTCTTGTGAATATAAACATCAAGTTGAACATTTTTTCTTGGAGCATTTCGGACTGGCGAAATATATCAAGACAAACAAACAACATCGCAATGGTTTTCTCGTCAGAGCGCACACTGAGTGGGCTGAAGATAATAATTACTAATCAAAACACTTTTCTCTGGAGGAAGGACTGGCACTTAGGAACATAGCCGTTGTGGTAAACCTTTTCACTATATGCGCTGCAAGTCGAGCGTAATTGTGCAATGCTTTGGAGTGTAAAAGTAACTTGCTTTCCGTACTTCGCGACATCTGCTGCACAGCAAAGAAGCAAAGATGCTTCTGCGTTGAATGTGGACTATTAATTTTATAAGTGAGTATGACAATCCTTTCATAAGCACTTTATGAACAATACATACGAACTCTAGTCTTTACTTTGAAACCAGAAATCATTCCATCGCGATTATAAGAAAATCGTTTATATTAAAAGTTAGGTTTATTCTCAAAGTAGATTACTGTGTTTAGGAAGGCTAAACTGCCTTAGGGATTTTATTTCCGATTCGCAGAATGCTACACGAAGTACATTTGTGAGAAAATATTTAGAAATTTCCACCCGTTACTGAATGTAGTGTGTTATAAACGCTATTTAAGAAAATAGCAAAAGGTGCAAAACATTCTCATGTCCTATTCTGTCCGGTGCTACAGTTTTTCTAATAACTGCTGTTTTATGGATTCACTGCTTCTGTGGTGGAGGTGACGCCAAAGCGTTGCAGGCGCTGCATGCCCTTTATGACGGTGCTTCCACGTAATGGATACGTCTACTGCTAAGCGACTAAGCGTCAGAGTGACGGCTATACGCGCAATAGCTGGCTGGCATAACATTAAAAGAAAATCTAACTAGTAAGTTTGACGAGTTGAGCCACCCCTAGAATTATCAAACTAACTGCGATTTTGTGTTAAATGCGCTATGTATTCAGCTGTTAAATGCCAATAACATTACTACTACTGTGAAAGTAAGTGCCACGAGATTTTGAGAAGTTAATCACAGCAGTTCGAATTAAAACAATAACTCTTTTCAAACGTTATCTAGCGATTAGGATGTTGATTAAAAGCTTCAGCAGTAAACTGTTTAGGGAAAAAACATAAAAAATCCAGCAGTCTAGTCATAAAAATACTGTAGTTTTTATCATTTGCGCTTCTGTAAAAGATATCCAACAACATTTAAAAGTTGAAAACAGAGCTACTGTTTCCATCATTTTGACTCAAGTAAATCGCACTCAAAATAAAAGTTAGTTATTCGTTTTTTTAAACTGCTTTATCTAATCATCAACACAAGCCTGTTCGAAAATAACAAAAAATGAACGAAAGTTTAACTTTATTTTAATATGTTTTCGTCAATAAAAAAGTAATTAAACATTGTATCTTCCATAAAAACAACATAATTGTCAAGTGTATCGCCATTATCACGATCATAGAACAATGTGACAGTAAAGAACTACAACTGCAAGATCGAAAATGTACTGAAGTACAAGTATGGAGAGGAATTAACTTTTAACGCGGACAAGTTTCAGCTTTGAAAAAGACGTTTAGAGGAATGAAACCAGTTGCGGTTGAAAGGATGACTGCACCAACTGCAGGAAAACCAACTCTACACTTTGCGTAGCTTAGGTCACTGTACCAATGGCAACAGAATGTTTTCATATAATAGACTAATAATGTCATCATTCTGCTCCCAGTTCAACATTATATGTGGTAGATGAGAGCATTGTGTAATGTGAATGGTCTGTAAGTTATTTCCAGAGTTGTTTAAACCAGTTTATGAAATATCTTCAGAAGTACAAAGTTTTAGGTAAATCTAACACTTTCCAATATTTAAAGTATCAATTCATCTGGCAACGTGCAGTCAGCTAACAGAAAACGTATATTGCTTTTTCTATCTCCAAATACTCTTCGTTGTTGTGTTATGTTGATGTTTACAAAACTTAGGGGCGATAGCAGAACCATTCTGTACAGAAGGTGTTTACGGTGTATAAGTCTACTGCAAGCCGTCAAGCTGAGAACAGCCCTTCAATTGAAAAATCGTTGTTAAATATTTATCTTTATTGTTCGTATACATGTTTGTCAGAACTATCAAGATCATTTATGTGAAAATCATTTACGCACAACACCTTTTAATGATTGGTCCTTCATCTGGGGCCCCATTCATTCAAGGGCAATCGTTTTTGCCCAAACCATTAATGCTCTTGTAGGTATGCTAAAACGAACACTGCTGATGGTGCACAGTTACCATTTGAAAGCTTCTTCAGAATTT
>JGI24158J21664_10000935_pt1 | contig 30314 bp, 18 predicted proteins | sample Ectturendosymbi3_FD_21664 | JGI IMG/M metagenome (IMG submission 21664)
TTTGAACAGCTCTCTAGCTCATTCTGCTGCCGAGTTATGGCTGGCCAAAGTTTGCCCTGAAAGGGAAAATTATGCCTTTTCTGAAAAGTTTTGAATTGGCCAAAAACTGGGTTTTTGACCCATAATTTTGGATATATATACAGTATGTTAGCAAGTCAATCAAGCATTCTTTAGACGCGGGTTTTCACCTAGTTTTCAACAAAACTTTGAGCCAAAAGAGTGGGTCAATGGGTTGGGGCCTAGGGCTGGCCAAAAGTGGCCAAAATTTCCAAAACATTTCTTTGTGACGTCACCTCCAGAAATCCCCCACCGAAATCAAAAAACTTTTTTTTCGATTTTGACTACAAGACTTGCTGAATCTGTGGGTGGTTTGGATAGCTCTCTAGCTCAATCGCCTGGCGAGTTATAGGATTACAATGGTCTGCAAGACTTGGGGCTTTCGCGGGACTGAAAGGGTTATAAGAATGGTAAAAAGGTCATTTTCCAACCTGGAAAAAACTTTTTTGGTCTGTTAGTGTGGAAAAAGAAATAATTTTGCAGACTTGTTTTTTTGACATGCATTCTGATAGTATTTTATTCTATCATTTTTGATAACCTTGATATAATTAAACTTTCATCACATTGACTACTTCAGTGTGTGTATTCAGGGTTAAGAAAAATGCATTTTTTTCAAAAAAAAACAAACCACCTGTTTTTTTGTTTTTAAAAAAAAATGTTTTTTTAGATTTTTTTTAAAAACAACAAGATTTTGTTCTTTTATTAAAGAAAACAAGAAAACCCCATTCTGAATTGTTTTTATTCCATCATGCAATATCACTATTTTTAGAATTACACAATAATAACTTGTTATACCTATTATAGCATTCAAAATTGAGGGTAAAGAAATGTTCCCCATCTTTGATTTTGCTATGTGTTGTTGATCAGTTCACTCCTAGGTGGTAAGGCATGGCAGGCATGTGCACAGCAAACAGAGAAAAGCCACTCCCACATAAACTCTGCAGTTTAATGTCAAGTTTATGTGCATGCTCTGCTACTTCAGCATCAATATAATGTATTTTTTCAATATATGATTTGGTGTGTTCCAAAATCTGAAAAAATTTAGATGGAGAAAGCAGAAAAATTACATCAATGTGACCATTACATCAATGTGACTGACTTATTCCCAAGGAATATTTTCTTAATTTGACAGTTAGGTAGATTAAAATCAAAAGAGAATGTAGTTTTATAATTTGCATATTCAAAGTTATTTGTTATGTTTATTCCTGATACTAACTAATAAAAGTGCAAAATGTATGATTTTATGCAAGGTGTTTGGTGCAGACCTTACTGTTGGGTTATCAAAAAACATTTTTGCTCTGTGTTAAATTGTGTAAGCTTTAAGTTTTGCATAAGTTAATCTAGTACCAAGTGTTTCAAAAGTTTAAAAACTATGAGGACCGCATTGTTTATAAAAAACTTGTTTTGAAAGATCTATTAATTTTGTTTTGATATCTTTTCAGTAAACTCCAACCATTTGAGGATTGCATGTAAAATTTGTGGAGATGTCTCATCTGGCTTTCACTATGGAGTGCATGCATGTGAAGGATGTAAGGTAAATTAAAAGTGTGTGGTATTGAATTTTCTTTTATAGCATTTATTAGATGAAAGAAGAAAGTGTGATTACTTGATGTGAAACTGTTTCTCACATTGAGTGAATTATTTTAGGCTAACATTTCTTTCTCCCCCTAAAAATTTGGTTACTGCACTTCCAACTATAAAAAGAGGGTTCATAAAGAAACTTTGTTGTAAAAATTTAGACTTTTTGGCTGAGATTTGCACTAGTTACATTGTGGTATCAAGGATCTTTATTTTTTTCAAGACGTCATTGTTTTGTTTAGCATATACCTGAAGCAGCTTCAGAAATAAAGGTTGAAATGTACTTGATCAATTGAGACTTATAAATATAAAGATTTTTAATCATAAACCTAACACCAAGTAGACTGACCATGTCAGGAAACACAATTTTGAACCAAAAGCAGAAACCAGTTACAGTTCAATTATGCTTTTTCCTGTGCAAAGTGATTGCACATTCATTCCATTTAAAGACTTACCAAACTAAGGATTTTGTTTCTACCCTAGTAACAAACTGTTCGTAACCAGTTCAAAACTAGTTCTAGCTGAAGAGTGAAGAACAAGTGCCAAAATGCAACACAAAATGATAATGTTTAATACTGTCAGTTTCATGTGTAATGAAAACATCAGCTATCCTGCAAGTTTAATGCAGTGTACAGTAAAGAATTATGTTTTTTTTACCTGAGACATATTGGTCACTGAAACATTTTGGTCGTTTGTCTCACAGTTGTATCAAAACTTGTAACAGTGATTTTTAGCCAATATTTTCAGACATTCCTGACCAAAATGATGTAATATTTTGTGGTCATTTCAAAATCATTTCGGTCCATGACTGAAAAAAAAACAGGTTCAGAATAACATCAAAGTTTGATTGGTGAATAGGAAAGGGCATTTGTTTTAGTTCATAACCCAATAATTGAATGTCAGACTTGTTATTACAAATTCACAAGCTTCATATACAGCACTCCAGAACAAATGTAGTGTTAAATTGAAAGAACAAATACATGGCTTGCCAGAATTTCATAAGGCAAAGTGTGTTTTGGTTATATATTTTTGTGTTTATTTTTTATGAAAACATTTTGCAATCTATGTTGTGCTTTATATGTGTCAAAATTAAAATTACGTACTGGACTATTGGTAACTAAAATAAACAGTGGTTCATTTACTTGAGATTAATATCATAACATATGTACGAAAAAGGTTTTTGTACTTACCTTAGATTATAATGAGGAACTTGAAGTTATTTGCCAGTTCTTTTTGTAAATGACATTGGCATACTTCACTCAAAAATATGTTAATTTGAAACAAGTCAGTAAGTGAAGTTTTGAGTTTTTTCTACACGTTGTTAAAATTTAAGACCATTGGTCCAGTTAGAAGGTTGCATAATAATAATGCTTAATAAGGGTTTGGAATGCTGTGCATTGCTCAAAAGCTAGCACTTCCAATACTTCATAGAAATGTTTCTCTCAAAATGCTACGTTTTGTTAAATGTCTTGCTCAAGTCTCTTCCCTACTCGAGTCTCTTCTGATACAAGAACACCAAACAGCTCTCAACGTCGATGGTTCATCTATCGCCTTACTGCTTTTTAATACATAATGGTCTCTATGATGTAATACAGTATGAATGACTTCAAATTGCATTGTTTCTGCTCTGCTTCCACACAATGACCAAAGCTGCTTCCATGCACTGAGCTGAGCCTGCTTCCACACATCTGTTAGGCTGTCTTTCTAGTCTGGTATCGGCATACAGCAGACAAAGAGTTTTTGTTAATGCATGGCCACCATCACATTTTTTAAAAGTGTATTTTAAATCACATGTGCACGGTTGCATGAACTTTCATCAAAAGCCGCATACGGCCGCAGGTTGTGTACCTCTGCTTTTGAGCATAAATGTCCATTGTTTTTGATCTTGCGAAGCGATGGTGGGAAAACGTTTGAAAAGAGTTTCCAATTTACCTTTGCGGGCATCACTGGAGCAGAGAAAATTTTACACTGAGCGAGTGTTTATTTTAGTGAGCATGAATATTTTAAAGCTGAGTTAGCAGAGCTCCAAATGAATTACAAACTTAGTGATTTATTAGAATAAGCATACCATCTTATCGAAATTCAAACGAAGTACACATTTCATTGAAATAGCTCTTTTTGTTTTCGTGCTTGTCCCATGTTTTGGAATGTGGCAAGTGCGCAAGAATGGGATTTCACTGTGCATTGGTCTGATGGTACTGCGCAGTTGCGCACTGTAGGAAGAACATTGGTGAGGATATCCATGGCCGTTACTATGTCTTAAATGGTTGAGTGCAGTGACGTAACTAGAGGTTTGATTTATGGGGGGGGCAAAACTTAGCTGAAGGGGGCCCACTAGCCAACACTGAGAATAAAAGTTAAGAAATGATAGTGATTCCGGATTGCCTTGAATGTCTATCCTAGATTTTAAAAAAATCGAAAACACNCTGAAAAATTCAAAAAANCAATAACCTACTGAAAAACAAGAATACTAAACATCAAAATGTCAGCTAAAGGGGCCCGAATTTTACATTTAGCTTGCCAGGAGGGGCAGCTCACTCCCCCTGCCCCCCATCAGTTATGCCACTGGTTGAGTGATTATGGTTTGTGTTTTTATTAAATTGCTTTGAACATTTTGTGTAAAGGGATTCTTTCGTCGAACTGTCAGACTAAAGTTGGTGTACGAGGAATGCAAGTTGTCCTGTAAAGTTAATGTCAAGAATCGAAACAAGTGTCAGTTTTGCCGTTACCAAAAGTGCTTGTCAAGTGGAATGTCTCATGATGGTGAGATGGGAACGTTTTTGTGTTAACATCTTGTAGTGTTTTCTTCAGTCTGTAATAGTTGTTTCAACAGCTTGGAAATCCTTAAATGAAAAATTTCTGTGCTTAAACTTCTGTGAGGTAGGATTTGTTAAGCATCTATTTTACAGAAGTGGAATTTACTAAACTCTGCAAGACCATCTCTATCACCATTAATGAAACATCAGGTTTTAATACGCTTTCGTCCGAAAGACCTTCCTTTATCTTGTCAACAAACAACTTCATTGCTGGTAAAACTAAAGTTGAACCCCCTGCAGCCGAGTAGGTCTTGATAGAAAAGACTTTTTCAGGCCGATACCAACGTTTTCCATTTTTTCATTGTCGATGATCTTGCTGGCTCCGGTTGGGTGCTGGAGCAACAACTCTGCGAACAGTCACCCTAGCCCTGGTACATTCAAGTGCAGAGTAATGCGCTCCTGTTTGGTGCCGCAGTGCTCATACCCGCCTCATCGACCCCGCCATCAACAACACCTTGCGAATTGTGACTGGATGCCTGCGTCCTACGCCAGCGGACAACCTTCCAATCCTCGCAGGCATTCAACCTGCTGAGCTTCGTCGCAATGGAGCCACACTGTCTCTAGGACGCCGTGCCATGGAGCATGGACATCTGCTCCACCCAGCGCTCACCCGTCCATCAAGTGCAGATGTACGGCGCCTCAAATCGAGACACTCATTTGTACCCGCCGCACAACAACTCATCAGTTTTTCTGACAACAACAACAACAACAACATACGTGCGACGCAGTGGGCGGATCACCAATGGAATGCGGAGTTGGCGGAGAACCCCACAAGACTCCGCACTTCAATTCCAGACACCGGTACCCATCCCCCGGAATGACCCTCCCAAGAAGAGCCTGGGTCCGGCTCAACCGCTTCCGCACCGGTGTCGGGCGTTTCCGCTCTGCTTGTACAAGTGGGGGTATGGTCTCCTCTGCGACCTGTGAGTGTGGTGCAGAAGAACAAACCGTCGGCCATTTTGTCCTCCAGTGGCAAATCCACCGACCTCCTCATGGACCGCACGGCCTGACGGTTCTGGACGATGAGACAACCGAATGGCTGCTCAACACCTGCCCCGAAATCCAGCGCGGCCAAGCAGTGGATAGAAGAACTTGCTCAAAAGAAGAAGAATTGTTTATCGATGCCAACACCGATTTTTTTGTACTACTCAAACCACATTTGAAAGACATTACTTCACTGCCGTGAAGAACCGTACAACATCGAATTCTGCGCAAACCTGAGTCACTGAAACAGTGAACCACCACAGCACGTAACCTGATTTGTTCGCAGGCAGTCATCTGCTTACCGCACAAAAACCTACGAGCGAATGTTATGTCATAGAGCGATTTACTGGAACGATTGCGCAGCGGTCTGTATATTACGCACTGCTTGATACAGTCGGATCGGAGAGCTGCGCGCCATAAAGAACAGGACAGAGAACTCATCAATCAGAGACGAAGTACTGTAGCAACTTGGGTTTCCGAACACTCTGTACAGAACAATAGCGTAGCAGCTTTCATGAGCAAATATTGCTGATATATATATTGGCGGAATTTTGCCGATTTGGTACATCGCCATGTAGGCCGATATTTATATATATATATCGGCATGCCGTTGCATCACTCTAGCTCCACAGTCGACAGAGAGCCTTGATTAAGTATTACTCGTTTCGGGGACAGCCCTGATACCTTTAAAGAATGGCTGATCGATTCGTACTTCTAGTCTTGAGGTTGTCCTTTTCTCTGGTAGTTTTCAGCTGCAAAAATGTTGGCGATTTATCAAATACGTAGTCATCAAGGTTGATAAAAATCATGATTTAAAAAAAATCAAAAAGCAGGATTAAAAAAATCGAATTCTTTTTTGTATATCCGATTTTTATGATATTTTTGCTTCAATGTTGACACTCATGGCATTTGTACATAAAAGCTTGTACATACAAGGTCGTCAGTTATTTGGGGGCGAAGTGTATTGTGAAAATTTATTATTGAACGCAGCTTTCACTAGTTCAGCTTCTGCAAAAGCATAACTTACATCCTTAAAACAGTAAACACTTATAATATATATGTTATTGTGAGTTAAAAATATGTTCTATAATTACTATGTCTGTAGCCAACACAGCCTAGTGTTTCCCATCCTTTCAGGCTTGCGGCGCCCCACAGAAGAGAAATATAATGTGAAGCACCCAGTGGCGAACCCACAGCAATTTGCTTTACGGTGCGATGACATTTTGAAAATACTATTTTTTAACAATATATCGAAAAACGTATTAGCTTGCGACACCCCTGAGTATTGTAAATGGAACCCTAGGATGCCAGGGCACCCCGGTTTGGAACCACATGTATGTTTGATGGAATTTAGATGCAACTTTCACTCCATGCTAGTCTACACTTTCAGATTTGTGTCATTCGAAGTTCTGAGTCTGCAGAAGATAGTGATTTCAGTCTACATGTCATTTTGCAGTTAGTTTACATAGAACAGTGGTTCTTAGCCAGGGAGGCCCGGCCCCCAAAGGGGGAGAATATGAATTTTCACGGGGCGCGAGCTCTTACGCGCTCTGCAACATTTTGATCAATGAAGTTTGGTCAATAAATGCAACATTTTTTTAACTTATTTAATATTATGGAGCCTTGAAACAACTGACAATTACTTAAAGCAGGCCTGCACAACATATGGCCCATGAAAGCTTGTCTTCCGGCCCGTGAGGGCTTTCTCAATTGTAGAAAATGTTGCAAAAGCTCTCGACCTCGAATAAGTAATTGTCGTTCCAGAATTTCTTCCATACTACAACGAAATCTCCACATCGAAATGAAATAGACTTGCGGCCGGTGACAAATTTATGTGGATAATTTGGCCCTTCGAGCTTTCTGGGTTGTGCAGGCCTGACTAAAGGAGGCGTGGTAGAGAAAAGGTTAAGAACCATTGACATGGAATCTGACCTCATGTAGCAGCTACGATTAATGAAACTTTGTGGCTTTTTACTTGTGTCATCATAAGTAAGAACTTTCTGCGTTCCGTATTGATATAAATGATAACCTATTAGAATGCTCATTAAATGTGTCATATAAATCACACAGAGCTTTAAACCCCTTATGGTTTTGCATGATTTTTTTGTGATTGATTTAAAGTTTATCAATCAACCCTGATAGTCACAGAGCCAATCTGTCACAGCAACTGGTTACACTTAAAAGCTGCATTAATCAACATACCCTTGAACACTGTATCACAAAGGAAACATACACGAGAGAAAAAGTCTTAGTCTGTTGGAAGAATACCTGCATACCCTGTTGCTCGTGTTTAGTGAGTTTTGATTGCCCATAAGTTGTGATCATTTTCAGCAATAAGATTTGGTCGAATGCCGAAGCAAGAGAAGCAACGTATTATCAACGACATCGTAAATTCTCGAATTGAAAATTCAAGCGATGGTGTCTTTCAGTTTGATCGATCGAGAGCTTCTGATTTGATTAAAACTATTTATTCTGCGTACAACCAAGAAATTTCGGTATGTCGTAGCAAAGTTGTGCAAGTCTGGGAATCATACCAACAACCTGGTGGTCAGCAGGTCAGTGATTTTTGTGTGTCGGTGCCGCAGGTACAATTAGCTACGCAATCACATCATACAATCTGCTGTGTAATTAAAACCATTTGCGCGATTTTGACAGAGCAGTAGTGCATTAATTCGGTTTGTTGCACCCGCCAGCTTTGGGATAGTTCTTGCTCCCCCCTAAAATGTATACAGTTGAAATATTGCGTATTTTGTCCAATATTTGTATTTTAGTTTGCGTGCATGATTTTGTGCCAAATCACAATAACTACTAATTCCAAGTGCACATGACTGTTTCAAGCAGTTTTCATTTTTAACATCGCATATATTTCACGCTTGATTGCAAACGTGTCCAGCTTCTCGGCCATGAATTCATTATAGGACTGGATGTATGGATTTTTAAGGGTGCCAATGTCGTTGATAACTATCATGGTGATGTGGTGAATTCATCTTTAAGGATACTGCTCTCACTGAATGTGACTTGCTGTGCAGCATGCATAAGTGGGGTTGAAATTTTTTGGCGCAGTGGTCAATAAAAGCTTTTGCTTTTGACGTAGCTATATACCTTTGCAAATACAAATGTGATGTTTTTTGTTAGAATGAGTAACTTTGTTTGATTTTCTTCGATTTTTTTGTTTCAGATAAAAAAACTAAAGACGTTAACTGACATCACCAGTATTTTTCCCCAGCTTTTAAGTGAACTCGACACCAACACTTGCAGTGAACCAGGTGAGCGGCAAGCATGCATTAATGTGCCTTGGCCGTGTATTCATCGGCTGTCGCATTTTCAGGTAAACGCCTATGTGGACTTTTTGTTTTTAGAAGCTGTTGCCAGCGCTACTATTGTCGATCCAGCTGCCTTAATCTCTTCGTCATCGAATAGCTGCATCGTCTTAGACGACTCGGCCGCAGTTGCTACCGAAAGATTTCCTGCTGCACTTCGTGGCTTTTCTTGTGAAAATTCGATGGGCAACTCTCCAGGATGTAGCGACAATTCTTCGTATCACGATGGGTCAACGGGATTGTTTTCGCCTAACCTGAGATATTGTGAAGTTGCAACTGATTCAGGCTTGTCGATTGGCCATGGACGACCATTCGATCATGCGGGTGCGATGGAGAATGCACTGCGCGCCGAAGTGACCCAGGCTTTCGAGTGCAAAGGCTTAAGTTCGTCGCATGCGTCGGCTTACGAAGAAATGCTTGACATCTCCAAGACAGTCATCCCAGAAGGGTCAGAAGAAAATACGGGAAAAACTAAGTCTGAGAAGATTTCTTCATCGAACGCATCAAACAAAGGATTGGCTGATGATATAATACTCCCGGATGTGGTCCTGGAAAGTAAAACATTCACTGAAATGTATAAGAGATTTTTAGATTTTGTGGATTCGAATCCGTCGTCATGGAAAACTGTCCACAGGGAAAAGGAAGCTGTTGTTAAAAACAACCCTGTATTAAACAGTTTTCCCAAGTGTTTGTCCTACGAGCACAAGCTACAGCTGATGTGCGCATCTCAAATTTTTCGAAAAGAATTCGAGAGAAAACACCCGAAAGTCACTGGCAACGAAAGTGATGAAGTCATGGTAAGTCGCTGTGTGTGTAAAGTCACACCGGGAAATTTCGCTATTGTCAGATAGTTGGAAACAGCAGCGTTGCTCCATCTTGGCACCACTTGATATGCTGCGTGTCAGTAATACAACGATTTGCTTTGAAACACAAAACCCACTGCAGAACGCTTATTGCAATGTTACCATTGACCCTTAACAAACAACTTCTAAGAGATTTCTCGTTTGCAACAGAGCTTCTCGTATTTGACAAATCTTTACGTGGAAGTTTTTTTATTGACGTGGGAAATTTTTGAAGATCTATTCCGGTAAAATTAAACCGAACACTTAAAGCGTAGCTCTAAACCGTTGACGAATCATACTTCGTTCAAAATACTACAACCCAACGTGACATTTGCTTTGTGCATCAACCTCTCTGGCCGCTGTACCATGTCGTTTTAACCCGAAAAGAAGTCCGGTTGTTGCGTTAAAATCTTTAGCGAATGAAGTTTGTAAAAACGCTTAAAATGAGCTTCTCACGTTCGAAAATGGACGAGTAGTTTTGTGTTGGTGTTTGTGTTCAGTGATGGAGGCTGCACCACGTTCTATTCCCTTATAACTAAACGTTGTCATGCATTCCGAAACGCACTTTATTCTGTGGAAGAAGCAAAATGTTTTTCGTGAAAAGGCTACATGCAGGGTTCGTAGGAATTCCCTAACTGTTGCATTCAACAAGATAACCTCCTCTCCAGAAAATCAACGTGGCCCTCGATAATGTTGGAAACCGATTTCCGGCGGCGCAGGTTTTACGAAGTTCGAGCAATTTATGTTTTAATGAGTGCTATGATAAATGGCGAGAATTGGGTTTTGCAAAATTAAATGTCCTTTGCTAAAGTTATCTGTCTTAAATCTTGTCGGCAGTTACTTGCAAGGAATGTCGGTAGCAGTAGATTGCCGGGATCCCAGGGGTGTTACCGCTTAAGCAACGTTTTTGATGCAGAAAGCTAGTCGGCTCATCATGGAAACCTTACTTCACAAGGGACAGATAAGGGTTGTTCATGCTATAACTGAATTAACAGAATTTGCGAAGCAGCTACCTGGCTTCCCAAGCCTTTCTTTAAATGACCAGGTATGAAGTTTTTTCTGGTATATAAGCGATTGTGTATGTTGTTAAAAGCGTCTGTGCTTCCTATTTATTTAGAGCAAATACGGTGAGATCGAACTTCACTGATGAGTTTAATGTCCTAGTTTTGCATCGAAAGGTTACGCCTACCAATTAGGCTAGTATGTTCCTCAATGTTTTTTACATCTGTGCAAAGTGCTTTTGTGTTTTGGTTCAGTTGAAAGAGTTGTATTGAGGAGATTATCTTTAGTTGAAATGCCTTTAAATTTACGCTGAAAATAACATGTTGATCTACCTGACTGTTGTGAGGGTAGCCATCATTGATAAATAGTTTTTTATTGCGTGAGATAGAATGCGTTGAAAAATAAGTTCTGTGCCATTGGCTTCAAAGTTTGTGTTTTTGATACAACTAGAAAATTTTCAAAAATCACCGTTACGGCGTCTTCAGAAGCTGCTAGCCATAACTGGAGTGATTTTTTTCGCGTTTGTTACGGTTTGTTGAATTTAGTTTAAGTAAGCTGCAAGCTGTGGTCCCGCGGTGGGACACCGTTGCTGAATTAGGGCGATCCAATGGTTCCAAATGTGGTTTGGTTTTAAAGTAACTAGTCCAGTGAAAGTTAGTTTTTACACTGGGGTCTTTGTGTATAGGTTCACAAAAGACTAAGGTACAGTTGAAATGTAATAATGATTTTTAAAGTTTTGATTGTGGGTGACGGCAATTCGCCTAGGTCCAAGCCTGAAATTTCCAACTTAACGGGCGGTTAAGGTGATCTCCCATTTTTTAAAATTTGATTTTGGTAACAATTGGCGGTTTGGCGATTGACACAACGCTTTGGCGATTCAATCAGTGGCCATGGGTCGAACAACGAACCTTTGACTTGAAAGGCGGACACTCTACCACTGAGCTATCGCGTGCCTGCTTAACCTTTATGTGAAAATGACACGTTTTCACGAAGCTTTCTATTTTTGTCATTTTCTGTTTAAGGTTATTCTTCTTAAGCACGGGAGCTATGAAGCAATTTTGGTGATGCTGAGTGACTTGGTAATAGAAAAAGGAATGTTCTTTCCATCATCCGGTGTTCACATCCACTTTGATTTTGTTGAAATGGTAAGACGCTCTCCTGAATGTGCTAGTTAGAAAGTATACAACACACAACGTTCGCTCAACCACGCGATGTCACGTTGTTTGTCTAAAATTATGGTATGCTTTCAACTTTTCATGTGGTTTTTCAGCTGGGTCTCCACGGGCAAATCATGAAGGCGAAAATATTGTTCGCAGAGAAGATATCATCGCTTCAGTTAACAGAGGTGGAAATGTCGCTGTTTGTCGCAATGATCATTTTCTCTGCCGGTAAGTTGCTCTTGGTTGGCTTTGTCCTGAATTACTTGTCGCTGCAGTTAACGTTGATTTTTTTGTCATGGCATATAAAGAATAACTTATGCCTTGTGAACAAAGATTCCTAGTTTTAACATGTCTGCAATCGAAAGTAGCTGAACCTTTGATAAAATTTGAGGGAACGCTGTTACATTGGCAGTTTGCACGTAGGTGAGTTAGGGAAAAGTTTGAACGCGCATTTTCACTATAATTGTGAGATCGGGTGTGACGTGTTTGAAGAGTAGATGCCAAACTTGTCTTCGCGCGACATTTCTAAGCGCAGCTTTGTTTAGATCGGCCTGGCCTCACTGACGCTTCCAAGATTGAACAAATACAGGACGAAATAATCTTGTCTCTTCAGCTGCAATTGTCCTTGTCGCACCCGAACAAGCCACGGTATGTAACTATACTCACTTAATTGACTCCAGGCAAGTATTAGTGACATAACCAGGGAAAACGATGGAAGCGAATGTCCATCGCTGCACTTGTCACGCGGCTGCATGCTCAGTCAGAAAAACGATTCGTTGGTTAAAGTCGCGCCGACATGAAATCCAGGAGATCGTCTTAAATAAAGACTTTTTTGACTTGAAAAAACTACAGTTTAAGCTCATTGGGAGAACTGTACGCAGAATCGTCTGTTTGTTCCTGTACGACATTTCCGTCGTACAGGCTTGTTACCTGCAGAAGTTTCAGAACGGCAAATGAGTATTTGTGACCATGCTGGTAAAACTGAAATACTTGTCAAATCAAGGCAGTTACACTCTTAAACCTGTTTTCAAACGTTTATCGCAGCAGTGAACAACTGCCAACTTTTTGCTATACCCGCCATGTATGAAACTGACTCTGCGTGCGTTGAGCTGCAAAACTACTAGGTTTGGTTACGTAAGCGACTGCAACAAGCTGGCTGATAAACTGGCTTGTAAACAAAATTTGGCTGACTGCTTTCTGTTCACTGTAGGTTAATAAATGAAATATCGTTTCTTTACTACAGTCGGGGCAGAGGTATCCTCAAAGTAATGGTTTATAATACTATATTTTCCCCCTGAAATGCATGTTTAAAGAAATGCGTGGATGTATTAAACGCAATTCGCCTGGTAACTTGAATTGCTCACTGTTGACAGGTAATTTTTTGGAACCTCCCAAGTTTAACATCCGCCTAGAATGCCGTATGCTGTCCTTTTCCTTAATTTCACGTTGGTCATAAAACCTGTTAGATATGCAAAGTACCTGGTAAGTCTCTTACTTGTTCACGAAGTGATCAATCTGAGGCAGTTGAAGTGTCTATGATGCATGAACACCTTGACTGACTGGAAATTAACGCAAAGACGCCTTTCAGTTTGCTTATTAGCAACTGCAACCAGGGTTGATTTTTAAATAAAATGATTTAGAAGTAGTAGTTTTAGAATATATTTTTGATTCAGAATCATAACGACGCATGTATTATAGTTCTTTTACCATTTTATACATGTAAGTTATACTTTTGCAGAAGCTGAGCTGGTAAAAGTTGCGTTACAATAATACATTTTAACAATAAACTTCGCACCAAAGGGGCTGGCAAGCTTGTATTTAAGTGTTAATGAATTTGGTGAACTGATGGTTTGAGTATTGTCATTCCAATAAATATTTCATTTTGCACACCGGTACTGGTGTTATGGACTAATTCGCTTTAAACGTGATGCATAAGTAGCAAAGTAAGTTTGAATGAAAGTTCAGCTGAATTCTAGTTGCTGTACTAGAAGAAACAAGGCACAAAAAGTTATATTAAAACAAACTCTTCAAATTAATTTGATTTTTTGATATTTTTTTAAAAAGCATGATTTTTATCAACCCTGACTGCAACCTGGGCTCATTACGGCGAATTAGGACCTATCAGCCGTCTCGACATTTATAATAAAGTTCTTGCTCTGTTAAATTTTGATCTGAAGCATCAAATCGGCAAGATTTGCTAGCAACAGGTGGACTTTATGCTCTAAGATTTTTAAACAAGAGTGACAAATACAAGAAACCAGCAGCCATACCACAGTACAAACCGATGGACTGACAGTCGATTCAGGTTCAGAGCCGTGCGATTGCAAGTTCAGGCGCACTACTATCTCAAACGTTTAATGCCAATGCTTCCATTCTTTGACTGCTGTTGCACTACTTGATTCAGGCTTAGCCGATCAGATTTTGACAGTTTGCTCATGTGAGATTTTGAACTTTGAAATGAAACGTATCTACGAGCCAGGTTATTTTTGCTTACACATGTAGAGTAGATTTTTAATGTGTTCACATCTACATAACAACGCAGTATAACTCACGCACACATGGCACCAACAGGAAACACACATCTTGATGGCGCTAACACGGTAGCTTTGATACTGAGCACCACCGCTGTATGCTGCTGTAATAAGGTGCAAGTAGAAAATGTATGTGGGAGTGGCCGGTTGCCAAAAGAACAAGGATCATTTGGACTGCAGTTCCCTAAGCAGGTTCACCTCGAGGTGAACCTGCTTAGGGAACGGTTAGTTAATAAAGAGTAAGTCGTTTGCTCTATGTGCGTGATGCGTTTATATGGTTAGTGCAGCTAAAATATTAACATAATGTGGAGCATGCAAATTTACGCAACCAGTAGAATTGGATTAAGTTTGCCACAACAAATGTTTGCATTTCTCACGTATGTTGCAACTACTGGGCGATAGCTCGAGATTGGATTGCGTCATCACAGTCGTGGATTAGTGAAGCGATGCAACAAAACTAAACAGGTTGAGAACGAGACTTACGATCGCTCGTGCGAGAAATAGATTTTCAATCGATGGGACTCATGCTTGGGAATGGAAACTCGTGTACTGCTGAGTAGAAACACGATTTGCAACATTCGCGATGCGCTTGGAGATGAAACATACTCCATTGCAGTGTTTTTTAAGCCGTTTTTGGGTTTAAAATTTTGGAATGACACCCTAAATTCTGAAAGCCAAGATATGGTTTTGCCTTGTATTGAAGTAAAACGAATTGAGGAAAACATGTTTTCCTGCACGTGGCTACTGCAACATATGGCTGCTATTGTAAGTTTGGTATCTGTGCATTGTCGTGGGCACAGCCTCTCTTCGGCCTCTTACTATACTGCCGCAGATTTGTACAGTACGGTTTACAAAACTGGAAAACACTTTGCAAAAAAAACACTGCAATTATGTAAGTGTTTTACTGTTTCACCGTTGCGATCGGCTTACCTGGCGATGCATCAAACTACAAGGACGAAAGGTCGGAAGTTGCAACGTGCATTCAAAACAAGGTGGTTGTCAAGTGAGGCAGCAGTGAGAATGAGTGAGATTTTGGCTATTTGGGCAGCACTGAAACAGCTGTCAGAAGATAAAAATGATGCAATGTGCGTTGTTTTATTGCGACTTAGGAAAACAAAAAACTTCAACATGCTGCTTTACTTTTGTAAACATTGGCACCTCACCTGACAGAACTGAGCAAAGTTTTTCAGGCGGGATATTTTAACTTTACGCAAATTAGAGGTTTCGTAGAACTGGGCATCAATAAGCTCCACTCTTCAGTCTATATCAGGGCTCATTGCACAACGGCTCCCGGGCCGAATTCGACCTGTGAAGCCATTTCACTCGGCCGCAATACATTTTGCCAATAATGAAAAAATAATATATTTGCGAAAAATCTGTTGATTTGGTAGAATGGAGCATGTCCCGAAAAAATAAGATTACGCAAGATGTTCGGCCCTCGAACTGTTTTGCATCAGCTTATGTGGTCCTCTTCCAAAACTTTTGGAGAGCCCTGGTCTGTATGAATTGGATAGCCAGTCATCGACGCTTCGACGAGGGTGTAACTGTTGGGAACTGCAGGATGAACCGTTTGCTTTTTGCGGACGAATTGGTACAGCATGCGGGGTCTTCAGCACGCATTCGATCGGTTTTCTGCTGCGTGCGACCAAGAAGGAACAATAATCAGCACCAAAAAATTGAGGTATTGTGTCTCGCAAGACGCCCAAAGCAGTGTATGCTGCAAGTGAGCGAAAATACACTGCAGCAGATGGAGACGTTGGAGAAGAACCTTGGGGTGGTATTCACGAGTGACGGAAGTTGGAACAAAGGGTTTGATACACGGATTGGTAAAGCTAACGCAGTTCAGCGCAGGGGCGGATCCAACCAGTAAGTTTAGGGGAGCGATTTCAGTAATGTTCAAGTCTCATTACAGGCTCGCTACTGCAAGAGAGATGAAGTATACTTCACAACACTCCTGTGACAAAAGATTAGACCACAGAATGGGCTTATATCGCGAATGTTGTTTTCATTTCAAAAATTATGGTGAATAAATATTATTTTCGTAGGTTTTATGAGGAGCGATTGTCCCAGTCCACCCCCTTGGATCCGACCCTGGTTCTGCGTGAGCTTTACTGCTCCGTGGTGATGAAACGGGAGTTTTCAAACCCCGCAAAGGTTTCAGCTTTTAAATCGGTCTTTGTTCCGATCCTCACCTGTAGTCATGAATCTTAAGTGACGACGGAAAGAATGCTGACAAAAGAACAGACGGCAGAGATGGGATATTTGCAAAGAGTCCACGGTGTGACATTTCGTGGCAAGGAGCACAGGTCTGAAATCCGTGAAGCCCGGAATGTCAAGCCACTTCTCCGATTGGAGAGAACCCAGCTGTGTTAGTGCGGCCATGTATATCCAGAATGTCCCAGGAAAGAATAGCGAACTAAGTCCTTGGGCTACAGTCTATACCAATGGAAAGCGGCCCAGGTGGCGTGACGTATCTCCAACCTTGCTTGGTCCCGTCTTGGTGTGGAAATAGCAAAACTATCTGAAATTGCTGTTGATCGTGAGGTATTTCGGGTCCTCCTGGGGCTGCTGCCCCCGTGATTCTCCCCAAAGGAAAAGCGGGCACCAAAATGAGTGAATGATTGAGTATGTAGGACTACATTGAACCCTTTTGTTTTTGAAATTGTCGTTAGTTTGTGTGCCAAAAGTGAATGTCGCATTAAAGTAATTAAGCATATATGGACGGAAACTTACGTTTTTGAGAAAATCAGTTCAAAGTATCAGACATACTGTAGAAGGGAAAATGGTGTTGAAACCCTCAAGCTCAACCACGACACCCTTTTGAAAACCTTAAAAAAGACACTGCTCCATTGCATTATCTAAAAAAGTATACTGCAAGAAATACGACCAATTTGTAGTGGACGCAAAAAGGAACTTAATAAAAATGACAACAATACCTCATGAGGCAACTGTAACAACAAAACAGAACCAATGCAGTTTGTTAATGCACACGAACTAGGGTATTGAAGAATGCCGACAATTTCCCTACTACTGGATTAGCACATCTTTTTTTTAATTGAGTTGTAAAAAGTTCCACACACGGTTTGTTCTTAAAGCATAAGGGGTTTGCGACCAGCTTTTTATTGCCCTCTACTGCAACATTTTTGTACCTCGGTTTGACGAGTTTCAGTTTGTCTGATATTATGGCTTAGCCACTTTAAGGCTGTAAATATCTTTTAGTTGTATAACAGCCATCACCATCTCATCAGCCAATATACAACATCATTGCTCGATTTAGAAGTGCTGATAATGGCTGTAGATGACATGCAGCTGCTCTTCCTCAGGCAATTATTCCGAATTGCACGTGAATTATCGGCCTTTGTAGTATGCGAAGCGCTTCGTTAACTCACATTATGCTTAACTTTGGTACATCACGCCAACTTATTTGAATATTGCACGACACAACCGTTTACAGTTCTCTTTCCACGCTAGTTTCTTAAATACACTAACATCACCATTTGACGAAAACAGCTACACCAACCGAATCAAAAAGAGCACAAAGCACCGTTTATACTTAAATGTCCATCTTAAAGGTGAGTAGGTGGCGATTTCTAAGCGAATTAAGAAATTCGCTCACACACTAATCCGCACAACCGATCTGTCAAGTTTTAAAAATGGCGTTCGTCCACGCCAAGGGATCAATTCCTGAGGAAGCCAAGGGCAACGGAAAAATAAACTGACGTATCGCTTTGATTGATGTGTTGTTTTGACTTTGAAAAGTTCAATAAGGGCCAGTAGTTTGCATCATTTGAGTCTCAAAAATTTGTTTCCGATCATTGATCACATTCACATAAAATGTCGGCTGGTCATGTGTGCCATATTTTGTGTAGAAACTGTTTACAATATCATGTTTTTTGAGGATTTTTTGAAAGTTCATTTTCAAAATATCCTTGCTTTTTTAAAGTTACTTTTTTTAAGTTTCTTTTTAAAAAATCCTTAAGATTGTTTTTACGAAAATGTTACGCACCATTTTGCGGTGAAGCTTTATATGCTGAATAGATGATAAAAGTGATTTAATTTTTTTTTTTTTTTTTTTAAATAAACTAACGGCGGTAGGCCGAAAAAATGGAATATTGATCACTACTACGTGGATAAAAGGTAATTCTTTTTTTTAACTTGCAACTAGAAGTTACCCTGGCATTCACTGCAGATACAACCTACTTTTAATCTGTGTTCTATGAAGATTGCTGTTCAATTGTAGTTTATCAAAGAATCGTCAAAAAAGCTCCTGTGCGAAACGGTATTTCCAGAACTTTTAATCCAAGGCTTCGCTGTCGTTAGGGAAATGCCAGTGATGTTTATTGCATTGATCTACGGCAAACAGTCTGTTATTTGCACTTGCGCGAAGAAAATTTCGGTTTTATTTTTTTGACCTAAGTATCTGCGTGAACGTAGCTGTGCTAAAAATACAGTAAACCGGTACCGAGCACATTGACGTCAACTTAACGATAGTTACTATATTTCAGTAGCTATCTAACAGGGAAGGAAGCGCTTTACTTGATGTAACAGGCTTGCTTGACTTCTTTGCATTGTCGTTACAGGTTGTTTGCTCATCTCTTGGTAGCTCTGACTGAGATAAGGCAGCTTGTGGCAGAACACGTCATGATGATGCAGGGGTGGGGAGAATTGATTGCTCTCGCTCCGCCTTTGATCAGAGAAATCCAGCAAGGTCTATGAGCGCATTGTACGCGTAGCTTATTGCACTTCAGCACATATCCCGTAAGTTCATAAGGCCGATGCAAAGACTTGTGTGATTTATCCATACGCACTGTTTCTTTCAGAGTGTTTGTGCTTGTTCTGCACTATGCAATTGCTTTTAGCGTTTAGTTTACTGTGTGGTGTACCTTTCAATGCCTGTGCAACATTGTTGTATTTCTAATTACTTAACGAATGCAATGTATTGTCTGTTTGGTAATTTCGGTAAATGAAGTAGATCCTTTTTATTTGTATTGTTCTGTCTCAATTCGGTGTTGTCTGCTTTTTTCATCTGCTGAACATGACATCCATTGGTTGTCGACCAGGAAAGCTCTGTAGATGATTTGTTTTTTTTCCGACTACAAACTGATCAAACCGTCATTAGCGAAACTGGTGCTGACCGCTTCCTACTGTATCTATTTTGCTGTTTTGCGTTGAACTAGGCTTAGTCGCTTTTATTGAAAGAAGACGTATTGTGAATGGTTTTTCCCGTAATTTTTATGCCCTGCAATGGTGTAGTACGATATCACAATAAATTGTTGTCGACGAACTGAATGAATTACTGGTCCATCCACGTTGGAAATGTCAGTGGCTGTGACAGGTCCTCAGTGACAACAGCGCTGCGTCAACTCTACGCGATGATGTAACACTTAAGAACCGCACATTTTTCTTTGTTAAACTACTCTTTGTCAGATCTCAAGTTGCTACGTGTTGTTTCAAGTGGTCTGGTCGAATCGTTCTATTGCATGAACTGTGCGAGCAACGTGACGTCGAATGTAACTAAGTTTTTCGACTGATTGTTCAGCGCGAGTCCGCAGTAGACTTGAGTTGCATCTGCGTTTGTAATGAAACGTAATCTTCTCCACCGCTCGTCGATCGAATTTAAGTTGTACGTATGCTCATAATTTCCTGGAAGTTAATTTGGTAATGTGACAAGTCGGCCTGTTTCAAAAGCTTATTCATACTGCGACTCAAGAACACTTGATCGTATTTACTGTGGAAAAGCATTTCTTTTAGTGTTTAATTATTGTCATCCAACTCCTGTGCCTGGGACGCAAAAAGTGGGGTTCAACAACCAGAACCACTAATATGCAAGTTAAGCTCTTATTTTTATTTGGAAGGAAAGTGAAGAGTTACTGAAAACATCACGAAACACGTCGTTTTTAGAGGATATATTTGAATAATGCTGTGGATCGATCTGGTAAAGTTTGGCATTAACCACTGCTTTAGCAAACTCTATTTGTAGGTGTGTAATGTACACAAAATAATAAATGAAAGTCGGCAGTGGCCACCACCGTTTGGAATTGTAAAGGCCATTGTGTAGCATACCAGCCATTGAGAAGCAATGTTGGCGTGAAGTCTCACAAGGTTGTCCCAGGTTTTCAGAAGTGCACTTTAGCCCTTTTTAGCCTCCATTCAGTTTAGAGAATAACTAATGGTGAAGCGACGCCGCTTTAATTGACAAGTACCAAAGTAGTCTAGAAATGTAAAGTGAATTAGGCGATGACTGCTGTAGTTTAAGGCAAGAACCTGTTCGTTAGGCGAATACGGAACTCATTTCATCATTGCGCACGCGCATTATCAAGCATTTGTTAGCTTTTAGTTCGGCCCTGAAAGACCGGCATGCTCTTGTGCAGCTGAAAAACGTTTTGAAAGCGAAGAAAAAGTTGGTAGGAAATTGGTGAAAATTTTGGAAGAACGAGCGTTGCGTCAGACAAGGCCCGAAATTTACTTCTTGCCAGGACGACTGAGGTTAATATTTCATAGAACGATTAGCTATTCACCCAGTTACGATGGACCACCCAACCTTTCGCTTAAGAAGCGTATGCTCCACCACTGAGCAACGTCGCCAAAGTTAAATTCTTAAGCAAAGCTTGGGAGGAATTGAGTCGATTCTTCTGTAGTCGATGGGAGATTTTTGCACAAAATTGATGTTATGATGATTGAATTTTTGTCCGGACAGTTTTCGGCAAAAGCTGTGAAAATTTTCTTTGCGCTTCCAAACAATTTTGTGCCCCTGTGGTTATCACTTTCAGCGTTGTTAGCAGAGACGCCGGAACCCGACCAGAATAATATCTCTACAAAAACTTTTCTCGTCAGCAAAGAGAGCAAAAGATTATTCGATCTTTGCTGCTTTTCGGAAGGTCAAGTGTTATTTCATTTGAATCATGAGTTATGACGTTTCTTTTTGCTAACATCAAAGTTTCTTTCCAAACCCAAACAATTTGTCCTCTCAGTTATAATTATCACTTTAGTGCTGCTAGCAAAGATGTTGGAACATGGGAGCCTGGCGACAAAAATTCCTACCTCGCCCCCTTTGCAGAAGGGCGGCAAGGTCGGACCTTGCAGTGCGTTGCTCTCTTCCAAAAAACAGAATGGACTAACTAAATTGTGCATGATATTGAACAGCGACAGTTACTCTCAGTGAGCATACACTTCTGCACTGAATACCAATGGCTTAACGTAAGTGTTCACACCAGGGTTGTGGAGTCGGAGGTAAAATATCGAAATCCGACTCCTCGCCTCCAAAATTCCCGCCTCCTCAACATAACGTAAATGAAGTTTGAATGTCAAGTGTCAAAAATGGCAAAGAAGCAGGTTAAAATTTTAGAAATAAGCATGTGCAAGAATTGTTTCAATAAAAGTTTCAAAGTAAATTGTACTGTCTTTCAACAGGTCCGTAACTTAGGAGTGCGATGTAAAAAATAATTCAGTTGAACTTCCTGAGCCCCACCCAAAACCCTCCGACTCCGCAACCCTGGTTCACGCATGCTAGCAGCCACTTCATCACAACTGGTGACATCAACTTCTTACATGTCCCCTCTTACGTTTTTAAATGAATAGAAAATCTTGATCGGAGTTAAGGGGAACCGTCATATCGCACTGGCTCAGCACATCAATGAGCAATTTTTGGCGACGACCCCCAAAAGTGGGACTTTGTCAGACATCATGTCACTATGTTTGATGTCCCGCAGCTAATGTCGTATAATGGCGCAACGAAAGTATCAGAGTGCAAGAAAAATCCTCGGCAACGGATATGCAGGCGATTTAGTGAGTCGTTTACAAATTTCATACATTCAGATTGCCTTGCACATGAACTATTTACTGGAAGGTTGATGGACTGCTTTGTCGTTTGACGTCTGGACCAGCACGCAATGCTAAATCTTTAGAATTCCTCTTTGGGTCCAGCCTACCACTGGCCAAACGACAACACGTGTTGGGTGAGCCAACAACCAACTCTTCTAAACGCACGAAAGAAACCCGAAGCCCGTATGCTTGCGTTTGCACGAAATTTATTGCACTAACGAAGAGAGTACAACACGACTAATGTTTAAACTCCATATAAGACAGCATTTATCAGCCGTGACAATAAGAGCACCCGCTCCGCTTTTACAAAAGGAAGCACAATCACAGAAAAATCAAGATCGACCATAGGTTTCGGAAAAAAGAGCGCTAACAAACAGCAGGTGGGGTTCTAAGACTTCTAGGCCCATGCCCACAAGCTTGTAAGCTCGCAACCACTTTCAGAGCAATTGTAGTTGACAGCCCTGGTTCGTAAAAGTACTGCAGCGATTTTTTGAAGTGTTCAAATAATTATCCATCCCATATGCCATACTTCTCCCAACAGTCATGACTGCACTAAACCTCGGTTAATCCGATATTCGCCAAAACTGGATGAAACTGGTGGTACGAACAGTGGCGTACGCAGAAAATTTCCCAGGGGGGCAAGTTTCGTCACAATCGTGTGAAGTCACAAATCAACTTTAGGGGAAGTGCCGTAAGCGCGACCATTCTAGGGGGTCCGGGGGCATGTCCCCGGAAATATTTTGCAAAATTACACCTAAAAATACGCATTTTTGTGCATTCTGGAAGCAAGTTTTAGACAATACTGTTTTTACATTTTTTTGTTTTTAGGGTCTGAGGGAGTGGCCATGGCAGTGGCCTCCCCCTCCGTACGCTAGTGGGTACGAATGATTTCTAACATTTTTCGTTATTAATCTTCGGTTTTTCTGGATTTTTTAATCCGGATAAAATTTGCTCTTTTCACGTCTTGTAATCCGGATTTTTTCTGCATTTCCACGCTGTTGTGTTTTTAAGTGCACTGACTGGTCTCTAGGAAAGATTTGGCAGCTTTCAGACGCAACACACAAGCGTGCTCACGAACGTGTAGAATTATGAAACCATCGGCCGCAAGCCGTAACTGCGCGCAACATTCGGCTAATCGTAGAGACGATTATTACGTCACACACGGGCATAGCATGTTACGTTGAAGATAACGCTCAAGGCACACCACCGCACCACGGTTTCAGTCTATCGATCAGCGTTACAGCATTATCCCTGAGTACTGCTTATGAACCAGAAATATCTGCGTCAGTCCAAAATCCCAGATTTCTTCGCAGCCAAGCAGTCTAAAATTTTGATTGTTCACAACTGCCTGGATATGGCGGTTAATAGTCTGATGTGAATACATCAACAAATCCGTTTTGCTTCGGCGAAACTCTGCAGTTGGGTCGTAAATGTATTCAATTTAAGTGATTTTCACCGATTGCGCAGTACTTAGATGACGTCGGACTAGAAACAACCATCTTCGGTTAATCCCGATCTTCGCCTAAACCGGATAAAATCGTTGGTCAAATCGAATCCGGATTATCCGAGGTTTACTGTATCTCGTACATCTTGCGAGCTTCAAATGTGAACTCGACTCACCAAGAACAGCGCGACACCACCTTTCCGTTTAGAAAACAAGGTACCTGCTATTTCCCAACAACTCCATCGCCCAAGTTATTCGGTACGAAGGGCGTGCAAGCTCGTTTTGACATCAATTGTTTTTTTAGAATCAAAACGCTGGCAGTTTGCATTTTTACAGCAGCGAATTTTGATTTCCCCTCTTTTTTCTTTCAGTGCTCCTTATGTAACTGGTACAGAGCTTGTCAAGCCAAACCATCAATAATAGTAATGTGCAAAATCAAACTACACGCTAACGTCTCCATACAAGAATACGATCGCTGAAGTAAGACAGTACTTTTGTGCTGATGGGTGGCGACATCCCAGAAAGACTGCCGAGTCCTGGCCGAACAGATCAGGCAATTTAAAACCACCAATCTCATTCAGAAACAAGTCACTTCTGTGCTGTAGCACACAGCAAATGAAATAGCACTTCTCTCAGACAGAGAGTCCAGTCCAAAGCGGAAGTAAACGTGAAACTGCGAACGGTGGTTAATTAAAAAAGGTTTTGTAAGACTACTGTATCAAATAGACAAGCAACGACAAAGGGAAAACTGGGCAATAAACCTCACCAGCGGAAACGTTAGAACTTTTTGAGTTTTAGACGAAATTTACATTTTCTTTCTAATTTTAATTTAACATTTTCGACTGCTACAGCGTCATTGTACTCAGACCAGTCGCACAAGCTACAACAGAAGTTTTAAAGTAAATTGCACCATGCGTTACTGGTAGCATGACAATGTCTGGAAACCTACTGTATACTCACTAAAACATTTCTGGCGGAAAGAAATGTCTTTGCTCTCGCTGTGTATTAGGAACGACACGGAACCACAAGTGTTAAACCACGTTTAGAAAACAGGTGCGTGTCACCCGTTGTGTTTTAGGGTAACAGATAATATGATTATCAGCAAAACGATCGCAATGGCTATGCCAATGAACAACTTTGTTCTAAAATCTTTCCACCACATTTGCTTCCGAAGTCTTGTTGCACGTGTGTTGAAATTTGTCGCTGCATCGGCAAGATCTTCTGATTTGTCCTGAGAAGATAAATTAGAAGAACACGGTGAATAGAACAAATTTTCGATTAGAAAATCAACAAAACAACTGAATAATACATGTTTGACTGCCATGAAAGATGCATCAGGCGGTGAAACGTTGAGAAGAGCTTTAAAATGCATTTTTGAAAAATTAGCGATTCTGCAACGGTAGTCGAAATCACCGTTTTTGACTCCTGTTCTGATTCTGTGAAAATCTAGATCCGATTCCTCTCCTCTCAAAAAATCTCAAATTCTGTTTGAAAGAAAACTACGAAAAAGTGCACAGAGTAACCACAGTACCTGTTATCGGTACGAAAAATGTGCAGTTTAACATTTTGCTAAACCTTGAGATTCATGATTGAATTTTCCATATGCTGCACAAGATGTGCTACAAATTGTAAGCGTTGATGTTTAACAGGCGAATCCGTTTTATCGTACGAGGAGTGTAAATCCCCAACGGAAACCTATCACTTGCCAAAATATACTCTGGTTAATCGCACATTGGTTATTTGCATACTCCAGTTAATTGAATAAAATTTGAAGGATTTATTCAATTAAGTCCCCCGGTCCAATGTTTCTCTTTAAGACAGTAAAATGTGTGAAGCACAGCTTGAGAAGCGACGATGCTTACTTCAAAAACAGCTCGTGCTTAACCTTCCTTGTATCTTATACGTGCAGTGCATCTGTGTTCTGGTCTGTTCTGCATTCTCGCTGCATAATATTATGCGACGCGATGTTCTGTGAGACATTTCTTTCATTAGCAGCTGCTTTGAAATCATCATTAGAGTGACAGCATTGTTTAGACACAATATCCTTGATGTATCCCCGCGCAACTGTGTGGATCATCCTGCAAATATCCCCCCTTCAATTGCGTTGCTAGTCATCTTTTCCGCATGGCCTTGTCATTAACTGAAATGTGTCTTTAATGTTAGCTTGTTTAGGGACACCTGACTTGATAACCGTACTGTTTCTTTTTTTCGGTGTCCTGGCAGACTGTTTACTATGCAAATGCTATATACCTTCCTTATCGCCAATAAACTTACTACTACTATCCCCACAGAGAATTATCACATTTCAAGTGCACACTTCTTGCGGGTCATTTCGTGGGTGCTGGGGATGTTACAGAAGCACGACCTTCCGGCTTGTGAAAAAATATCATTAAAATAATCCCGCACATTGAAGGCATGATTTGATTTGACTAAGAAATGGATGGGTAGGGATTTGTGGCCCACCCTGTTTTTTTCTTGCTAAACCCAATGACATCACGTGGTGCGATCACACGTCAGTGGAGCCGGAGCCCAAGCAATTTTGGATGGCTGGACCCGGAGCCAAAAACTTGTAGTTGGTGGAGCCGAAATTTCGGGTTCTGGTTCCACAGACACAGATTGTGGGGCAAGCGAATTGTACAGTGGTTTTTAGTTTTCAATGGACCAAATCGTGGCGGAGCCAAAAACTTCTAGATGTTGAAACCGGAGCCAAAAAATCTAGACGCCTGTAACTGGAGCCGGAGCCTGAAATTTGAGTTACTGCCCCACAGCCCTCGTGGCAATGTATGGTTTTACTGTAATTGTTTGAAAGCAATGGGTGGCTGTCGTTGGGCTAACACGACGCAGTATTTCGCATGCGCTAAACCGATTTAAAATTCGTGTTAGTGCAATGTGTATTGGTTAAGAAGCCTCTGTGCAAAATACAGATTGGGGAACTGTAGGCTACTGCAAACCAGGGTTGCGGAGCCGGGAGGTAAATTGTACGACCTTTCCAAAATTATCGACTCCTCAACATAACGTGGATGAAGTTTGGATATCAATAATTTTGTAGCAGCTAGCAATGAATGGAAATCGTGGTACACAGCAAGAATTCTCTGTTTCAATCTAAGTTTCAAAATACATTGCACCGTTTCAACAGGCACGAATTAGGGTTCCTAACTTAGAGATGCGATGTAAAAAATGATAGATAAAAAATCCGACTCCTACTCTTCTTAGGAATCGGACTCCTTGTGACTGCAACTCCGCAACCCTGGTGTAACTGCATTGATTTTATGGGCGTCAGTTTGCAGAGCAATGCATAATTTCAGGATTTACATGAAAATGCTAGGGCTAATTACTTGTAAGTGATTTTGAGTAGAAAAGGAAGAAACCAACAATGACAAACTTACCTGAAGAATGCGCTGTGCACAATGTGCCATAGTAACTGTTGTAAGACCAACTACAAAAGATGAGAAAAAGCAATTCTGTTGCCATAGATAAGGGTCATCACAACCTTACTGCAATTGGGTATGCAGTGGCGAAACTAGAGGTTTGAGCCAGGGGGGCAAAACTTAGCTGAAGGCAGCCCACTAGCCAACACTCAGAAAAAAAGTTAAGAAATGTTAGTGAATCCGGATGTCGTGGATGCCTATACTAGCAAAAATACTGAAAGCACCCAAAAAAACAACAACCTACTGAAAACCAAAAGAACAAGTAAATATCAAAATGTCAGCGAAAGTGGGCCCGGTTTTTACATTTAGTTTGCCAGGGAGAAGCTCTCCCCTGCCACCTGTCAGTTACACCACTGTCGGTATATGTAAATAAACACTTGTTAACCAGGTGTAATGTTTTCACTAATTTCAGTTAGTCGCATGAAACAGCTTGGCAAATTGAATCTGCATTAATCAGATCTGCCTGGGAGCAGGTTACCTATGTTTGATTCATGAAAAATGTCATCTTACTGCAAATAATTCTTTTGTGAAAGGAGGGGGAACCCAAGCTATAACACAAGCCATAAAACAAAATCCAGAAATTATATGATTTGTTCCAAGAACTGAAGGAGTTGACTGTAGCCATGGCTAGATATACACCTGAAATGGCCAATGATTTTCGCCAAAAACAAAAATGACAAATTTCCTTCCATCCTTTTCACATAACATTCGCTTTCATTCCTAAAATAGTTTGTAGTCAACTCTTATCCATGGTTTTGATTGCAGTTGTAGTTCCTCAGCAACTGTGCGGACTTCAGACTTCATGCATTTTATTTACCAAATTAACTGTTATCTATTATATTTGATGTGGTGGTTTTGCATCGCCTCATCAGAATCCTGCATTCGCAATTTACTTGAGTGTACCTTGAAATGCTGGACAATGTTTTGTAGCAATAACGTAAGTGAAACCTTCAAAATTTATCCCATCTTGAAGTTATCTATAGTTGAAAATCATTCACTTTCACAAACCACTACATATCATGTAGTCAAGAAAAGAACCATGCCAGGAAAATACTGACCACTGGATAACAAACACAATACTTAAACAACTTAGGCTCAAAGAAAGTTTCACATTATAGGAAACAGAGATGTAGCAGACAGAAAACTTTTGTCCACTGCCAGCACTGTCACAGCAGTTTCTGTCCACCGCAAACATGTTTGTTGTGCATATCCCTGACCGCAACAGCGATACACGTTAGGATGAATATGTTACATATGACTTGACAACATGTTTTCTATCATTTTACTCATACATGTGGATTTGGAGTGACATACACATACAAACAAGCATGTTGATATCTGTCATTGATTAAAAATGAAGATTCACCTGGATAATTTAAATTTGATGAATTCTCAGCAGCTCTCTTAACATATTTAACTCCAAACACTGAAAAACTGTTGATCAAAACAAGCTAAGAAGTCTTGTCAAAAGTAAGTAAATGCAAAGCTGATTTGCTGTTTACCAGATATATATTCCATTTGCATTTAACACTGTTGCCTGGCAAATCACTGATGACGTGAAATAACATTGTAACAAGAAATAGCTGATTGTATGGTGCATCGGTACTCCCAATTGAAAAATGTGATATTATGTTGTGCAAAAGGTTGGCCACTTCTGATAAAGCTATACGATTAAAAGTTTATGAAAATCAGAACCATAGATTTAATTAAACATGCATAGCCTTCACACAAGAGGACCTCAGGTTGTCTATTTAGCTGAAAAATTAACTACAGTGAATTTGCTTCTTGCCAGGGTATGCACTATAAGAATTGGGAAAGTTCTGAAAATATTTAGATGCACATTGCAAAACCAAAGAGAATTGCAATTCTGTAAAACTTTACTAACGGCATCTGTTTAAACATTGAATCACAACATTACATTTCATAATCTGTTATTTGAATATCTACACTGAAAAGGAAGAGAAGTAGAGTGTAGCAGACTTATCTTCTTCTAGCATGCAAATCATCAAAGCATTCCTAAACCAGTACGGTCTTACATCCTATGCTATTTCAATTAGGTGGAAGAAAAGTTGTGGTTGAATGTCATAAACATTTTAGAAGGATGAATTGATGACCTCTCACTATGTACACAGTATAACCATACAAAGTCTGAAACATTTTACATGAAAAAGCATTGGAATCAGCTATTGGATTGCAGTAAAATTACAGTAATTGCATTTGAGGATCTCACTTAAAACTTTCAAAATGGCCTACCTATGCAGAATAGTGAAAGTTTTAGGTAAAAAATATACTGAAAACCACATTAACAGGAACTAACTTTTGAACATACATTCACATGTTTTTTAAATTTGTACCAATTTGTTTCTAACAATTAAGCATTTTACAGGACCAGTCAAAACAATGCTACACAGCGATTATTTGACCTGTTATTTACAAAGTGAACACCGCACAACAAACAAATCTGAGAAAACCATACAGTCTGCAACAGCAATCTGTCAAATCACTACCTGCAAATCTTCCAGCTTTTCACCTCTGTCCATTACTTTTCCAATATTGGTTTGCATAACATCAACAACTTCATTGACTTGATTTTGAACTCGTTTAACCTGGATATCAAAACAGAAATTTGGAAAAAGTATCCAGAAGTATCTACACTAGAAAATCAAAGACATTAGAAAATAGGTTTGGACCAGGGGTTCTTAACCTGGGGTCCATGAATATGATTTAAAGGGTTAATAGCTTTGCAGCCATGATTACTACACTGTAATGATTAACACCTAATTTGACTACAATGTTTCTTCTTAACACTTTGAGATCCGGCGTACGATATATTCGTACTTCGCTTTCGGCCTAATAAATAGCAGTTTTCGGTTGCCTTACCAACGCAATATCTCCTCCGCCGATTGCGCTAGAGAGCTGTTTAGGGGCTCAAATGGATTGGCCAGTACAGCAGATTGCACTCGAAAAAAATTTTTTGGTTGGGGGTTCGGATTTTTTGTAAGTGACGTCATAATTCAAGTAGTTTTGGGTCATTTTGGCTCATGTTGGCTGGCCTAAAGCCCAACCGTTAGGCCAAAGTGTTTTGCTGAAGTTTTCATTGGAAACTAGGCTCGAGTCCGAGTCTTTTGAGCCTTTGATCGACTTTCTAGAGTTACTAGTTCAAAACTTATGATTTAAAATAAACAAATTAATTAATTATCTAATTAGCTAATTAGTCAAATATTTTTAAGAACTTTTGAACCCGAAACCCCAGCAGGTCATCCAAAGTATCAAAACACTCGGATTGTAGCCTAGTTTCCAGTAAAAACTTCAGCGAAATACTACCACCTAA
>JGI24158J21664_10000937_pt1 | contig 30293 bp, 12 predicted proteins | sample Ectturendosymbi3_FD_21664 | JGI IMG/M metagenome (IMG submission 21664)
TGCTTCAGTACAGCAATCTTAACGCCAGCCCATTTGGCGGCGTCAACAGCATCTCAGCAGTGAAGCTTCCGGGCCAAGCAAAAACTAGACATGGAAATACACGCGCTTCTTAGCCCACACGGTTGAGCTATGAGGCCAAGCTTGCAGGCCATGTCAGATGTGGACATGGAAACGCAGTAAAAGTGCTTTATAAAGATTAATTTATTGATCTTCAGTGTTAAACAATGCTTTATGCCAAATTCATATCTTGCACTGTCACTTTTCCAAATTTTGATGTGGATTGGGCGAAAAGTTTTCAACGCTGTCGAAGCGCGCATTTGATGTTATTACACCTTTTCGAAATACTTCTCTGTGTGAGGCGCAGGGTTCTCCTCAGTGATGACCATAAAACAAATTATCGATCTTTACAGATTCCCAAACATGACATGAGAGTATCTCTTTCAACCACTGTTCCCAGAATCTCCGATATTTTGCGTAGAAAACAAGGACAAAAGTCTCACTGAGTGACAGACTGGTTGAAATTGTTTGTCAATTTTCAGTATAAAAGAAAAATTTAAACACGGCTGTGTATTCCTTCTTTCAAACCTTTTGCCCCTTGACTGAGTGAAATGTCGGTTGATATGAAACTATTTATACAAATTCAACAACCTTCGCGAACCACTTCTTAAAAGTATTCATGCTTGCTTGTAAGGGCATTTTATTAAGGTTTCACCCAACAGACTGATAAGTTTTATACATGCATTACCCTAAAATTGGTTCCAGTAAGAATAAAAATTAATATATCTGATTGCAGTAGTGGTCTTAGTGAGTGTGCAGGGTGTGCAAAATGGGGGCCCCCATTTTCAATTTCCGCACTTTGAGGGGTCCCAATTTTTAGTTTATACGCTTTCAAAAATTTAAGAGATTTTCTTTATGATTGTATTTTTATTATATTGATTACACAATGAAACTTAATTTAGTTTGCTCTATGTTGTTGTTAATGGTATGTTTTACCACAATTGGATTTTCAACGTGAAGATAAGAAGACAAACTGAAATGATGACACATAAATAGCTTTCTCTATGATCAAAGGACAAGGGGTTCCAGTCAAAATGTAAAAGGTCCTCAACCAAGATGCCAGGGTCCCCTAATCAAAGGATACGGAGGCCTATTAGTCCTTGGTTAAACCAGTTTTTTTAAGGAAAATGTTAACTACCCGGTATGGACCTGTAGGGACCCGATTTCTCTGATTCTAGGTAGCCAATTTTCTCTGATTTTAGGGTCCCGATGGTAATTTTCTCTGATTCTAGGGACCCGATTTGAACTTCTAGGGACCCGAATCGGGTCTCTAAAACGCCTTAAAAAAACTGGTTAAACATAAGTAACCTGTCTACTGTGCATTCAAAGGACAAGGAGCCCCAGACAAAAGGTAACATGGATAAGGTGCCCAAATACTCTTCAAAAATATATGTGTCCCTCAATCAAAATTTGGGAGGTTTCAAATCAATAATATAGAGAGCCCCTACTTGTATGAATCATTTTGCTATTAGTTGCAAGGTTTAACTGATAGCCTACCATTTTTGCTTATAAATCTACTAATTACCCAGTATACATATCTTTAAGCAAAATACCATGCACAGAAAGTCATTGCAATAAACGCAATTTTTTAGCACATTGCCTACCAAAGATTTGTAGTTTTGTGATATTAACTTGTTGAAGATTTTACTGCCAAAAATTTAGTGGTTGTCGCTTATAAACGTGAAGCCAGCATTGAAATCTGATTAAAATGTATGAGTCTACGTTGCATATTTTATTCATTCCAGTCTCATCAAACACTATGGTTAGTTTGTTCTTTCTCAAAGTATTTACTGGAGATGAAAAGCACGTTTACCTGTACTTTTGGACAATGAAAATCTAAGAACAATAAGTTCTTACAAAGCTCAACTTGGCCCTAGTGCAGGGGTTCCCAACCTGTGGTACGCGTACCACTAGTGGTACGCCAAGGTCTTCCAGGTGGTACGCGAGCAACTTCCATTTTTTCACAAAAACCTGGATTCACAGCTTTCCCGTTCACGTATTGGGCTTTGTTTCTAAATAAATAAATTTTCCTGCAGTCTGCTATTCCTCTTGTTTCGTAACATTACGAAAGTGTTATTCAACCGGGGTTCCGCGAACGGCTGCAGGGGATTCCGTCGAAAGGGACCGAAATTGCCTGGGACGAAATTCACAACCACAATTCTATGCGGTTGTAGCAATAGAGACACTTGGATCATTGCATAGGGTTCCATGAGCAACGCAAACATTTGCGCAAGGTTCCGCCGCAGCAAAAAAGAACACACTGCATTACGATCTTCAGAATATAGGCAATGTCAACAGAAAGAGCGCAGTTGCTTTGAAAAAGAGTACAACGCTGTGGAATAAATTAGGTCAAATGATTGCTCACAAGTGTTACTTCTCCCACGGCTTGCTAGATCTCATGTACGGGACTCTTTCAAAGCGTACAGCTACAACTAGCTGATTGATCAACGGTAGTCGTCAGATACATGCTAGAATGAAGTTTAGTATAAATTTGATAAGAAATTGAGATATTTAATTACAGTTACAGAGGACCATGCAGACAGCAAAGACAAAACACAAAGCATGTTCTTCAATAAACTTCTGGTTTAGTATTTCATCTTCATACTCGACGCTAGCTTCCCACNCTGTTCCACAGCTACTGATTTTCCCTGTTACGGAGAATAGAGCGTTTATCAGTGGTAATGAACATAAATCAAAAAATCGACACCGACTAGGTGCGCCTGGACATGACATTCGATGCGCTGTTAGCAAATTTACGCCACGCATTGACCAAATTTGTGGAAGGCAAACAGAAACAAAAATCTCATTAAAATTTACTTGTGTTCTTTACCTTCTTTTATTGTTACTTTAATGTATATCGTTATTCTGAATAAACTAAGATTCGGTCAAATTAGTTGTTCTGAAAGAAGTGGTACGCGTTGACAGTACGGGGTGCCCAAGTGGTACGAGATCGTAAAAAGGTTGGGAACCCCTGCCCTAGGGTAACCCCATTGTTCAAACAGTTAAGTGAGAAACTGGTTTTGCTTGAGAGAATTAAATTGCAAACACCAACGTATATGTGTGTACTTGCATGGTCTGCTGTATGCTTCAATAGCTGCTAATGAAATGTTATATCAGTTGCTTTCAGTTTCTTCTTGAATCAAAACTAGATGTTTAAATAATTTTGGGAAAGTTTTTCTTATTTTCTTGAACCACTAATGCTTTCCTTTGGCCTATACCTGCAGAGATTTAGAAAATATTGGTAATATACTACATTTTCTTCATGCATTATTCAATTATGCTTATAACAGGATGGATATGGAAAGTTTTTACACAAGGTAAAAGTTACCACACCATCGTATTGATGCAGTAGTGTTTCAAAATGGTTTGTGATTTGTGAGACTGTAGTAATTTGTAGACGTATTGGTTGGTTCCCTGTTTTTTCGTGCAAGACGAACGAATGAAGGTGGATGTGCTGAAGCAGAGTTGGTAGATACTTCATCAACGCAATGGGCAAGCAAATTCTCTCATAAACGTCCTAAGCTTTGTGCTTNAAGCTAAACGTTGTTCTTATGTATTTTTATAAACAAATATTTTGCCTGAAACAATTCCACAAAGCCATCGTCAATACCTGGTTNCATTTAAATATACTGGAGACCAACCAGTCAAATGACCTCACTGTGCCCATTATTAATTTACCATACTGCTCTTCAGCGGAATCAGCGTTAGCTTTAGTTAACGTGTTCAGGAAATGAACTGCAAATTACAAGTTCGATCGATTGGTGACAAAACAATGATCATTATGCATCATTGACTCAAGGGCGGATCCAGACAGTACGTTTAGGGGGGGCGATTTCAGTAATATTTGACATTTAACTCTCATCATGGGTTCACTACTGTAAGAGAGATGATATTATTTCAATAAGAGCTGATGATCCATCGTAGGCGAAATATATACTCTGTAAGATCTGAAAGTGTCTGAAAGAGCTGATGATCCATCGTAGGCGAAATATATACTCTGTAAGATCTGAAAGTGTCTGATTCTTTGCTGAGAAAGGATTTCTTTCCATAGACAGTGTAAGTGAGATGAAATTTGCTTCACAGCACTGCTGCGACGAAACAATGGACGGCAAAATGGCCTTATATCGCGAATGCTTTTTTTCTGAATTGTACAAAATCATGGTGAAAAAAGTTACTCTTGTAGGTTTTAGGGGGTGCGATCGCCCCAATCGCCGCCGCCCCTACTGGACCCAGACCTGCATTGACTAGCCCCGACCCTGCATTGACTAGCCCCATTCTCTAGGTTTATAATGTTAAACTGCATATTTTCAACTGTCAGGAAAGGAGGCGTATTTGTGAGAGTGCACATTGAAACATTTAGGTTGTTAAAATTTCGGAATGTGGGACCAAACGCAAATTAGGCCAAATTTCCAAAAGTTCTCACGAAAGGTCAAACAAAATATTTGCGACCAAAGCAAACAGACAAATTTTTACAATAAAAACGCCGAGCTTCCCTGTGCTGAAGTATTTTCTGCCTATTTAAGTTAAGCAAAGCAGCAGTGGAGTGCTATATTTTGCTGTATGTTGTATGCCATCGTGTTATTTGTGCAATGTGGTGCATGCATGGAAAGCAAAAACCACACACATGAACTTCATAGACTGTACACACAATCTGACAAGTTTAAAAATGTGCACATCGCAACATGGACATGACGGTGAAGAAACCATCCAGCCTGACTGTCCCCACTGGTTGACAAGACTCCCTGCAGTGATTTGGAACAAATAGCCTACAGATGCTAGATTCATGCTTGTGCAGCCTGCGGATAGTAAATGCTTGTACATACTACATATTACTTCGCCTATCCTTAAGCTTAGAATTGTTAAACGTGCATGAGATGAGAGTGAACCTTAAGTACTACACCAGTGGTTCGTAACCGGGGAGGAATTCCTCCCCAGGGAGGAATTTCATGAGTTCAGGGAGGAATTTCCACCTGATAGCTAAGTTACCTAATCAGTGTAAGTGTTGTACTTCTTTTTTATGTTGACATTGGCTCTTTAACTTAGTTCTATCACTTTACGGTATATTTGTAACTATCACACGTTTTATCACACGTATCACACGTTGACAAACTTTAGTGCCATTATTTGACAACAAATACTTTTTGTCACACTTTTATTAATCAAGTTATTGTCGTCAATAAAGACCGTTGACCGTTGTTCCAATTGTAGTTAATAAGTTAATACTACCCAACGAACCCGTAGAACCCGAACAGGGGAGGAATGAAGGAATGAAAAGTTCCAAAATGAGCAAAGGGAGGAATGCATCAAAATAGGTTGGGAACCACTGTACTACACCATGGGCGTAGCCAGGGTGCATTCGGGCCATGACCTTCGAGATATATAATCTGACATTTGTGCCACCTATTGCTAATTGTACAAAAAGGTCGTACCACGGTTGAGTGAACATGGTGACGTGTCAACAAAACGCAAATCATAATTCGTCACAGGGGCCCCGAAATTGCTTGAGACCACCACTGTCTGAGTGCAAGTTTACAATGTTTTTCCAGGAGAACCTGTCCCGAACCCTTCCCAGGAAAAACATTCCTTGGCACACTAAACACTGTTGGGCTAAATCAATTTTTTATTTTATAAAGGGATAAATGAGACACAAAATGTTAAGAACCACTGGCCTAGATGCATACGTCCAGTTCAGAAGTCAGATTTGATCAACGTAATCAACGTATTCTGTGTAGCGATTGTTGTCAAAAATGTATTATCCCTTTATGAAATACAGTAGCTTGTGGTAAAGAAATTCTTGATAATTCCAGTAGTGTTACACAACATTTCAGCTACTAAACAAGGTCTTCAATAGACCTATTACTGTAGATGTAAATTTTCAGAATGTCAAGCCACCCTGCACAAACGTAAACCCCCTACTAAAGATTTTCTGGCGGCAGTTCTGCACCAAACTGTAGCGTACTAGGATGTTGGACCTGCCCAATGTCATATTTCTCGTGTTGGGCCCATTTAGTGAAATGGCAACAGCATTTTAGCCTGGCATTCATTCTACTAAAATTTTACAGAAACCCCTCTGCTGCTAAACAAACTAAAATGTTCTTTTTCGCAGAACCTGCAATTTTCGTGGCAGCAAAGCAACTGCAGTGTGCTTAACGATTGTCGCGTGATTTGAAAGAATTCTAAACAACGGTTATAGCTTTCCCATGTGAGCTGCAAATCTTGCTTTGAATAAAGACCAAAGTTATTCCCAGTAGGAGAACATGCTTTGGCTTCTACATTTAGTTTTGCATGCGTTTCTGTCTATTAAGAAGCTCGGACTTTGCTAAGCTTATTTAAATTGTCAAAAAGTCTGTCTTTGCACCAAACTTTACATCAGATTGTACGGAGAAAGAAGTAACAATGTGGGAACATACAGTAAACTATTTCGGAATTTTGCCCCAATTTTGAACTATTTTTTTCAACCATTGTCCCCCTACTCCCCCTACCTTGCACTTCAAGGGTAAGTGGTTGTGATGTGCCACCATGATAGGTTGTCGTTCGCAGTACTTGCAAAGTTGCAAAGTCTTTTGCCATATGCTTCAGCTTACCCAGTAATAAATGGACTTTATAATTATTCTTGACCATCAATCTATTTTGCAACTGATTAATTATATTGAAGTTCCTGAGAAAGATGGTACACATATGAAGTATACAAAGCACCCTATGTGATTTAGTTGAGTTTATTTTTCAATAAGCAAGGTTCCCTTTTTACAACCAAAATATAAACAGAAACACAGCACTTTTAGAGAGGAAGAATTGAAATTGTTGTCTTTTTTAGTTCCTTCTTTGCTTCTGTGGTGCACCAGAAATTTACAAGACACTGATAAGAATATAAAATAGGCAAAATCAGTCCATGTGTTCAGCTTCGCTGAATTTTTATAATTACGTTGTGAAAGGTTTTCAGAAAACTTAAAATTGAAAAATCATGTAAAACATGGGTTTTTCGATGGATTAAGAATAATCCGAAGCGTCTCGAAGTAAAAGATGTATATGGTTTTTGAAGGCTATTTCAGTGTTGATGAAACTGTTATGTCTATCCCAATTTTATGCTCCATGGGTCTTTCGGCTTAGTTAGACAATTTCGAAAGTGACTGGCAGATTTTGTTTTCTACCCCAGAGATAAAAATAAAAGACCACAGTGCATTTAACAGTGGTTTCTGGTTATTAGTAAAGTAACCACACTCTTTTCCAGACCAGGGTTTATGCGCAATTTAGGTTGTGAAAAAATCAAATAACGGTCATGGAATTGTGTTTCATATTAGACCCAAGTTTGCAATTTTTGAAAAATTTTCTTTATGAAGAACAAAAAAGCCATGGTTGTTTCCCTGAATGAAATGGATACGAAAATTTAATGGCTTGTATGCATCCTTCCCTGTCGCAATCTTTGCTTTTTCCTTTTGCCTGCAGCTATTTGATTTTTCGTGACAAGGAAGAAGGCGGGCACGCCTATGTTTCAGCCAAAACGGAGCGTATATGGCTGGCCTACCAGTTACTAAAGCAAGTAGAAAATATCTGGCATAAAATTTTCATTTGAAAAAAGTAAAAGGATGATCACCGATTGAAAACCTTTATTTGGTAAAATTTTTCATTGATCGTTTAGTTTCCGTGTAGTGTAAAAGGATTTCGCTAAGTTATGCATTTCCTTGTAACTGTTGGAAAGGGATGTAACGGACATTTTAATCTTGCTTTTTATTCCTCGAACGGATCGTGTGAATTTAAATGTAGGCTGTGAGTCAAAAAGAACATGGTCCACATTGAATTTGAATAAATTTTAAAGGACTGAGGATGCGTTGCAAAACGTGAAACTAATTTCCCGGTTTATAAACTGTGATCGATCTACTTGCCGCCATTTTTGTGACCTATAAGTATGAAAAATATATACTGTATGCTTGCAAGTTTTAATCGTCGCAGAAGAATGAAAGCAGAAAGTATACAGGTTCCTCAGAAGCTTGCCGCCAGGCTAAACTTTGTTTATGTTTAAGTGAATAGATGGATATAGGAACTGTTAAATGTTTCAACCAATATNTTTTCTGTTGCTTATNTAACAGCTCAAATCAAAACGAAGTTCATACGTAAGCAAAACATAGCTCTAGGACCTAGGCTATACTTGCTCGCGTAATCAACTGATGTGAAGAACGATAAACTCACTACAAACCGTGAATTCCTAAAATGAGCAAATCTTTCGATAGCTTGCACAGCGAACTACGTCAGCTTAGGCCCCAAACTTTCCAGGGCTATCACCTAGGCCTGTATAAGAAAAACAATCCTTCGTTTATCAAAATTGCATCACGGCTAAAAGCGGCCAAGCACACGTGATGAAAAGAAATTTCAAAAAAGTATGAGCGGAGTAAAGTTGTGCAAGCGGCGGAAAACAATTAAAGAAACAAATCAGTTTGTTGGAAGTCAGAAAAGAAACAGATAGCTTTTATTTATAACATAAATGCCTGTTGCTGTTATACAAAACGTTACGTTCTTCAGTTCAGCGCAGCACCATGATCTAGGAAAGAGAACAGCATACGCGAATGAGATCACATCTCCCAATACAACATTCATCACTCATGAAGTGTTTAGCTCATTTTCGGGAACGTAGAACATGGCGAAGGGAGTTTTTCAGCCTTGGCTATTTACCTTAATCCAGTAATGGTGAATGATAGTTCGCAGATCGCACCTAACTTTTTGACGTTTGCAAGAAACAGTGTTTCACAAACATTTTGCACTATCAGGTTGCTTGTAATCTGTTATCCACGGTTATAAGAAGTTGCTCTTTCAAGAGAACACGATAGACCACATCCGACTTTGTCGCGCTGACCTGAAGCAACCTGATTGTGAAACTGTTGGTGAAAACTGTTTCTGTTTTTTGTATCCGTGAAAAAATCAAATGCGGTTTATCATCCACCTTCAGTAACAAAGGATAGGGCAGTTACATTCATAGGTCAAACAGCCCTGTCTGCAATAACGCCACCGCCGTAAAATCGCACTTTATAACACTGGCGTTTCACACTGCTCCACAACTTATTAGAAAATATATAGCTTTAGCAGTAGGTGGCATGATAAACTGTGAAAAATAATACGTCACAACTTTAGAAGCAGCGATTGCGTCTATCTAAAACCTACAGGCCTACCGCCGCCATATTAACAGGCCGTTTTGAATTCAGCTGACATCGCTACATAAAATTGCAACTTCACAAATATTCAACCACAGCAATTAGGCTAAGGATTCGTTTTGCAGTTGCAGTTTTAACTAATTTTGTACCTATGCACTATAGATTGCATGCATCAGAATATTAAATGCTATGATGGTGTCAGACAAATACTTTGGCCTCTGAATTTCGTTGCATGATGCAATAGCTAACCACTTATGCAGGGTTGATACTCTTACGCAAAACAAAGCAACAAGTTACTTTCGGTCCACACGTACACTCCTTGTCTTGAGTCGTCGGATCCTCTGACTGCATTTCTAGGCCTGTTTAGTAGGACACCGTGGGCAAATTTAATAGGCCGCACTAGGCCTATTTAGCAAGCCACGGTAGGCAGTGGCAGGGCGCGGATAGCTTGTATAGTTTTTAGATAACCCGAAGCGACGATCGTCTTCATAGGCATGACGATGAACCAGATATGCTTTTAGCACAATGTATTGTTCCGCGTGCTTTAGCTACTAAGTTGTACAGAAGTTTCAACAAGCAAAGTTTAGACTGTTGAAAAGGTCAGTAAATAAAGAAAAGAAGTGCAGTATCAGTAATATCACTGCAGCAACTAGTGGTGCAGCCGGGGAGAAACGCCGTTTCCCCACATTTTCAAAAAGGGAGCGGATTTTTCTCATGCGACGGTGTTGTTGCTTTGTTGGTGCAATTCCCTACTAACCGGCTGCGTAAAACACGTTTTCTGCTGCAAAGTATACTTCGATTTGAGGGCAAGCATGCAAGCTTACCACGAGAAGAATATTAGAAGACTTCTCTTTCTTCGCCTTCCAAACGTCTCTGCGTCTCTATTAGAAAACATCTCCACTAGACTTACATTTTTTCTGTATTAGCTAAAACCGTCATCTACTTTTAAGAAATAGACTTTCCATGGATTTCGAAATGTGACATTTTCCTATTGCACTTTCAGCAAAAAAAGGTTGTTTGCTTGGTTTCGAGAGGGATCAATGAAATTTCACCACTTTTGCCTACTCTGGAAAAAATCTTTCCGACGCCCATAAATGCGAGACGCCAGATTTGTTTTCATCAAAAATTTTATCAACAGTCTAGTGATTTAAACTGAAGTTGTGCAACAATCCGCAGAAATTTTAAGAAATATCTTGGAAATTTTGGTGATTCATGCTGCTTTCTAATGAAGTGCTTCACGTACAAATATTTTTTGTCAAGCAGTCCAAGCCTACTCTACACTTGCAACAATTTGAACCCAAACTTTCACAGCGCAAATCAGCCAAGAAAACAAGCAGATGTTTGCGATAACCAACCGTGGTGTTGATCATAATGTTCTCAGCCCTATCTTCCATGAAGCTATTTATGGATTAACAGCATACCAAGGGATTATAAATAAACTTCTTATGAGCGGCATTTCACAATATGACTCACATAGAAAATTACTGCAAACATAACCACACAGTAAGACGAAAGTATGTTCTTATCTGTGACATATTTGAGGACATTACAAGAAAAGCTTCTTTTCTTGTTGTTCTAGTCATAAAATTGCGTAAATAATTTACTTGTTTTTTCCTGGTTAATCGGAACACCCCAGATTAAAGCGCCATTTGCATTTACTGTAGTTAGGATGGAAATGTCTTGCTCTGCTAAATTCTTTCAGGAAAAGCATTCTCATTAGATTTTCCAGGTAAACAAGTTGTTCAGAACACTATTAAGCTGTTTGTGAGAAATGACTATTTGTGAGAAATGCGCGTTGGTGGCAAAACTCCGAAAAGTCACTATTTTATCACCTACTGCATGCTCTGCATTGCTGACAAAGCACTAAACCTGCTTTCAATCTGGCAAGTGATAATTTTTCAAGGTGTGATTTCTCAGTACGTTTTACTGCAGACCGAAATCTTTACGGAAGATGATGTCAGTGAGTTTGCCTCTGAAGTATTGCGGTCTGCCAGATCTTTACCATGCTTCTGTCGTATTCCGCAAAGTATGCCTGCATTTGTCACAATCCAAACTAGCAAATTATAAAAATTTTAGAGTTTCTTCTATTTATCAAGCAATCGACTCTGTGGTCGACGCTCACACAACATTCAGAATTTTGGTGTATGCGGAGATAGAAAAAGTGCATAGAAAGTGTTTTGGGTTAGCTACTAGGCCCGATTTACGAAGCGTACGTATATCTTAAAGTCAATTTCTGTAGCATGGTAAATGCGAATCTACGAACTCGTTTTTGTACCCGCATTGCAGGACCAGGTACAGAGAAATTTCCTGTTGGTTGAGAAAGTAACAATAATAAATAGACGCACTGGTGGAATAAGATGCCGTGAGACAAGTAGGCTTCAATTACGTTTTTGCATTTCTTTCCATGTAATCGTGGTCTCGGAATTTCTACACTGATACTTAGCACTGCACCCTTCATTGAGAAATCATGGCAACCGTATGTGTGCGTGGGCCCAAGCATGTTGCTCCAAACACAAGTCAATCAGAAAAAAACTGCACCATTTCCACCTGCGATTAAAACAACAGAAGAGTGACTTCTTGTGAGCAGTAAACAAGGCGTGCCGATAAATTACATGCTTGCCTGCGAAACTATTGCAAAGAGGTGCTTATTTAAAAAATGGTCTGAATTTGTCCAACCAAGAAAATGGTACGCGCAAAGCTCTAATTAACCTGGAATCGTGCGCGCAGCTGCAGCAATCATGACTCTGCGCCACGCACCTCTTTGTTTTAACGCATCGCAGTTTTTGAAGTATTGACACGACCTCCCAACAAGAGCGCTGTTGTACGAGTTGCGAATGCCGACGTAGAGATTGCTGGTCTGCTGCGCTTAATATCGTGACCGCATTTGCGTTTCGCACTGAAGTGATTGGTTGATGCAAGTCACAAACATTTAAGTGGTGCAGACGCGCAAGAGGAGTTTCGGAAAGTCTCGTCATCATGCTTTGGCACTTCAGTCACTTGCCGCAATAAATCGGAATTTACCGGACACAAGCGGCGACTGTACCGGTAGTAAGGTCTTAAGGTCGTGACCAAATCTGACGCGAACTCATCAATTTTTAATAAAAGCAAAGTTATCTTTGAAAATTTCGATGACTTATCGCAATACCTTTTTCATATAGTTCGATAAACCATGCCTGGGACATTCTTATCGCCTCTGCATTTATCAGAAACGAAAATTATTGCTTGAAGTGTCTTGGAAGCCTAACCTCAACGGAAGACATCGCTGAGGTATTTGATCTATCCAGCTATGATCAATTAAACTGCATTTGTCCAGAGGCATTACGCACTGTGGCTTTGGAAGTAGGCGGGTTTGACAAAAAGAAACAAAAAATTTCATACATCGTGATCTTTGCGGAAAAATTGTATTGTAACAATAGGAAAAGCGAATTTGCGGGGTCTGCAGGAATAGCAATCTTCAGTTTATCTTCATCGTTCTACAGGCCTTTATGTTTGCAGGGTCTAAACATGCCAATGGACAGAACTTCAGTTTTTTTGGTTTTGGGGAGTTTGAAAAACAGACAACGAAGTGCTAAAATTGTAAAGTGAAAGCATGTGTTACACGTGCTTTCTTTCTTCTGTGGTGGACCTACAAAAATATAGGTCAACAAATAGTTTACGAAAATATTTATGATTTTTACTTTGTATATTTTTCTTTTAACTACAACTTTTTCTTGAGGAAATTTATTTGGATATTCATCTGAAACAAACCGATCGATGCTTAAAATTTTGGAGTACATCACAAATATGTTGCTGAAATCTCCTCAATAAACAACTTACTTATGACTTGTTTTCTTACGCAATGTCGTGTTTTTCTAATCTACTTCACGATTGTATCATGCACGTTATGAACCAGTCTGCAAAGCTAAGCGTGTCACAAATCTGTTTGTACTATCTACTCTCAGAATCAGGGCCGGCCTTAAGCGGATGCAACCGATGCAGCTGCATTGGACCCCCTCTGGGGGTCCCGCGCCATNGTGTTTGGGTAGATTATTCATTTTTGCCAGATACACCTTGCGCTTGAGAATTCAGTNGAAACGCCATATAAATTTCATTGTTAACAAAGAACGCTTTCGTCAGAATTAGCAAATTTACTCTCGAACGTTAGCAAACATGCTCAATTCTCGTGTTAATGCTGTACTGCATATCTGCGCTCTACCACGATCGTAACACGGTTGACTGAACACGATAACGTCACAAAATCTCTGCTCAGAGGGGTCCCGCGCCTAGGTCTTGCATTGAGCCCCGCATCTGCTAGGGCCGGCCCTGCTCAGAATAGAAATACCGCTTATTCAGATGCACTTTAAAGTCTAAATATGATCACTTAGTGAAATCAGAACAAAATCGCACGTTTATAATGTACTACCTTGCAATACCACAAATTAAAGGTAGTTCATCAACATGCTGATTGGACTTACCGTGAATGTTGGTACCCACCTGTTATTGCCTGAAAATACACGTAATTGACAAAAGTGTTTTCATTTAGAACATTTATACATTTCCTGTCGGCAATATTTTTCCCAAAAATGTTGCTAATAAATGAGAGAACCTTTCAAGTTCAACATTAAAGAAATGAACTCTTGCGAAACTCGAGCTTTTGTTCTGCATGATATCCCTTTCCGGGAATTATTGGAACAAAGCTGGTGCCCTGTGAGCACTGAAATTTCCAATTTTTTGGTAATGAACATACGCTCCAAGTATTTAATTAATCAATCTAGTATCATCTCAAGTGCTCATATGTTTTCCGTCTGAGAATTTTCAATATTACGCTTAATTATAGAAAATGCATTGCGTTTTAGGAACCAGACGAGACGATTGGAAGTGTGCTATCAAAGTCGGATAGGTTTTCTTTTGTTAATTGCTAATCATAAAACGGTAGATTGACGTGCAAAAGTAGGACGCTTTGTGTGACTAGTTGCAGCTTACGTCAAGAACATACCATCGCCGAAAACGCTATTAAATGAGAAAACTTGTTGCCACTCAAGTCGTCGTTTGTTCTAGATCAAGGTTTCTCAACCTTATAAAGCATGTGGCCCAAACAGAGGGTCTGTGCCCCACCGAATGTACAACTTCCCCAATGCGACAACTGTTGCACATGCACAGAGCAGATATAAAAACAATTAAAAATAACACTTTTCATAACACAGCGTGCGCTACAATCAATGCAAGGCTGAGTCTGTTTGTTGTGAGAAAGTAGAGGTATTCAAAGATCAATACATGGCAATGCCCAAGTCAAGTTATCTTCCACATTTAGCCTGCTTCTAGATTTTGTTTTCATGGCAACAAGAGCCGCCTGTCCAGCGCTGCCACACGTTTTTTTGCAAAAATCACTAGGTTCACAAAAAAATTCATTCAATTTACTTTAAATGGCTGCGTTGAAGTTAACAGTTTTGCTTGAAATCATTTATTTATATACTTTGTTGCCTAAAAACTTTTATACCATTTGCAAGTTTGATCATGCTGAAGTGTGGAAAATCTAAGGTCAATAGATCTGAGCAACATTGCAGCAATAAACAGCACAGAAGTTAAACAATAAGAAACTGAGATAGAAAAGCTTGCTTGTTGTGTTGGTGAAAATCATCACACAACGATTCACGTAATCAATTGTTTTTCTGAAAAAAGAGCTGAAAAGTTAGAAACAAGACAACAGAGCTTCTTCAAACAAATATCATGCAAAAATTCACGAGATTACTGTTAAAAATCATTAGATCAACTAGGTCAGACCAAAAATCACTGGATCCAATGAAAAATCGCTAGGAGTGCCACTAAGGTTGCCAGACGTTCTTGAGCGCCAAGGACTTTCATTGAATTTGCTATCAAAACTGGTAATGCCCTTGATCCTTGAAAAACATTTTATTGTCCTTGAGTATTTTCCGGAGCCTTTGAAAATTCTTGAACAATTGTGAAATTGTTTATTATTGAACTACTGATTACATTATACATTCAAGAATCAAGATTAAACAATGTTATTAAACAGATTAACGTGCACATTTGTTCCATATTAAACAGTTGTGTAGCAAAAAGCCAACCATTCAAGAACAGTTGTGTTACCACCATGAATGCTACATCGCCATATATAAAAATACTGTATATTCAAAGTAGGCATAAATAAAAATTGCAATAATCACAAAACGACAAAATGTCCTTGAAAAAATTTCAAGTAATCTGGCAACTCTGGGTGGCACCCAGTGCACCTGCCTGCCTCGCCTTCAAATGCCTTCAGTAACTGTACCGGTAACTGCATTTTGTGCACAATGCGGTAGGCATCGTGGAAATTTGCATGTAGCAATAATTTCTAACACATCATAATGACGAAAGAGAGCGTATGATGACATTGTAGCTCAACCGCTACCTACGTTCGTCTTGCAAAATTAACTTAGTTTCAATAATACCAGTCCGTGACACATTAAAGATTCTCCTGTGACCCACTCCCGCAGTTTGAGAAACCTTGCTCCAGATCAACCGAAATTTCTGCAGCATGCTTTTCTGCACATCCATCACTTTGTGTCTGGAAAACAGTCTTTGTGCTTGGAGCACGTTTTTAGATGTGTGCGTCGATCTAACTGCTGTTTTTGTTTAAAATCCTGGCTATCATTTTTTGTTTTTCGATTACCCTTCGGACAAGACTGAATAAAAAGCTACTAGAACTGGGAAAAATTAAATGAGGTCTCGTTGCTAATCAATCCGAATTCACATATTGCACAGCAGCAAACAGATAACACAAACACTTTCGTTTTCAGTTTTACTAAATGGTGTTTTGACATATTACATGAAACAAGCGAAAAAAACATGAGACTTCAAGTGTTTTTAATTTGTTACAGTTTTCGTCAAACAAGTAGTTACCCAAATAGTCAACTATTTCATCAAAAAAGCCATCAAGCAATTAAGCAGATTTCCCGAAAGGTGTGTAAGCCAATTGACCCGAAAGGTGTGCAAGCCAATTGACCTGGTCAGCAGAAGTCAACTTGCACTTGTTGCTTGTTGCAGTTCGATTGGAAGACTGCAAATCCACACAAAAATAAAACTTGGTAAAACGATATCACACACCAGATGAACGAGTCAAAAGCATGGAAATTCATAATTATTCTAAACATATTCTGGCTTTTTCATCCAGACAGTCAGGCACCATTGTGGAGTGTCCAGAGATGAACAATATATGCGTTGTTAACTGCCTGATATAAATCAGAAAAGAACCAAATCACTGAACATGATGCCTTTTTCATGTTAATATCTTCACCCATTTTATACAAAGTATGTTGGCTACACCTTGTCGGAAAAATTCGCAGAAGAGCGTCGAGTTTCGAATGGAAGAAATCAAAATAATCAGGTTTCACTTGTCAGTCGTAGCTTGCGGGCAAAATAGATNTCGCTTAAATTATACGTTCTCAGGCGTATAACATTAATGACAGGACGCTCTTTCGCTCCGCGTGAAAAGCTAAAGAGGTACTAGCTGTTGTAAAAATTATTGCAATTTCAAATTATGTCACATGGAGCAAATTGTTGTTTCAATGTAGAATCATCAGCGTTACTTTTAAGTTTATTTGTTTACATTTTGCTTGTTGAGTTCACATGACGACGACTGATTTGAAAAACGTGCTGGAACAAAGCAAGCACTGCAGTAGCATGCCGACTATATAATCAATGTTGTGAAAACGAAGCTAGAACTAAGAAATTTGCACAAAATTTCATCACCTTCCAAAATCTCTAATATTGAAAGACGGGTGATAAATTTATATTTCTCTGATACACGTCGCACTTCTCGAAAATGAAAATCTAGTCATTTCTCTTAACTTGGATTTCATGTAAAACAAGGCAGACGGATTGAAGTCTTGACCGGGACAGACATAAACATGAGTAGATTTTCCGATTTCTGGGAAGGGCTGACTTGAAGCAGAAAATGCAAGGCCACGGGCGGTGGGAACACCTGCTTTTTTTCACCGTGCATTAACCATTGCCGCACAGGACCTCATCAACTTTACATTCCATTCCACTTCACAGTTTTCTAGTGCATAGTTGTGGCTTTTTCTTCTACGGAGTTAATTGATATTATGGCAAATTTTATTAGAATTAACTCACTGGAAAAAATGCTTTGCTTCCAATTTCTTTACAAGCAGTTGCACTGTTAAAATATACGAAAGTAATGTTTTCAAAGGTTTTCGAGTTACAAATATTTATTAGGATTGGTAACTGACAAACGAACTAGCTTATTTCTCAAATTAATTCAAACATGTAAATATCAGGCTATACACAAGCAGACCCTTTTAATCATAAACTTGATAAACTCATTTTAAAAGCTTGTTCTGTAGCACTCCTTTGCATAGCATGAATTCACAAGTATAAGTAACATTTAAAGCTCTATGTTCTGTATAATCAGAGGTTAGCAGCCATCGCGGTCTAGTGTACGAAACGAACCAACTGCATAAGTCTCTTGCAGATATATTTTAAGATTTCGACAGCTTTTGGGTCCAATTGAGAGCAAATTTTTTGTACAACACAATTTTTCTAACATTTTACTTAAAGATTAATTATTACACTGTTTAAAAACATGACTGAGGTTAGCGTCCAGCAGTTACATGATAGTTAAAGCAGATGTTGATCAAGCGTTGAGCAACAAACTGCCGTTTGGGCACGTTAGCTTTTACAAAAAGCAGGAAAGCAAACACTTGGCGCTGTCTTTGGAATGTACTTGGATGAAAAATAATTTTGTTGTGATATGGTTACAGACTGAATATTTTTGTTTCAATTGCGTTGGTTAAAAAGTGCAAAATAAATTACACGATTCAAAAACTTTCACCTATATTACGAAATAGCAGTTTGATGTCAAAGAAATTAATTACAAAGATTTAGACGTCAATCACCTCTGTGGTAGTTTAAAAAAAGTTCTCTTTGAATAAAAACTTCTTCTAAGCTGCACTTTCACTGGTAGCACCACGGAAGTGATAATCACATGCTATCTATCTTTGTTCAAGCACTAAAAAACAAAAGTTCAAAAGTGTTCAGTTTGCGTTAGTTATTCCTAACATTAAAAGAACACAAATGATAACAACTGTGGAAATCCTATTGTTTTCACTTCCACGAGATTCACACTGAACACTTTCAGGTCTTTAAATAGAGTCGCAGTTTATGTTGGGTATTGTGGAATATTCACACGTTCTTTCAAACCGTCTCACTAACATAAATCTTGCTGTTTTTGCAAACTCAAAGCTTTATGGTCTATAGGTGCTTTCTGCTGCTATTGAAGAATTTACATCAATTCTTGCAGGATTTTTTCCGTTTTTATATAAAAAAATTGTTTTTGCCAATTTACAAATTGATTACCGTAGTCATTGTGTGTTTGTGAAATCCAGGTCAAGCTAGCTTGTAAAGTAAAGTGTCACACAACATTACCAAGCAAAGGAAAAATTATAGTGCAGATTCTGATTTCGTGTCACAAAATATAAATTTAACATATGTTGAAACTAGACGCCGCTGCATAGTGAATCGAGACATACACTGCATTCGGCTACTTGGGCTAACCACGTCATGTTTCTATAGCGTCTTGTCACCAACGTTATTTTGGCAGAAATTGCAATGAAGCACTTCTAGATCATTCTGAATACGCAACGAATCTCCGTGCATGCCACCGGACGTGTTGAGCCGTGCACGCAGAACGAACCACTCCACGTTGGCAGTCGTCATGCTGAAGCAAACGTCTCGCGCAGAAAAACGGCGTTTGACGTAATGCGTTATAATCTGTCACGAGGTTTGAGAATCTACAATCGCAATAGGCTCTTGCGCTTGCCGATTGTTGCTTGCATTCCTTCGCCTTTTGCACACGGAAGACCTTTGTTAGCGCGCGTGCGTCACGAGTTGCCTCGATCACTTGTGAGTGTTAAAACTGGCGCTGCTGCTGTCACTTTAGCAGTGGTGGCGTCAATGAACTGTTTCATCAACGTTTGCTTGGCTCGACAAGGTCGCGTAGTAAACAACCGTTTTGAAATCGAATAGCTGCTATCGTGTTGCACTGTTGCTTCTCCTGCTTCCTGCTGCAGGCAATTAGCCGCGGTCCGTGCCCTTGTTCTCCTCGAGCCATTTCAACAAAACAATAGGTTTTGCCGCTTGGTTTTGCTTGGTTTCAAAGGGGGTCTAACTCGTGACTCACTTACGCAGTGGTGCAGTTGGGTTCTCGCGGTCCTTTTTGCTTGTGTAAACTACTTTACAGGCATTCACTTTATTATCCCATGCTTGTCAAAGTTGGAAACCACCGTGACAACGGAAGCAGTCAGTCAGCCACAAACCTGAAGAGCTGTAGTCAGCCTGGTGAGACGTTGGAAACCACCAACATTGCTTTCACACCTGCGCATTTCGCTGGCATTTTTGTGCGCATGCATTTTAACGTGATTAGATTAACTTTGCACGCACTGGTCACTGCAAACCACACTGAACCTCACCTTCTCACCTCTACAAGGGATAAGAGATGTCGATGTGTTTCGAGGTGGTCTTATCGTGCTATCTGCAGACTCATACGAACTGCTAATCACCACGTTAAATTGGCCGATGGTATGCAAACACCGCAGCTTTGACAACAGAAGATAAAATCTTCTGGACGAAGATAACAAGCTGCAGGCTTTAGTGTCCACGTCGTTGTTCTTCTGCAAGGTGCAGCAGTGCTTCTAGCTTCACGTGACGTATGCGTCTGTTGCTGAAAGCGTGAAAGGTGTGGCAAGGGTTGATGACCAAAAATGACTTTGTCGTTTGGTGCCCTTGACATAAAAAATGCTCAGAAGCAGATAAGATTAATTGCTAACTTGTACCCCAGACCAACTGACGTCACAAAAGTTCAAGGTTCAGGTCAAGACCCAAAATTGTTTTTGCTCCTAAATTATATTCCATATGGAGTATTAGCTTTTCATCTCACTATGCGATCACGAGAATGTTTACGAAACTTAATGGAGAATTGAACTCAGCTTCTGAAAGGTTGTCTAATGAAATAATTGCCGTTTGTTCCACTCGGTCTCGTTTCATAAACGTTATATGTTTTACGATTATATCTCAAAAACTATTCTCGAACAATCATCTCCACAAAAATTCGATACGTCAACTTATATTCAGCAAGAAACAGGCTGCAGACCAAATTTCTCCTAAGAATTGTATAAAAACTGAACGAAAATTCTATGGTCTGTTGTTTGTGTGATCACTCTCAAAACTAGCTGCTGAGTTTGCTACTGAATGTTTCACGTATTCTTATGCAGAATTAAGTCCAAAATATTTGAAAAAGGTTATATTTTGATCGTTTACCTTTAGGCCATGAGACTCGACGCAGCAACGTTATTGCGCCTTCAATTCAGCTAAATTTGAAGCAGCACAACAATCACCAATGCAGTTAAGTTTGTAAATGTCAATCATCTACCGATTGCTTTGCGTTTTATCCTGATTCGGAGAAACATAAAATGTTAGTCAAAGTTTGTTGTGTTATGACGCTTTGGTCGTCTGACGTTTTGCTTACGCAGAGGATTTTGTTGATTTTTTGAAGATCCAAATTATCACGTGGTTTACATGTTAAATTCTTCATGAGGAAAAATACCCATTTAGTGTCAAAAACACATCGAGACGCACCAGCCTATAAAACCTTTGGCTTATGACGTTCTTTCAAAACATGAGTAAAATCTGCATACCTTAGTTGGAACGTCATTTGGTGGCACTGCGGAAAAAACTTCACTTTTCGGAAAGCGTTTAATGGATTCAAAACCAGTTCAAACGTGGCGTTTATTGAATAATTTGATCCATGTGACACAGGATGCATGTGGTGAGAGCTCTTTTGCACCCAGTGTGAAGCCAGCAGCTGAAAATACGCGATTAGAGCCAATTGCCAGTCGGCTCATGCAACAAATTGTCTACTATTCATTTCACGAACAAGCAACGCTAAGGTGAAGTGCTTTCTAAAGTGGAACGGATTTTGACACGTTTTGATCTAATTCGAGAGTCAGCGTCTGATCCAAGTACATAGGCTGGAAAGTTATTTGCAAAGTGGAAGACAACACGATGAAACAGCAAAACCAATTTCTCACTAACGTTCAAGTGCTTTTCAGCTCTTTGATGAAGCTCGTGTTCAATATTCCTTCACTTCAAAACTGGAAATACCGGACGCTGGCAACAGATTTGCGTCAAAAACTGACCATGGTGGTAAATGAATGCCAAAATTCGACAAGTAATTGTAAAAAATTGAGGCACGTTGCAAGGAACTAACATATCTAGCCGCTGTCAAAGCCTGTGTTGTAACTTTGACAACTTAGATTTGGAAAAAGGGTTGAACCAAGCAAACTAAGCAATCATCTTGCGTGATATTAACATCTGCAAATCACATATTTTTAAATGCTAATGAAAAAGAGACTTTCCGCACACCTGGAGCCTCAGCGCTGCAGAAAGTCAAAATTAGCGCGAGTTCCACGTTACACTTGAAACAACTATTTTCATATACACTTTTTCTATTCTGAGTTTTTATGCAGCCAAGATAATAATTCTACTAGCGCAGGTATAGAAATATACACAAACATTCAAGTCTTATTTATTAAGCTTTCAACAATACATCTATTCAAATAATGTTTCATCAGTTTCATTTTCTCCTATAATATACTGCAATGAAGCGCCATATTGGTGATAGTTGGTAATAACGACAAAGGAGTTTTAAGTCATGATTCTATTTTTGCTCAAATAAGATGGAAATTCATTGAGAAAGGCTAAGAAAAATTTGTGCGTAAGAACTATAAATAATCTATGTTAATTCCTGAACAATACGTAGTGGAACTTGAGTATATGCTTCATGTTCTTTCCTAAATTACTCAAAAGTTCTTGTTTTGTTCTGTGAGTTGCAATCGCTTATCTTGCTACCATTAATATCTTGTTGTTAGCATTAAATTATACATTTGCTTGCGTTTTTTATATCAAAAATTCAAGACGTTTGCAGGGGTTTTGTGGGTTTTGCGCCAAAAACCAGCAAAGATCAAACACAAATTTAACCGCCGAGTCTTTTAGCGAAATATTTTTCCTTAAAATTTCTGCAGAACAAAGGCTTAGTTCGTTCTTTTTATTATAATTTGACTTTCGCTTTTTTCGATAAGGATGATAGAAGCAAGCTCAACAATTTCTCGTTGTTGGGATAGATCGATCTACAAACAACTTCACTGACAATTCAGAACTGCAGAGATCTAGCATTCGAAACGCAATTCACATGTGACAGTAAATATTTGTGGGTCATGTTGTTGTCAAAACTACATTTTTGTTGAGCGTATCGCTTTATAAGAACGTAAGCAACGTGATATAGCATATAGGTGACAGAGAAATGGATAAAGGCTAATCAACTGGCCAAACTGTTCAACATAAGGACTTTACTTTTGCATTCAATAACAGTGATTTGCAAAGTTCTACATAACAATCTCCCGTCAAATGCTATAGGCAATTGCACAACATTTATTCTTCAATTTGTAAGAGGGGAAACATGCATAAAGTCACGACGTTTTTGCAATAACAAGCGCTTATCTCCTAAAATTTTGTGTTTTTTGCAGTGCAGCAAGTTGTGACTCACTGAGAAAGTTTTGCGCAACCTTTCAATGGTCACGTGCTGGGCACGTCATTCGCCGCAACTGAGAAATGGCCATTTTTTTCAACATGCCATGAGAACGCCTTAGGATGAAAGACTGAATAAGGATTCGACATTTTTGGTAAATCTTTCCGAAATTTTTTGTGCTGACTAATAAAAAAACGATAGCTAAGGAAAGGTTGCGTGTAAGACGATTTGTCGGCAATGTACGGTTAAATCCAGATTGGGCAGTTCGATCCAGCTCGCGGTAAAAGTAAACATGTGGAATGGAAAACACAACAGCGGTAAATTTGGAGAAAGTTGAAAAAAACGCTGCGGTTGTTTTCGTGCGAGATTCACCAGCTGTTTCAGGACTTGGGCCACACCAAAGATGACTGAACGAACAAACTTACCGAAGTGGGCCTTTTTAGCTTTATTACTACAAGAATTGTGTGTGTTGAACTGCTGCTTACGGGCATACGTTGGCAAATGCAACATTGCAGAGCAAACAGACAGTTGAAATGTATCTCTTTTCCAATTTTTATGTGAGTTGTGTCGAACTTTGCGTAGATTTTAGTGAAATACTGAAATACAGCGACATTGCAATCATTGAGTAAAGTTACCTCGTCTTTAATCTAACATAAAGTGCTTTTGAATTGCTTTTATTATTTTTGTCAAAAGTGATGTTTGAAAACTACATGAATTCCGCTACCAAATTTTTTGCCTCCAAAATTCATATTCATTTTTGGCAAGTAATGCGGAGAATACAATGCTTAACTGGAAGAAATTAAGGCAGGAAGTGCGTCATGAGCAAATGATGCAATGAAATGTAGCACAGTCGAACAAAGTAAATATAGTGCAAACGATATCGCTGCGGGGGTATCCCGTAACTTGTTGGGAGCAAAGAGTCGAAGCACTCCCAGCTGAACAACGTTCGTATAATGACACAAAACGAACACTTCTCGTGACGTGCAGCGATGCTATGGCATCGATTATTTATTTTTATGATTTTTTAGCTTATTACGTTTGAGACAAATCATCATCTTTTCCTGGAATAGGACAATAAAGTGACTTGAAAATTTAAAAATGGAGGAAATTGTGAATTCGCGGCAATACTGCAATTTTAAATGCGTCGTTTGAAATTCTAAAGAGCAAATAATCGGTATAAAATGACAGCAACTTGTCTTTCCAGAAACGTGTCAAGTGCATTTCTTTTGCCTGATTTCCCCTTGTTTTGGATGTAAGCAAACACCCTACATTATTTTTTGTATACCTTTACATCAAGGGATCAGTTATAAACGTTTATCTCATCAAATTTCTAAAAAATCTGCCACACAATGCGTATAAGCGGCAGAGTTTAGCAACAAAGCTAGAATTTTTTCCACGCTTATATGCAAAAACTATTTTCCAAGAAACGAGCTTAATTCTGTCAAAAAATTAATGATCTATTGTTTATTCTATTATAACTTGCAATATCCAGCTGCACGCTCTTCAACATGGATCGATCAAGTAAACTGTGAGAAATAACTTTCTTTTCTCCAGNTNTGTATACAATGTAAGGCATGTGCTGCTTCAAGTTTGAAAGCGTTCCGCACGCTTCGCAGTGACATTTCCCAGATAGACGGCCGCTCTCCCACGAACAACGGTAAGATAATCTCACCGTGACTGGAGATAAGCGTCAAGCCGCTGTGAAAATGATTTACTGCATCTTTTCGTCGCCTATTGGGAGAAAGTATCCGAGTCGTAGTAAACAGTCAAAAAAGCTCGAAGCTGCTTGTGCCTTCTGACGAGAACCCGCGAGAAGCGTAAGATCTTTCCTTCAAAAATATTTGAGTTTCGCTGCAAGTAAGCCTTTCTTGCCAGTTCTGTCTTGTTTGTCACCAACGACGATAGAGTTTTCCCCTGGGCCGAAGTGGAAGTTCTTAAAACTGCATGCTATCAAACTGAAATCATATGGCACAGTAGTATATTGACTTACTGATAACGTGATTTTCATAAAATCCTTGACTTTCCGATGGTGCTACTGGTCACCAGTTTTCTCCTGGGGTTTAAGAATGCATAGAGTTTGTACTCTGGTATATCCTCTACCGCATATCGAGTTTTAAAAGGAAATTTTGAAATGCCTGAAAAACTACACGTAATACTTGTTTCGTGATATTAAAACATCAAACGCATAGAAACAATTCCATAGAAAACCAAAATATATTCAAAAACATTTTCTTGTAACTACGTTTCCGATATTATATTGCTTTGGACAACATTTTTAAGAACGCCGAAAAGCACACAGCGCTGCAAAAATACAAGAACGTTGGAAATGTGTTTGATGCAACTCCTGTCTGGCGGGGCAGGTGGTCGGATTACGTCATTCCATTGAGTCACAGCTTCACAAACGTTTTCGGGTTTTTTTCGAAACAAATTACAGGTTTAGTGATGCAAGCTTCTAAAAAACAAGTTGTCTGTCAAAGTGATAGATGATAGCTACAATGCAGCAGCGGTGTCGGATGAATAGCTTTGTTTGTACACTGTGCCGGGAAAATGGCCATCTTCGTCCTGCGATGGGGGTATTCGTCAACAAAGTGTCTACTGAAGCGTCCGTAAACATCTGAGAGGAACGTGACTTCTGGACCCGTCTCGGAGTCACAAGCCTAAACAATACAATCCGTTGTATCACTAAACCAAACCCGCGCGATGTTGGGAAACCCAACGTGGAGAAGAGCAACTTCAAGCGATTGTGCCGAACAACTTTCCGTCGCACTTTTCGTCAAACTAACAAGATAGGGGTTGGTTTGTACACGGATCACATTAAAGCTACGCTCTGAAATATGTCTAGGTCAGCAACTGCATCAAAGTGACACTGACCTTGCTTATTTATAGTAGGTACGACTACGCGATAACAGTAGATAAAAGTCTAATTATACCTGATATTGATCAAACTGTTACGGTTTTTTGAAGGACATGACTTTCGCACAAGTTTGCCGCACATGGATTTGATATTGACAGTGATGCAAGCATGATACTGGTTCGAGTGAAGACCACACAGACAAAAGTGAATAAAATAGGAGCGAACAGTTGCGCATGAATGTCCAGAGCTTGCTTTGCAAAACCTGTTGACTTGTCAAGAACGTTCAACTGCAAAAACTCCCAGGGAGCAAACTCTGTTTTTGGTTTGTTTTTGAACGAAGTTATTAAAACCTTTACCAAAACCGACTAGTTATTTATTGGTTTAAATTACAAAGTTAGTAATTTTATTGCATCAGATTCAAAGTTTTTTTGTGAAGTACTCAGATCCGACGCGAAACAACAACGGAAAAAATGCCAGATCTACACCAGTCATGCTGAAGCCTTTGTCTGGCTCAAAAAGGAAGAGTAAGCTGAAAACCATGAAGAAGAATGAATCTCAAAACTTTGTTGGTTAAAGGAACAAGAAACTTAAATTACACGTTTCCAGACTCCACGCAAGTTATTTCAAAGACGTGTAAAGAAATGGCTCCCGAAGGATCGCGTGTTGTTGAGTAATTTTGAATGCTTTCTTTTGGTTTGATGTGGAATCGAGTTTCTTTTCCTGTTCGTGAAGACAAGCGCATCTGTGTACAAGAAGCTACGAGATCTTGTCAAAGTGAAATGCGAGGCAGGCAACGTGAAAGGATAGTGTTTAAAATACAAGGTGCATGACGTCAATGCAAAGGCATGTCTTTTGTTTGATCTTGTACATTTCATTGACGATTTGGCGCAATTGTCAGTTGAATGCAGAATGTCGACGCGAAGTTGCAAAAGTTGACACGTGAGATTCGTCGCAAAACTCTTTGTCTGACAACATCAAAACAACATGAGCTGAGTCTGCGGCCAACCTTGTCTTAATGCCTTACCATTTGGTGTGCAGATTACTGAGGAATCAAAATAACTTTCACGCTATTTTACAAACTGAGCAGTTTCATGTTGCGTTGCTATGATGTCGCCCTGTCAACCATATGCCCGTCAAAACCAGCCAATGCGCAATCTGATTCTCCGTTCGGCAATGTCTTTTGAGTGGGTGATGTAAAGTTGACGTCAGCTTTAACCGACTCTTGATGATGAGCTTTGGTCGTGCGCGCACGAAGTGAATGGCGACATTGTTCTGTCGTCAGCGGCTTGTGCGATGCGACCGGATTGAAACACAAGACTCGTGACTCAGCACGACTGCATGTTTAGTGGATTGCATTGCTGTAAGTGAAACTGATCTCTGGTTTTACAAAACTTTAACTTCCGATTAGTTTTTTTCACTACTGAATTTTATTCATACAGGAACATCTTGTGTGAAGCAACTTTGGAATGTAGATAAGACAAGTAATATGTTTCTAATAGGCAATAGAAGTTAAAGCTTAGACAACACAAACTTCTGAAAAATCTAATTTTACCTCGAACTGTTATTTACTCAAAAAATACACATTACAAAAAGCGTAGTTATAAGCTTTTTTAATCTAATTCTCTATATTTACCAAATTCGCCCAATATCTACTCAGCACGTGGCGTAGCGTTTGGTGTTACGAGGCAATACTCGGGTTCGTTGCTGACTTTTTGCTACTGAAGTGGCCAGAAGTGGCCACAGACAACACACGAATGGTCATTTCGAATGATTGTAGTGACACAAACAAACCCTTTTGAAACCTTCACCAAATGACTAAAACGGTTATCGCAACTTTCAACCATCAAAACAATTTTTTGAACTTCTGAAATTCTAAAAACTTCACTTGCATTCATTAAGCCAAAAATGCCATTTTTGCGTTAAAACTTTAGATATGAAATGGCTTTTCAATGTCAGTTCTACATTGGCAACAATTCGGGAAAGCCTTTTTTGTGGCTGAATGCGGTGCTGTTCGTCGAGAAAGAAAAACTGCGAAGAGAAAAAAGTTGAAACTCCGGAACGCCTATAAAAGCAGTTCTTAACAGCGTTTCATTCACTTCAGGTGTTCGAAGAAGTACGCAGTGACTACTTCTGGCTTTGTCAGTCGTGGTCAGAAGACTGACGTTCGCGTAGCTGTGATTTTTTGATGACGTTTGAAACCAAATACGCGCAGTTGTAGGGAATTACGAAGCTGCAATTGCGTATTTTAAGGCTGACTGTGCTATGGCACGGTGTGGTATGCAATAAATCAAGCATCCTTACCATAGATAAACTTCGTGATGAATGACAAATTTTCCATTCTTTTTGCAGAAGACAGACATAAAATCCAATTTAAGTTTCGAGTTTTGAAAGACAGTATGTCGGAACATTCTGCTATGCCGAAGAGCAGACCAGCGAACTTTTGGATCCGCTTCATTCGCGTTATTTTCACAACACTGTTCCTGTGCCACCTGATTTTACTGACAGCTGGAGTCGAATCGGTCGACGCGCGCTCCGTGAAACCAACGCGACACTGCGGCAAAAAAGCTGAAAAATTTCTACAATGGCTTTGCAATGATCGAAACTTTCGTTTCACTTTTCCTTTCAGAACCCACGGTGAGTTATTTTTCTGTATATTTTTGTTTCTTTTCAGCAAGATTTTATCTCTTTGATTTTAATCATTTTTACCTGCAAGTTCCTTTTTGCTCTTTAAGTTTAGCATGCAGTTAGTGAGGATTAAAGTGAACTTTAATTAGATTTTGGTAAGTAGTTTTGCATGGATAATGGAAAGGGTGTCCTTAAAGTTTCGGAGCGTTCCAAACAGTTGTTATGAATTGAAGTCTTCAGCGTGTATAACTATTTTTTTAGTGATTCTACGCCATCGACGACTTCCAAACAAAAGAGTAAATCCTTTCCTGTATCAAGCCGTGAAGTGTTGCAAATTTGGTTGCGATCTGGGGGGTTACAAGTGGATGTGCGCCCTACACCGCCGCTTGAAGAACTGAGAAGCCGAAAGGCGACAACCACAATGCGCCAGACGTTTGCTACTGAAGCATCCTCTTTCGTGATAAGCCGTGGCTAACTTAAACCAATCGTTTTCAACTTGAGAGGGATGAAAGACTTCTGCAGTTCCGAAAAGTGAAACAACATGATTGCGTCAAGAGTCAGTTTTGTCCATTTGAAGATGATTGCACAAAAATGGCTGAGTATCTGACAATCTACTTATTGCAAGCGTCTTCACTGTGAAAACTGTTTCTATTTATTCACTTCATCGTCGATGAGAATTACTTCACGTTAAACTGCTCGTGCTGTGTAGACAACAAGAATTTGAATATTTTGGATTTAAATTAAATTTTCGTATGTTTTTTCTCAGCCAAATTCTTCCTCGCAATGGTAATATCATAATGTCTCCTTAAAACTATTTGTTTTCTCGCATGTAGTACTTAGATTAACCATTTGACGAAGCATTACGTCTACAATAAACTACACTTTAATTTCGAACCTTGATAGTTCTCTTCAAATTTGTGTTGCGGCGCATCAGGTTCTTAGTAAGAAAGCAATGTCGACTCGAATAGAAATATTTTCGAACAAGGCGGAATCCCCAAAAATCTTTTTTTCCACTCTTGCAAATCAGCGTTGCGATGGAGATATCGGTATTTGACAAATAGCAATGCCACAACTGCATGGGTTCCTGCCATTACTTTATGTGCAAACGACCGATCCGTTGGTAGGCACAGCCGATGNTACTCCTGCTTGCTGAAGTGATAAGTTTTAAAGTTTGTTTTTAATTTGGCAGTTTAACTTCCTGTCAGACTTGAGTGAAGTAAAATCGGGCGAACTGGTTATATATGCTCTCTTCGAAGACAGTTTTTGCTTACATGTTTCTAACGTTCTGTACCGACCATGCCTCACTGAGGTTACTTGTTGTTGAGCGGAATTTTGTATTTTTACTATTTATTGTTTGTTTATTTTTCTTAACTGCACTTGGCGGTTATTTTATAAACGATGCTAAGTTTTTCAGTTTGATACACATTCCGCTTAAATAAATTGTGTATAGTTTAACTGCGTTTCATACTATGTGCAATCCGTTCACGGAATTCATAGGTTGCAGCAAACGTTCTACCTATTATCCAGGCTCTTCAGTGGTTCCCAATCTTTTTCTGCTCTTGCACCACTTGGGGATCCGGTACTGTCACTGCGAACAACCTTGTTCCAGGAAAACACATTCAACCAAATAACATTCGATCAAACGTTTAGAAAACTAGACTTGACAAAAAAGTGGCGTGTACAAAATGCCTGTGAGAAACATGATGGCCATTGTTAAAAACCAACAGAAAAAGTACACAGAAATGCAAGAATTTACAAACAGATCCCGATAATTAAAAGCAAAAACTGTGGATACAGTTTTTTTGTGAAGAAAAGCAAGTGGGCCTACTCGCGTATAACACTGCAGGCCTTCTCGTACTACAAGTGGTACGCGTACCACAGTTTGGGAAACACTGGATTAAATCATCTGCTAATTTTTTAGGAAAACATGGAGTGCTGAATAATAATAATAATAATAATAATTCATGCATTTATAAAGCGCCGAAATCCGACATGTCGCTCTAAGGCGCTGAACAATGACGTTGCGGAAGTGACATGC
>JGI24158J21664_10000938_pt1 | contig 30283 bp, 17 predicted proteins | sample Ectturendosymbi3_FD_21664 | JGI IMG/M metagenome (IMG submission 21664)
ATGATAGAGAAGAAAAAGGCATCGCATGGGCTGACGAAGAACTGATGGAATCTAGACCGATAAAGAACGAACCAACTTTCGACCTGGAAGAGTTCATTTGTTAAAAAACGCAATGCAGCTGCAAACTTGCTCTCACCACAATATCGTCAACGACAACCCCGCCATCTTGTGTGCATGCAGACGCGTTATCACTTCGTATCGTCGTGCTTATATCGCCTCTAGTGACTAAAACAAACTTACCACAAGGTAGCAGCTCCACGCACGGCAATAATGCGGAGGCCAAGTAAGCTAGATGCAAGTGTACGTTCATGGTTCCGCACAGCTCGCACCTGTTTTTGCCTTCTTCGTTTCGCGCTGTATTTGCAACGATTAGGCATTCACAATTGAATCACTGCTACTGAACGGATGTCATGGTTTCGACATTATAGCAAAATTGCTATCAAAGTGCTGTAAAATATGGCTTAGCTGTTTATCCGTGCTGATCGATGTTTCTCTCGTTTTGGGAATAAACCAATGCTCAACCAAATCAAATTCAATGCTTGACTCCAACATCTGGCCACGGGGTTGAGGTGTTGTAAGTTGAGTACGAATGTATGTGACTGAGCTATGCTCAACCACAGCGGGTCTACTATTGATCGGCTTAAGATTATTGAAAAATGGGGAACTTTTCGCCCATGAAGAACATTATGTCACGTAATCGGCGGGCAAGGTGACATACAACATGTGCCACTCAGCACAACAGACAATACAGCATGCCAGCATTGTAAGAGTAGCTGATTGTGATGAGTGCAGCACATACTGACAAAATATTGTTGATTTTTTTACTGTAGCAAAGAAAACACTACCACTATAATTTTTGACGTCTTGAATCACTCTCAGGGAAATTTCGTTTCAGAAATCAAACGAATATCCTGATCCTGTCCTGATCCAATTTTTTTCAAAAATAAATATCCAAATCCAATTCTGATCCAAAAAGTCGCAATTATCCGGCGGATATCAAATCCTGATCCTGTCCATGATCACATCTGCCGCAGAGGTGGAACCGGATCCGGATCGCCGGAGTCGACTCCGGCAGGATTCTGCGTTTTCTTTCGGACCCGGACCCGGAGTCATATATTTGGGAAAAACTAGACTCGGATTCGGAATCACTTTTCCATTTCGGCAGTAGCAGGAGTGTGTGCGGTCATTTCTTAGGTAAAAACATGGGCAAATTACGGTTGGATCGATGATTGTAGCTGGAGTTTGAACAGGAGTCGGATTCTCAAATTTGAAGAATAGCCGGACTGGATGTGGATCCGGATTCAAAAACTTTGTAACAGGAGCGGAGTCGGAGTCTGAAAAAGTGACTCCGACCACCTGTGCTCTGCTATTGAAATCGTTTTCGTACGAAAGTCGCGTCCAATGAAAAAGTTGGTCGGTTATCGGCTTAGAAGCTTTTATTTTACTATTTGCAATTATATAGCATTGACTGATGAGACCAGTCGTGGTAAGAGAACTGTTATCACGACTGTTACGGCTCTTCTGTACTTGCGATCGATGCGCGTTGCCAAAAGTGGTACCGTATTGTATGATAGTGCAAAAGTGTTATTTCGAAATACTAGTTGTTAGGACTAACAAATAATTGAACAATACCCATTTTTTATTTTCTATAAAGAAAAGCACACAATAATAATAACTTTGTTGTGATCACAATGTGGATGTTGCATGAAAGTACAGCAGTAGCCTACACCGAGAAGTGCAACTCACAAAAGTAGCATTAAGAACAAGTTTCAGAAAGCCATGAGCAGCAGAAACCACAGTGTCAAGTGTGCGATCATGATGTGATCAGCCCGAATGCATGGATGACACAAACAAAAAACACTTAGACAGCACAGCTCTTTTTCCTCTTGTGTACCAAAGTTGCCTGGAACGAAAGCATATTATGATATTTATGAGGGGAAGCTGCTGTACTGTTAAAGACAATGTGTGTATTGAAGGTTGGATGTGGATTATATGCTGAGTTGTTCGTATCTCCAAACACTACAGATTGTCAGCCTAGTTATTTTCTGCACAGTAGTTATCATCCATCCATTACTATTATTATAATCAAATGAAATTAAATGTCAATAGCAAAGAAAACAAAAAACTAAGATAAAAAAATAGAGAAGAATGGTAAATATTTTATAGAATTAGGCTAGTAACATTAGACACAGATACAGTAGCAAAATGAGATTTTTTTCTCTAGTTCATGTCTGATGGGCATATCATTTTATGTTTGTAGCTTACTATCTTCTTGTCAATCGCTGTTGTTGGCAATCTTTTTAATGTTTCTTTGATCAATGTAATATGGATGATGCCAATTGAATTGTGTATGTACTATCTAGTGTTTAAGGGTATGGTTAGGGTTAACCTTTAGTGTTGAGGTTTAGGGTTAAGGTTTAGGTATGTCTTTGGGTTACAAAAATTATAGCTACTTTAATCCTTTACTCTGAAAAGCAACTGACATTGTAAAGAAGTAGTCAGATATTTCGCAGATTTTAATCTTTTTAAAGTGAAAACCAGATACAGTTGTTTAGACATTGCTTTTATCAATTACAACATCAGAAATGAACATCATAAATGTTTCAACAAGCGAAGTGAGATACAGTAGTCAGGATGGCTAAAAAGGAAAGTAAAATAATATTGCACAAGGGGGCTTACAGAAATCGCAAACATTCAGAAGGCAACAAAACTTACAGAAAGTACAAACAGTTAGAAAACAGTAGCTATTCATTGAAAAAAGGCAAGTGGCGAGCAGCAACACTGATTAATATACTGAGGATGGCTAAAATCAGATCAGTCTTGCATACAGCACAATGTGCTAGCAACGTTCCCTCTGATCACAGCCAGGGACAGGCACTGATGGAACTACTATCAATCACTTGCAGGATCACATGACATATTAAGAAGTTTCTTTGCAAGGCAGCTTGAAAAGGGGGCAGTGGACTTGCCATACACATGCCAGTGGTTTCAATTGCAACTGGTTGAAAGCACACTTAAAAGCACTAGTGTTTCTGTATGCTTTCAAGGAATCAGTCGACTGTGCTCTGCTTTCATCTTTTTGCAATGATTCAAACTTGCACATATCCATATTCAAGTAAGTACTCTACATGATGACTGTAAGCAAGGAATTGATCAGCACATTTTTAATAGAAAATTGATTTCATGTAAATTACTCATCCTTAGTATTCTATTTGAATAAGGGCTAAGGATGCGTAATTTTACGTCAAATTGATTTTCTACTAAAAATTTGCTGATCGATTCCTTGCTTACATTCATGGTTAAAGAATACTTACTTAGTTGAAAATAGTAGTTGTCAAGGAGGTCATCATATTTTTGGCTTTTTGCAAACTCAGCATCCATTCTTGCAATAAGCTAAAACTTGTGTGCGTAAAATTATTTAGATTCTCATTGATTTTCTCAAAAGCCATGGATTGCTGCAGACGTGCTCTTCAGGACAGTGTGTATAAACATTGTCCTAATGTGGGTCATATATTGTAAAAGGGTTCCCACATGGTATTGAAAGTATTGAAAAAGTATTTGATTTCAAAATTGGTTTTCAAGACCTTGAAAAAGTATTGAATTTTGCCAAAATGTGTATTAGGTATCGAAAAAGTATCGAAATTCTAAATAGAAAAGAAATCTCAAGTATCTGAACAGAATTTTACTGAAGGCAAAGCACTTCATTATTTATGCAGTGTAAAGTAATGTGTAAAATTGAATTTCATGATTAAGAATCTAAAAAAATGAAAGAAGTAATGGTATTGAACTTCTTAATTTTAGTATTGAAAAGGTATTGAAAAAGTATGGAAAATGATTTCTAAAAATGCGTGGGAACCCTGTTGTAAGCATATGCTTCCTTGCATTTTGTGAGTATATTTTCTACCTGTGATTTGATGACCAAGGTGTATCTTTGAACCATTTCACCACATGTTATAAAAACAAGATGATTGAATGATGATTTTTCAATCATAGTCATTCTTATGCTACATAAATCTTTTTATGAAGTCAGATAGATCAAAAGGAAATGTAAAACAAATATTTGTCACATGCATATAAATATAATATACATATAAAGTACACAAATAGACCAAAACAAATCATCTAGCCACAAATATACAAACCTGTTTTTTTTTCGCTGAGACATTTCACTAATTTTTTTCTGAGACATCTTGGTCGCTGCGACATTTCAGTCATTTGTTTCATAGTTGTATCAAAACTCACCGTAACAGCGTTCATTTGCTTATGTTTGCATTCATTCTCACTGAATTGACATAAATTGTTTTCGGTCATTTCAAAAAAATTTCGGTCTATGACTGAAAAAAATCCAGGATACAAACATTTCACAGTGTAATGGAGAGTAGGAAAACCATAAATATCGGTAATTATTAGTAGGACCAAGACAACTACAAGTCAGATAATGTGATATGAAACATTATTTAAAATGAATCTGGTTCATTGACATAAAAAAGACACATGCAATATGAAAAACAAGAGCCACAAATGTAAATCAAACTACAACCATAACAAAGAAAGAGATGGAAGGCAAGCAGTAAAAAAATTTATAGAGAAAGTTAAGTGGATAGTAAACAAATTACTTTTGTAAAATTAATAAGTCTGTATAAAGGCCAAGGAATCCTTAGACAGCAAACATGAGACACTGTGTGGTTTTTGCAGAGTATTATTTTGCCTACTGAGCCTTAGTGGAATAGCATATGTGCACACACAAGTTTTTCCATAATTTTTTGCAGGCGATGATTTTATATTTACTAGGGATGCATATAATGGAATATCGAATCATGGATTCGAACCCTTCAGTATTTGAATCCAAAAATCAAAGTTGTTCTGAATATATATTTGTATTTGAAATAAATTTGCATTAAAGAAACGTGAAAAATTATAAAGTCAGCAAAACAAATGGTTTCAGTAAGTTTTGCAGTTGCAATAAATTTTGCTGTGGCATTTGTGTTCCTGAGCAAAAGAAGGAAAAAACACTCAAGCTCATGACACTATTTCGTGACGTAATGAGCTAATTAACAGGTTGTGTGATCACTGGTCAGCGTTCTACAGCAAAGCTCATTTTGCTCCTGTTTTGTTTCTTTTTTGTCTCAGATTGCAGAATCAGAACAACTCATACATGTGGTGTGCTACGGAGTTTGGTGGCTTGCTGTTTGTGTGTTAGTGTAACTAGTGATGGAGTCTTGAGACATGGTCTTGGTCTCAAGACTCATTTTGAGACCCATTTTTGCAAGTCTCGGTCTCAANGGCAGCAGGTCTCGATCACAAACATATTATTGCCTTGAGACTTTGAATACAGCAACAATACGGCTCAGGAAAGCTTTTGTAATTCAATATGTTTTTGTCTGCTGCATTATACAGGTAATAAACAACCAAAGCAGGTAGGAAAAATGCCAGAAATTCGAAAAAATTTTAACTTTGGTATTGTGGTAACATTTTTTGAAAAATGTAAAAATTCTCAAGTCTTGGTCTCGACTACATCTATGGTAACTAGTGAGCTCAGAATCATATTGCTAAGAAACTGAGTAGATAGAAACTAGTAGGTTATGCCAAGGACCAAAAATTATTTTGTTTAGGTTGTACACCACCATTGCAATTTGGAATTTAGCAATCATCATAGCACGGGAAATATTCTGGAATAGGATTCGATATTCTGGAATAAAAAAAAAGATTATGGAATATTCCAGAACCTCTTGTGTTCCATAGTACACATCCCTAATATTCACCTTAGCAAGCAAGTCCTATGTTTCACATCAGAACTTCTTGAGTGGCATACAGACGAACATTTGTTGTCACATGCTAAATTTTTGATAGTCATATGTAAGTAGTCATTGAAAAAGGCCTTTGACACCAGTCAGGCTACTAAGCATCTTTAGCTTTTTGAAATAAACAATGCTTTTGGGAAAGTTGTATTTCTTCTTGTCTTATCTTCTGTTATAGCCTGTGCTATAGTTATTGTGCAATTAAAAACATTATAGCAAAATTTTAGGGTAGTCTAGTCATAGTCTATGCTGTAAAGTTGAATTCATTTATTAAGCTACCTTTGATGAACCTAACTGAAACATATTTTAAATATCACTACAATATGTCTGTAAAAACTTAATATACCATACAATGATTTTTGTAATTTTTTCAAATTGAGGTATTTTGCACTGCAGTTAAATGCATGGGCCAAGGTTAGCTCCACTTCTTACCAACCTGATATATTGAAAACATTACTTTTCTCGTTGGGCATGTTTTTAGTATAGTACTGCTTTATTTAACCAGTCACAATAGAAACCACTGGTGTGTATTGCAAGTCCACCACCCCTTTTTGAGCAGCTTCACAAAGAAACCTGTTGATACATCTGGTGACCCCAGGGAGCAACAGTGGTTCCACCAGGGCCTGTCTTTGGCTGTGGTTAAAGGGATTATGGGAATGCTGCCACTTCGAATCCTCAAGCCTCAATAGGCTACCTCGTCACTGTTTGTTGAAGAGCCACATATGTTGTAAATGTAAAATTTTGTTGAACTCTGCTCAGAATTTTTTTGACTTATATGATGTTTTGATGTTTAAGAAATTTTAAGCTATTGTATAGAGGAGTACTGTTTATCTTATAGTCAAATTTTATGGTCCGCAGTTAAAGAAGCAAAAAGGAAGGCAGAGATGTGAGGAAATGTTACTTTTTAAATGGCTTGCTCTGAAAGACATGTTGTTTATTACTTAATGTCAGACACCATCTAATCAAGGTCATCAGTGTCAGGGCAAATCTTTTACCAAGATTATTTGAAAGTGGCAATGTTTTTTTTGTCACAGGCAATGTTTTTCTACATGATCATTAAGTGCATAAGTGCACTTTTAGCATTTTCTAGTTTTTGCCAATGCAGTTACAAAAGTTAACTGCAAAGCTTTTTTCAAGGTTGCAGAAAATGACAATGTGTCACCATGCCATCCCAAAGCTGACACCATTTAAACTGTAATGTTGTATAGTATTAATCAAAGCAAATTGAAACATGTGAGTTGAATATTTAAGCATGAATGTCAACATCCCCCAAGCCATCAGTGTCTTTAATAATATTTTTCATCTCTGAAATCTATGGCACTAATTTGAAGCAGCACTAAGACACAATTCTTCAAAACTAGACATGTTACTTTTGTTGAAAAGTGGGAATGCTCATGTATCAAGCTTTGATAAGGTTTTCTTAAAACAAAACATCAAGGTATGTTATGTACTTTCAATCCATTCTAAATAAGCCACAGGCCTTTCCTTTGTGCCAAAGAAGCATTTTTAAGCTGGTAATAAGGGCATTGGTTGCTGCCTTGAAAAACTAGTTCCCATTAGGAAAAGAAAGCAGGCTTCTAAAAAACTTGTGATGGCAAGAAGTGTGGCTCAGCAAATATGTTGCTAAATGGAAGCCAAGGTTGCCATGGCAGATAGGCAAAGAAACCAGTAGCCCACATATTTTTTCAAAAAATGCTTTACAGATTCTTTTGACACTTATACTGACTCTATTGTCGAAAGTCTGGTTGATTGCATCAAGGTATGCATAAAACATGTATGTGAGTTAGAGATGAACAGGCATTTTTTGTGCGAAATTTATTTGGAATTTATTAGATTCTTGCCTATGAATTGTGCCTATGTTTCCACCTGGATATCAGCAGCATTTTGGTGCAATTGTGATCCAACACTTCTTGGTCCTGAAGGTTTTAGACTACAATTCATTGGAAGGTTATTTTAAAATGCTTAATAATATCCTGTATTGCTTTATTGAGGGTATGTGATGTGTTGGTGGCACTTAAAAATATAAGTTTGTTGCGAATATTTAGTAGCCCTTTCCTGGCATGAGTTGCAAATTGAATGGGAAGCTACAGATGATTGCCAATGTAGCTATCACAATCCCAACTTCTAGATATGCACCAGCATTATCTAATTAGGCTGATAGTATTATCTGATTGCTAAAAGTTTGTGTGAGCATTTCATACAAAAAACTAACGAACAATTGTATGAAAAAATGAGATATGAGTTGACTAGCTTGTTATTGATTAGAAGTGGTTTTGTGGTGAAACTTATTATTCATAAGGTTTGAAAAAAAGGCTTGAAGATATCTGTGGATTATAAATTATTAGTCATGATCATGTCATGTTGTTTTGCTTGTTGCTCAGTCAGCATGATGGCTTGTAAGCACATTTGATTTTGTATAGAAGGTGGCAAAGTTTGGTTAAAACAGCTTAAATTACATTCCTTCTTGATTGAACTTTTAGTCACAAGTGTTTTTAGGCTTCTTTAGAAAGGTTGTATGTTGCTGTGCAAAATATATCTTAAACCATGAAAAGAGAACAATGAGCTCAGTGCTGAGCAGAAAATACAACGTTTTAATTTTTGGCTGTGGAGTAGCCATTTGCACATTCTCTTTTATTTTATCACTAATCTGATTGGTGTGCACACATAAATTTTTGATTTTTGGGATAGTCTTTGCTGACTATCCAACTATTAAAAATAATGGTTGGCTGAGCACACACCATCAAACTGGCAGGTTGGGTTTGATTTCTTGTTGGGTCATACTGATGACTTGAAAAATGGTATTTGCAGCCTGTCCAGCATTGTGCTTAGCATTAATGAGTGGGTGCACGGAAACAGTTTCTGCATTGTGCTGTCATTGACTCAACACCAGTGCCAAATTCACTGTGAAAGCAGCTGCGTAGCCCATTTCACAAGCAAGTGGAGACGTGTGTCTGCAGAACACTCGTGAAATTCTGATAAGAATGCAAAAACTTGGTATAAACATAAAAGTTAATTGGTAAATGACGTACTTGCTAGCTTTGATACTACTGTGTTTCCCTGATAATAAGACAGGGCTTATATTAATTTTTGCTCCGAAATTTACACTAGGGCTTATTTTCGGGGAATGTCTTATTTTGATATATCAAAAAATGAAGTTTACAAAGTAAAAATGAAGGTAGTTTTTTGTAATTTCTGTTTATTTAAAAATATCAACATTTACTTATCATTAACATGTTTTTTATTCAGAAACTCGTTAACAATAATTTAGTCAAAAACAATCACTTGTTAACAATAATTTATTCAAAAACAATCATACCATCGTCCTTTGGAATGTCTTGCAGGTCATCTGTTTCCAAAATTCCATCGGAGTTTTCGCTTAACTCATTTCCCACCAGTCCACTAGTGCTTATTTTAAGGGTAGGGCTTATATTAAAATCATCCTCAAAAATCACACTAGGTCTTTTTATTGGGTAGGTCTTATTATTGGGGAAACACAGTATTGGACATTTGTTGGATAACATTTACAGAGGGTTTTGGTTGTTTCCCCTACGATATGGTGCAATAGTTTTGAATAGTGTGCTCTGCTAAAATCAGAAATTTGTTTTAATGTTCATTCATGTTAAAATCACGTTCAAACCAAACAAGTAGTCTTTTCATCTTGTTTTTTTATCATAGCTCTTGTTGCATGACTCTTCTTTGTGTAATTATGCAAATCCAGCTTTGGCTATATTTTTAGTCTATTTTAGGTATGAAGCTGTGCAATCTAGGTGCAGGCCTCATGGTGTGTACCACATGCTAAATTGTATTAAACCTAAATGTTTGCCTACTACGGGCTTTTCCTTGTGATTACCTTGCTGCACTATTTCAAATCACAAAAAAAGAAAGTACTGCTAGATTCAGCGACTTGCCATGATGCTGAATTTTTGCATGATTGTCAGAAATATCATTTCATGATCTGATTAGAATTTAATGCTTACTGATTTGCTTACATATTAATTTAAAAGCTCAGATTGACTTGGAATGTGTGTAGTGAAACTGGTGCTGTTAAGACTCATTTGAGCAAAACAGTCTAACAGCTTGCTTGAAAACTTGCTTAAGGTTGCTACCATCATAAAAGACCATGTCTATGCTTATAACTGCAAAACTTGATGGTTGTGTGAATATGAGAGATGGCCTTAATAACCATAAATTTATGCATTTTAAGTTGAGTCTTGCTTGTGAATCAACGTTTGACCACTCAATGCATGGTGTAGTATGTTGTCGAGGTAGTACTATTGTCTGTTTTTATATGCTATTTTTAGTTGTCTAACCACAGTGTTCTAAGCAGGGTTATGGAGTCGGAAGTAAAATGTTTGACTCTAACTTCAACTCTGACCTTTCCAAAATTTCTGACTTCTTAACATAACATGTATGAAAAGTTTGGCTGTTAACACTATTGTAGCAGCTAGCAATCAATGGAAATAATGGTACACTGGAAGAATTCTCTGTTTCTATAAAAGTTTCAAAAGAAATTGTACCATTTCAACAGGAATTCCTAACATACGAGTGCAATGTAAACACTATTCAATTGGGACTTCCGGAGTCAGATAAAAAATCCGACTCTGGCTCCTAGTGCTCCTAGAAATCTGACTCTACCCAAAAACCTCTGACTCCTTGCGACTCTGACTTTGCAACCCTTGTTCTAATCAACCTTTTTCAAGTGCCTTTTAAATTAAAATGCCTTAGAGGAATAAGTTTATTGTGCAGTGTTCTGTTTTCTATTGTGTTTTCGTGAATATACCTCTATATTACAGGTCAACATATGGTGAATTTGTTTGCCTAAGTTCGTGACTAAAGAAGACACTTTAGTCAAATCAAAATTGTACAGTGCAGTTTTAGTTATTGTTAGCTTTTTTACACATGAGTGCATCTTTTTTCCAGGTGCTAATATGTACATTGAAGTAATAATTGACATGGGTTAATTTTAAACAATGCATGTGCTTGTACTTTTTGGTAAGTTGGTTCTCAAGAGTTTTGTTGTCATTGTTTTGATGAGACTGCTGTTGGTTGGTCATTTATTTACAGAAACATCTGTTAGAAAAGTGTTGTAGGTGATATATTGCAAAAAGTAGTTTACATAATGGGAAAGACCATATGTTTGGTGAAAAGCGTTTTCACTGATTTTAGTTAAGTTGTAACTGCATCACAGTTTTTACCAAACAATGCATTCCTTAAGTTGATGTCTACAGTTTTTGTAGACCAGGCCTGCCCAACCTTTTTAGTGTTGCGGGCCACATTCACATGAGGAAATTTATTGTGGGCCACACACGTTTTTGTGGCGTAACAATAAGCTATTGTGACATGACAAATCCCTTGATTTTGATAAGTTTTATGCGATAACACAAGCGGATAATGAGTCCTGTAGTTGCACGCAGTGTTGCCAGCTTGTGTGGATGTAAGCCAAATCTAAAAAATTGACATATTTTCGAAGCGTATGTCATACAAGTGTTTGGGTGGTAGGCCCATGACAGAAACAACAGGTATAATTTCGGTGTGTTTTGATGGCAAATGCACTTGAGCCTAAAAAAAAATACCAAAAAATTTGAAAAGTCTGCTTGTGAATTCATTGCATCGTGGACCGCTTAAAACAACCTTGCGGGACGCGGGTTGGACAACCTTGTTGTAGACGGTTTTATAGTTCTTGTGCACCAATCAGTGCAACTGTTAAAGCTTCTGGTTCTACTTGGTGGAATTTTTAAACATCAAAACCAAGGAAGTCAGTCACGTTTGATGCAAACATTGCAAGCCTTAACTTAGGGGCAAGCTCACTATTCTCTAATGTGCACAAAAGTAACACTTGCGTGCTGTAAAAACTTATTTTGTTGGATATTTTACTGATCTTTTTGATCAGAAGTTGTTATATGGTAAACTGCTTTAGTATGTCATATCACTGTACCTCTTCTATATAAGAGTTTGTAATTTTGTAGCAAACTATGCTGGCCTTTCATTCTGTTTGTGTATAAATAAGAAAAACACTTAAAAACCGGCCATATGTCTTTCTGGGCAACACTTAAGTTTCACTGTTTGGAAATAAGAACAGTTTTTGGGCTTATTAACAAGTAACACAGCATAAAAAAAAAACTCTGCAAGTTTTTAATCTGTTCCGAAAATGGATACCTGTTGCACAATAGCAGTGTAAAAAGGTCAATGTAATGTAACGTACTGTTTACAGTACCAGCATTTTGTTTAGACCAATGGTTCTTAACCTTTTTTCCACCATGCCTCCCTTAAGTAAAGTATTTGTCCTTTATTTCAAGCCCCCTGATTTTAAATAAGCTGTAAAAACAAATCTATGTACTGGTAAATTTAATGATCAAACTTTTCATGTTGTAGTGCGTGCAAAGGCTCACGTACCCCTGGCGACTCTCCCTGGTTAAGAACCACTGGTTTAGTTCTCCATTATATCATATGGCCTTGATCATTCACAGTAATTTTATACAGTATATGACAACAATGGATCACATACCATGTGTTAACAATTGTGAAAATGTTTTGTGGATATCTGCATGCTTGTGATGTTAAAAGTGTCTTTCAAGCATGTTTGTAGAAAAACTAAAGGTTGGTGCCGAAATGACTGCCTTTGCGATAACACCCCTCTCACATCAATCAAACCAAAAAATTGTCTGAACCACATCATTTACATGTAAAATGCTAACAAAATTGCTGTGTGCTTCCTAGTGCCATCTCTGTTACGTCCTGAGTGGTTGATATTTATAGCGTGCTTATTTATATGAAATGTGATGCGTTTGCCACTGAATAGCATGCTCAGTACAGTATTATTGCTCAAGTTATGTGTAAATGTTTTTGGATACTGCTTTTTATGCATTTGACTGCCTTTTTCAGTTGGAGTGTTCGTCTGTACAACTGTCGGCATCACATGTCCAAAATGTTCTAAGAAGTGCAATGGAGCAGGATTCTTCAGTTGCGATTCTTGCGTTTGTAACCCGTCATGTCAGGCAAGTTATATTTTTCATGGCGTGTTTATGGTTTTAAGATGAGAACTGGGAAGACTTGTTTTTAATATTTGCTAGTGGCCTGTTTGAAATAGTTTTGCACATGTATCACAGCGTACTGAGCACCTACCATTTTTCGCATGTCGTTGTTCAATTCAGTCTTTCAAGTTAAGCCTTTGTTATAGGTGTGAAGGATGAAGCAGTGGTGGGTATATATCTATAAGCACTTCTGCAAACTATTTGGGTGCTTCATCTATATGCCTTGCTTGAGTGTGTTGGACTCTTGCAAGTTTTGATTTTGTGACATCTTACCCGGTCGTTTATTAATGGTATTACGGCAATGTATTTTTTCCGTATTGTTCCAACGAAATACCACCAGCTTTCAGAGAACCATCTGATAAAGCAATATTGCCCGAGTATTGTAATCGCCTCTTATTCCAGCAACAGAATTGCGTTATACAGTAGGCTGCAACTAGTGAGGCTACAACTAGTTAAACGTTGATAACGCCATCTTTTCACGGCCCATTTTTTATTCTACTTTTCTTTTTTTGAAACATGTCATTAGCATACTGCAAGCTTCCAAAGTAAGCTGTTCGCGAATGTCGGGCGTCGAGAGCGACCCTTTTCGGGTTTGGTTCTTCGCCATTTCGGCTTTGTGGTCGGTCGGGAAATCTTTTGTGGTACGCCCAGCTATGACAAGCGGACCAATCGAGCCGTAAGCCATCACCTGACTCGTCAAAAAAGATGAATTCCTTCGATTAACGTTTTCGAATTTCCTTATACGGAATTTTCCGGAATTTAGTTTTACGCTTTTCGCTAAATCCAACCAATTTTGTTTACGATGAAGACATTTTTCTGAACGTTCGGCATGGTTCGTTCAACTCGTTGTTTTTGCCTTGTCCTTGTAATACGGCCGGCAATTCTTCCAATTTTTATTCAGCTCCTTTTACCCGTTGGTGGCACTTGTGTCGTTGTACTTTCCAAGTTTTATAGCTATTTTCCAAATGAGATATTCACTTGAATTTGTGCAGCGTTAAATGCTTAGTTTTTTTTCTGTCTATTCCGAAATTAAGCAGATATCTGAGAAACGAAATACGCCGTACCATACAAAGACAAAAATACAATAGGGTTTCGAGGATTTATTTGAAAAAATACGCCGCACCACCCTTTTAGGACCTCGTAGTCGAAACGTGTTGCACATGACATGAATTATTATCAACTGCAGGGCGAGAGTATGCCAAAAAATCCATATTTCAACGTTTGTTGGAACCTTCGTGCGTTCAGTTGTTTGCTTTGCGGCGACATCAACTTACCCTGATGCTAGTTTCTTTCTTCGGTCATAGACCGAACCGAAATTTTTTTAAATGGCCGAAAAAGATAAATCAATTAGGTCAGAAATATGGACTAAAGAGTAGTGTTATGGCGAGCTTCAATAGTACTACGGTACAAATGACCGAAATGTTTCGGCGAAAAAGAAAAACCCAGCTCTGGTGCAAGCAGTGCAAAGTAGTTTCACGGGAAAGCGGTGACCGCGTGACGCATTGCACAATCGAAGGCGTTTCAATCGGCTCGCAAAGAAAGTGTGTCACACTGCCAGCTGCGCTCTCGCTCAGATCGCTATCAAACGCTCAGCTCACACAGGACAGCAGGAACTTTCTCTGCCACATCCTGCACGCAGCCAACCAGAACGGTCAATTGCGATTGAAATAACTTTGCCCTTAACGTTTCCGGCACGAATCTTGTTTTAGTTGCATGGTCGGATCACGTGTTGTTTTGCTGTTCCGCTTTTGTCGTGTGCGTTACGTGTGTGGGATAAACATTACGGAGGGAACTCTTGCTCATGTGTTATTAGATTGCGGCGTGAACGTTGTGTGATGGTCCCATCTCAGCCCTTGTTACTGCAAACTTGACTCTCGTGTTTGGTAGTTACACTATTGTTTTTTTTTTGCTGAGACATTTTGGTCACTGAAACATTTCGTCATTTGTCTCACAGTTGCATTAAAACTCGCCGCAGCAGTGTTCATTAGTTTTCATTTTCAGACATTCTGACCGAAATGACTTAATTTTTTCGGTCATTTCAAAAACATTTCGGTCTATGACCGAAAAATGACTCCAGGTCGTAAACAGATACTAAGTGGATAAACTTACAACTCGGAACATCTGTGCCATTTGGGAGTGTTTCAGTTTCAATGTTCTATTCGGTTACCTCTTGATTTTCTGTAAGCTTTTTCGAGGAATCAGCCGGCTGGGCTCTGCTTCAATCTTTTTGCGCTGATTCAAACTTGCACATATCTATATTGAAGTATGTACTCTCCACAATGGAGGTGAACAAGGAATCGATCAGTTAGTGTTTGATAGGAAATCGATTTCACGTAAAATTACGCATCTTCAGTCCTGAAATCCAAAATCACGCATCCAAAACTATGCAGAGCGATTCCTTGCTTACTCCCATTGTGGGGAGTACCTACTCGGTTACCTCTTAACATAGTTGCGAGAGATTTCCACTGCCTTCATACCGAACGTTTATTCGCCGAACCGCATACGCGCTACTTTTGCCGAGCCTCGTCAGATCCGTCGAGTGTTTATTTTTTGTTGTAATTTCGTTCGTGAGCGCTTGTCTTTGGAAATAAACTGCTAGGTCGCGCAGCGCGCCGCCGCTGCGCGTGAGCCAATATTTGCACTTGCCGGAGATGATCAACGGGCTCGTTGTCGAGACTCGGGATTTGTGTAGTTTCGCTTCTTAAAAGTTCGACCGCAAAACACGCCTGCGTCAAACAATCAATCACGTCGAAACGTTACACAAAACCCTCCTTCATTGCAAACAGTGAATTTCGTTCTAACTTCAATTTTATCTGCTTGACGACAGTCTTTGTTTCGATCAGCTTTAGTCTTTTGTAATTGCAAGACGGATGTCCGCGGTGGTGCCAGCATTGTGGTTTGTGACATTTTCATGCTGTCACTGCATCTTTGTCCAGTCATACTTCCAACTAAAAAATGCAATTTCAAAAGTGTTTTGGACGCTGCGCTCATTTTTCTATGGTCCAATGTGGCCCTTCTCTATAAGTCAAATTTCTACGTTTCTTCGAACACATTTTTTCTACTAAGTCTTAGAACCACATTCTTTGTTGCGGCTTTCGGCTGCTTGCGACTCTACGGAGTGCATAGTTCGCCTGGTTTCTTTCAATTCTACCAGTCTATGACCAGTTTGATAGCTGGCGATAGCTGTCTTTCCCACTGCAGCTGATAATTGTGCGCGGAAAAACGAATGTGCGAGTGACATTTCAATGCGTTTGCAACCAAGGCGTTGGTTCTATCCGTTTGATCATGTAGATTAGTATATTGATATATTAGTATATATAGTAATTTTAGTATAGTATATTAGTATATATAGTAATTTTACGTGAAATCGATTTCCTATTAAAAATTTGCTGATCGATTGCTTGCTTACACCCATCGTGGAAAGTACATACTTGAATAGTATATTGATGTAAGATGTCGAGTTCAGGAAATTTGTTTTTACCCATTTGTTTTGTGTTTTGCAGGACTTAGCGTGTCCACCATCTCGCGAGTGCATCATGGTCAAGATGTCGTGCCAATCGCAACCGTGTCCGCTAATGCCCGCCTGCAAAAGTAACAATTTGCGTATATCGTCTTTGTTTTGTTCTTTCTTTTATCAAACCTGGTATTTTGGGAGGAAAGTGGACCCACGATATGATTTTTAAAAGTTTCAGTGTATGAGTTGTTTTTGCTTTCGTCTAAACGCCACTCGGATGAATTCTCGCGACTACATGTCCGCCGGCGAGATATGAAAATTGGGTTTTTTGCAATTCAAACTATTAATGAACCAGTAAACCCATAAAATATTATCTGAATCACCATTGTGGGTTTCGACGGCTTTTTAAATAAGCTGCAAATGAATTAAACCTTCAGACAAAATGGCCCGAAGCTGTTGAAAGCAACTCGTGCGCAGTTTCGGCATATCGGATTAACAGATTAGTTGCCGCGGCTCGTACACCTTGTGCTTGTGTGCGCAGTCTATTTTCCCATATCTTTTGATCACTTGCTGCAACAGTCAGGCAAGGCGCCCTCGTGTAAACATTCGCCTGCTGGTGAATCATCGCGCCTTGTCATTTTTTGACAGGCTGTTCGTCACCAGAGTCACGTGAGACCAGGCATTGCGTGAGTTGATGTGCTGCTTACGCGCTTTGCTACTGATGGTTTTTTGCGCTTGGCCTCTGCGGCCACTTTCAGACATTCAAGTCTTTCCGCTTGGCAGCGGTCGAAAAAACATTCCGTGTGGTTAAGTGACGAACAGAATCACTGACGCGAAACGCTTAATTAAAAAGCTACAAATCCGTTGTGCATGGATCGTGTTGGCGAAAGTGAAATCGTTTCGCGTTATTAGCTGCCACGACGTAAGAACAGGCTGCGGGACGAGATTCTTGTGACGTTTCCGTGTTTGAAGTCACCGATTGAAAGTGTTTGCAGAGTTTCTGTACTCAGATAAAAATAACAACAGGCTAAGTCAGTCTACAAGTCCGCAGAGAGTAAGCCCTGGCAAGCATTTTCTGGCCTGTGGAGATGCCAGACAATAAAATGCTTGTGACAAAGATACTTTTTTCATTATCATTATCCTCGAAATATCTCCTCCGAACTTGTTGTCTGCTCTTTTCTATGGCGTCAATTTAAATTGATAAATTCAAACTTTTCAATGCCATAAATTACCGATTGATGGTGAAAATCAGACTTTCTGCTGCAGGCAAATGCTGTCTAGTTTTCTGTTGGCTGCTTTTTTAAGTGCCCTTCATATTCACTTACCCAGTAAGAAGTGTTTCCGCGAGAGCGGGCAGCTTTTAGTGTCCACTGACCCCACGGCTTGCACTGTAGTGTAAACCACGTCTTCGTTGACTGCGCAGTTTTTGGCATTTGCAACTACCGTGTGTTATAGAGTGGTGATAGCGATCAACACAGGTTTTCTCGGTCTTGTCTCGCCACTCCAAAGTGTGAATCAAAATCTGTCCGATTCAAGATAACCTCGGTTCTGCCTTGAGAATAAAAGTTTTTGTTATGCACACATCTGTTCATAGCTGGAAAAATCTTGTGTCCGTGGCAAGTGAAAATGTTTTCTTTGGGCATGTACTGCGAAACTACTCAACACTCCCTTTCTCAAATAAAAAACTACTGGTGCCCATTTGCCACATGGCATTGCATTCTTTAAAGTAGAAACTTTCAGTGATGTAGTTAAAAAGTCATTTACAGACACTCGTCTTTTGAAAGCAATTCTCCACTCTGTTTTTCGCAGCGCTAGCTGGTTGCAACGTGACACCCTGTAGTTTGCGCTACAACAGGGTTGATTGGTATAGCGGCAAATGCACGCCAATAGAAGGTTTAAAATAGCGCTAGCTGGCAAGCTACAAGGCACGCGATCCTGCAATTCCGCGTGAAAACGAAAAAAGAACGCACCAGCTCACTTGCCCCTACTCGGGTTTACGGCGAAGCATTTTCTCCTCAGGGCATTGTTCTGGAACATATCCTTAACGATCTGTTTTTGTATAGGGTTACTTTTGTTCTTTTACCAGCTCCTGAGGAAGTCGATGCTTTCGTTAGTTTTAAATTCTTTGGGTGGGTTTCTTTGCCCGCAAACGTAGCTGACGTAATCACTGAACAGTCACGCTTGGTTGCCGACCCGTTGATGGGCTGATGCAAGCGGAACAAATAAACAAAATACCTTTGCGCCATTGTTGCTTGAAAACTTGACATTCTGTTGTACCAGAGCGCAAACCAGTCCCATCGCCACGGGGGGCTTTTGGGGTCTTAGCCCCCAAGCAAAGCTCCAATTCCCCCATAATTGAAATATGAAACACTGTAAGTGGAATTTTTGTCAAATTTGAATGTCAAGCCCCCCATGCACGAACGTAAAGCCCCCCGCACAAACGTAAAGACCCCTATTGGCGACTTTCTGGCGACGGTTCTGGCGCAAACGCGCCGTGCAGGGAACTTCTGCTTTGCGCCTCCGTTGTTCGTTCCTAACTTTATATGGCTTCGACTGCGGCCTTTCAACCTTCGCTGCTCGTGCGTTTTTAGGCTTGGCCAAGACTTGTTCCGGTTCACTGCTTCTTGACGCCAATAATTCCACCGTCCTGTGCGGCGCCGACAGAGCGAATTGTCCGAAAGGCTTCACTTGCACTTCGGTTGCAGGCGAACAGCACTTGTCCGTTTGCTGCGACGACAAAGCCAGCAGCTCTGTCGGTAATAATGCTTTTGTTTTGCTTTCCAGCATTGTCGTTGCTTTTTCGGTTCGAAGCGCATTGCGAAACCTGCCAACGCCTTTGGTCGTTGGGCTCATGCAGACTTTCCCGAGTCAAAATCTGTCAGCAGAGCAGATACGCGTTTTTGTCAGGCACTCCTTTCACAGCCTGATATGGTTCGTACGTTCGGCTGTCGTAGGTCTGTCACTGTTAATCATATCGCAGTCGCTTTTATCAAAATGCCTTGATCACCTTCAGATAAAAAGCTTCGGGTGTCAAATTTGATAGCGGGCGTGCTGCTATCTTCTGTTGGTAAAATCACCAAATGCTGTTGGATTTCTCCGTGTGATATTTTTGCACACTTGCCGTGAAACTTGGCTTGGGTTGTTTGTTGTTTCAGTTGTTTTGTACCCCAATGTACGTAAAACCTCAGCGCCAATCTACGTAATTCATGCACAGTGAGACCGCTGTTTTGACGTGTTTTCAAACAGCTGTGCTCGTTAGATTAAAACAGGGGCCTCCAAACTACGTCCCGTGGGCCAAATCTGGCCCGCGAAGCCATTGCATACGGCGGCAAAGACATTTTGTCAATAATGAAAATATAATGTTTGCGAAACATTTGTTGATTTGATAGACTGTAACATATCCCGAAACAATCACATTAGGTTAGATGTCCAGTCCTCGAACTGTTGTGTAATAGCTAATGTGGCCCTCGAACAAAAATGTTCAGAGACCCCTGGATGAAAATATTGCTTAAAAATGTTTGAATTTAAACCAAACATTGGCCGCTCCAATCAGATTCCAGCGTTGTGGTTCGCTTCAAGTTGTTCTCAGTTAGCTGCACTGCCGCCTAAAAGAAACGCGCCGTGTTTCTGACCACGGCCGCGAATCATGCTGTTCATGGCGCTTTGAGCCGCACGAACGAAAGTTGTAACTCTGGTGGCCCGAACCAGGCAACTCCCCTTCCCAACGCGCTTGGCCACGGCGAGAGCTGGTCGGCGTCATCTCCTCGATTTTGTGTCGACAGCGACGGCGATAACAATACAGCGGAATGCGCGTTATCGCTTACTTTTAGCGCACCGCAGCGTTGATGCACTGTGGTGCGAAACACGGTTCTTACGGGAAACGTTCACCCCGTACGTGTTTGCTTCGCTGTCAGTACAGCAGTTGTACTTTTTCTCTAACGCCGCCCTCAAGCGATTATCCTTTGTTTGAAGCCTCCCTCGACTTCAAGCTGTGAAAACAAATGTATGTATTGGTAAATTAAATAATCAAACTTTCCATGTTGTAGGGCGCGTAAGGGCTGGCTCCCCCTGAAAATTTATCGACGCCCCCCCGCGGTTAAGAACCACTGCAGTAGAGCGAAAGCTCGCAAAAATTTGCTCAGATTCTCAGTAGCGCGCTTTGACTTCGGCAAACATTTATCTTTGACTCCGGCAAACATTTTTTTATCTTTGGCTCCGGCAAACAAGCGCTTCGACTCCAGCAAACATCTATCATGATTCAGCGACCTACTTAGTCCCTCCCTGACTGTTTGGGTACTTTTTTCTTGCAGGCAACGAACCGCGGGACCCAGTTCTGGCCATTAACCCAGCCATGCCAATCTTCCCCCCTGTTCCAGCCCCCGGACCGGAACCGAACATGACGAGTATGTCGTTGTTGCGCGCGTGCGCTTCGTTGCGCTCCAGTTGCTTTCGCAGTGAAACGTCGAGCGTTGATTTGTTCGCTCGGAATAATCCGAGCGTGCAGTTTAAATGCTAGTCACGCTGTGTTCGAGCAACGCAAACGGTGTTTTTGCAATGCGGCAAGTCGCGTTCAGATCCGAAAGTGCGCGTGCGATCATAGGCGTAGCCAGGGAGGCCTAGGGTGCCATGGCACCCCCAAATTTTCGGAACATATACACATGTTGTGCCTGAGAGACGGTATCCGAAAGAAAATAGTGTTATTTGCCTAAAATCAAACATTTGGCCTCCCGAAAATTTTTTTGGTTCCTCCCAGATTCTTGGGCTGGCTACGCTACTGCGCGCGGTGCTTTGTGTTCTCCCTATCGGACGTTTGTGTTCTCCCTATCGGACGTTTGTGTTCTCCCTATCGGACGTTTGTGTTCTCCCTATCGGACGTTTGTGTTCTCCCTATCGGACGTTCGAAGCGAGCGCCGTGGGTTGAGCCGGGGACGTTTAATTAACGATAGCTGCGACCGCCTCCTCAAAAACTATTTCCAGCTCGCACGTCGCCCGATCGCAGCACGCATAAGTGGTGGTGACAAGGACGCGGAGAAACTACTTGGCGCGTCTTGTACCGACAAGGCAAGGTTGTTTCGGGCGGTTTAGTGCCTTTCTAAGTCCAAGGGATGAGCGCGTCTTCAACGGCGCCGCCCATTCAAGCACTCAAGTGCGCACTTAAACTTCGGCGCTTTGCCGCAGGGCGCGCTTGTGCGGTCACCGCGGTCCGCGCGTAATTAAAACCGCTGCGGCCATCTTGCCGGTAATTTTATCGAGCTTGCCATTGCCGAGTTTGACGGTTCAAAGCTGTTGCAAGCAACCAATGTCGCGATGAAAGTCGCGGCTTATCTCTGGCGCTGAGGTCAACCGCCTTATCTTGTCCGGTTTGATCTTGTCCGCGCCAGTCCAGCGCGCCGCGTGCTCCATGCAAACACTCACCATCTGCGTATCGGTGTCGAGATTTTGAATGTAAACAGACGTTAGTTGAGCGGGACGCCGTACGCGGAAGCTTCCTTGTTTTTTTGTTTTATTTTTAAAAGATAAGCGCCGGTTTGTTGCCGCTGTCACATAATATCGCGTTGCCGCCGTCACAATTGTGATTGCCACCGTCACAATTGTGATCTGCTGCAGCTGAGACCGATTGCATCGAGTGCCCGATCGACCTGTGCGAACTGGCCAAGTGCGTCGATTATCCGAAGGCGACGTGCGTCACGGACGACTGCTCCTGCACTTCGTGGTTCATCGACGCGAACGCGGAGAGAGTGGAGTGCTGGGGAAGTGAGTTCGCGCGCGATTGTTCTCGAACGCTTTGTTACGTTGTTCCCGAGGCTGCTGCGTTCGGCCGCGATCGTGGTCATTGTGCCGTAAGAAAAAGAAGAGAGAAGCGCAGCTTGGCCTTGGCAATGCCACAAGGCGAGAGCTTTACAGCGAGAGATGGCAGTCAACCCGAAATTTGCTTTGAATTCAAGAATACTCGCGCATTGCTGCAATTTTTGCCATACCTGTTGTCAGCAGAAAGTCTAACTCATTCGCAATCCGGATTTTTTTTCGCTGAGACATTCCGGTCATTTCTCCGATAACAGTATTGAAACTCGCCATGATAGTATTCACCAGTCTATATTTTCGGACATCGTGACCGAATTGATTTAAATTTTTTTCGGTCAGTTCAAAACAATTCGGTCTGCGCCCGAAAACAACTAAAGCCGCGATTCGCATTCTTACTCTTCCGTTGTTGAAGACCGCGGCCGCCGAACCCCTTCAAAGCAACGCCACATTCGATCGCGATCGGCGTCTTTATCATGATCGCGCGCGAATTGATATTGCGCTGAAACGCCAGAAAAAAAAACATAGTACTGCGCAAATAAGGATCACTGCACACTTCTCCCAAGCTCGTTAGAAATCCCGTGCACGCTGAACAAAGTGACTATAAAAAAGGGCTTGACATGCAATTCTGGCTGCTGTTCGCTCAATGCTCACGCCTTTCGCATGGCTGCTATTTTTGCGTGCCGACTTTCGCGATGGACCTCGGATTTGGAACCTTCCTATCGAAGCCCAGTAAGTAAAGGCTAAAGCTGCTGCCAGAAAGGATAGGTGTACTTAATCCGGCCCATAAACCGAAAACGGTTAAAGACACAGAAACCGCCTGCTTCAATAACAGCTCCCCCCACTTAAACGACCCAAGGCGCGCCCGTGCTTGTGCGTGCCATGTTGATTTAAGTTCTTTCTGTGCCGTTGCACCTGAACAGCCCGGTTAAGCTTGCGTAGCGGCGCTGTTCGCGAGTTTTTTGGGAGGTTTTGATCGCCCGCAGCGCATGGCGAAGGCGCGATGCACTCCTCCTCAGTGTGATGATCTGTCGCGGCGGCGCGAACCTGGCCTCCTCGTAATCTGATTAAGTTTTGAAGAGCCGATCAAAGCGTCACTCCCTGTGCGGCAAACAAAAAAAGGCTCAATCGAAGCCTTTTATCGATTGCGGCCGAGAGCTGTCGCACAGCTTCGCAGTTTTTAACGGGAGCCGGTTGACTTTCGGACAGGTTTGAGGCTTTTTGTGGCGCCAGTATCGCTTTGTAATGCAGCAAACAATGTCAACACTCAAAGCCAAGAGTGTTTATCAAGTTTTCACAAAAATCGGCGGTTTATTTGCTGGCGACAACCTGGTGCAAAACTTAACTTAACCGATTGCTGAAACCGCCCGTTTCGGCGAACTCTCTCCTCACCACAGCGAACGCACTGCTGATTGCAGAAAGCGCTAACGCGTTCGTTTCGCGTCGTCTATCCGTCACCGCGGGTTGTCGGCATGGGGGGGGGTCAGTCTTCTGCGACCGTTGCCCGACAAACCGCGGGAGCCGAACTGTGCGGTTGAGAGGGTTCGCTGCTGCTTGTAGGAGAGGCTGCGGCGTCTCTATTTCTTGTATCCGGACACTTTGCGGTCCAGAGCAACAATCGTCTGAGAGTATTTCCGCGCTTTCTCGGCAGCGGCGGGGGTCACGCGCGGTACTTGACCCTGATCTTTCAAACAAAAACACGGCAGCCTCTTCCCGACAATAACGCGGTGCGCTGCGCGCTCTTGCGGTTTTAGCGTCGCGACTAATGGCCGTGTTGGTGTTTGAGCTTTCCATCGCGTCTTAAGATGGTATCTCTATTCGGGTCGTGCTATATTTACTGACGAAAGGCGTGTCCTTGTAGTTTCGTGCGTTCTGGTGTGCTCACCATTTAAGAGTTGCAATTGAAAAGAAATACACAAAGACAAGCAGCTGTGCTCCAAATGCGTAAGGAATGACACAGATAAAGTCATTCAAGTCTACATTTGCTAATGTTTAAGATGCAGAACTTTAAAGCGCAGTGTTCCCGATTAAATTTTTAGAATCACAGTTTGGGGTGTTTTCGAATAATTAGCGCGATCGGCTTCATTGCCGCAGTCCGTCTTCTTTTTGCTTCTGACTTGCCTTTCTTCTGTTGTTTTTCATTCTACGCCTCTGCGATTCAAGGGACAAGAAATAAGAGATTCATTAATTTCTACCAACGATGTTTCGCGTGCTTGTTACAAGTGAACAGGGAACGCATTTTTGTAAACAACTATCCCGATCCGGTTGCTTTCGCCCCCTGGCAAAGAGAAACTGGCATTTTTATGCACAGGCGTTTTTCGACGCACGTTGGCAGGATTAAAAATCGAGAGATTTCTTTCTGTCAGTGGTGACGCCACTCATGTACTTGCTCAAGAGTTACATACGTTCTCGGTGCCCGGTACAACAGCCAACTTTTCCTAACCAGAACCTAGTAAACAAAAAGAATTTGTAGGCTTCGAAAATTTTGACGTAGGCTTGTGCACTTTTCGGTCGTTGCGGCGAAGCTTGTTGAGCTTTTTTCAAATGATTCACGTTCTGAGATATATTTCGTACGATTCGGTGTCGGTTCCACTGGACTGCCGCCGATACAGCAGCAACAGGTCGCCGCGAAGCATAGCTCGGATTTCCGCTTTGCAGGTCAACTGCCTCTGGTAACGCCCATAGCGTCGGTGTCCATGGTAACGCCCATAGCGTCGGTGTCCAACACCACCACGACAGCGCCAGCAGGCAGAGATGACCACGACTGGTCGGACGAGCTGCTGAAGCAAGTGCTGATCGCGTCCTGCGTCGTCTTCGCCTTCGTGGTCGTCCTGGTGATCACGTACAAGGTGGGTTGACGATCGCGTCGCGTTTGGCGCGAAAACAAAACAATTGCTAGTTGAGTGTGCAGCGTTACGCGTCTACGGTTGTGAAGGGTCGCTTGAGCAGCTCTTGGCGATTGTGTTGTTACGCCATTGATTTTTTCGTACCCTTTGGTGAAAAGGATTTGCCAGGCGGGACTTACTTCGCCACTTAGCGTTATCTACACGGTGTCTATAAAGTCTGGGTACGTGGTAAAAAAAACACAAAGTCGGGTACAACCCTTCTCGTCCACTTAACAGTACCAACTCGATTCGTTCTTGTTTGGGGAGAGCCGTCATCATTTAAATAAATAAACCTATGGGGAGGAGAAGTAACCTAAACAAAAAAAATCGATAGTGAAAAACTCTATGTACCCAGACTTTGTGGACACCCTGTAGATAGATGACGTTTTCCACCAGCTGCTTCTCCACCAACTTCTCCTGAGCATACTGCATGCTTCCGTTTCTGACCACGCCCTCACCAGTGACGCAATAATGGTGGCCTGTCGGGTGCTTGTGATGCAAAAATAGAACAAGAACGTCACAAGCTGTTGTCGTTTCTGAACCTTTGAACCTCGCAAGATGGGTTGGCATAGCAACAGCAAGCACGGAACGAATTGTTTCCCAGCGCTTACTCTGAAGCAGTGGTTCTCAATTGGGGGGTGCTGTTTCTGGTTATTGGCTGTATCGCGTTTTCAGCACAGCGCCTTCAAATGCAGTCAACTCAGGAGGCCAGTTTAACTGTAGGAGGCTGTTGGGGGTCGACCAAAAAAGCATTTGCCATTGCAAAGAAATACGGTTAAAATCGTGGCGAAAAGTGGCTTTTCCTTCTGCAGGACGGTGCGGAGTACCACAAAAAGAATTTAGCACCGCTGCTCTTCAAGCGTTCTAAACGTTACATCGGTTGTAGCATTCCACCACCGGTAAAACCTACCGTTAGTTTCCGTTAAGAGATATTTTCTGGACCGGGTCCCGTTGGAAAATACCCATTCCTCCATACAGAACGTGTTTACCCAACCCCGCGTGAACCCGACGTTCTCCGCTGTGGTTCGGCAATCGATCACAGTCGCGCCCAGCGGATGATGGAGCATCTTGGCAATGTATTCGCCGCGCGCTTCCTGTTTTTCGCCCCGCCAGTGTCTTTTTCCCCGGCGTTTGTCGCCCTGGTGAGGTTCCAAGTGGTCCTGCGCGGTCCAGCTGGAAATAAACTTCTAGTTTGCGAATTGATTGCCGTGCGACGGAAGAAGCGACCTCCTTTGCTGCTTTGTATGTGTATCTTGGCGGAGGTTGAAAAATAAAGCTTAGCGCGGGCTAAGGTTGAAACATGCCGGAGCGTTCACTTTCGTTAGTAGCGGTTAGCCCGCCCGGGCGCATACCAGCTTGCTGCACTCTGGCCAGTTTTTTTTTTCGCTGAAACATCTCGGTCGTTTTTCCCATAATTGCATTAAAACTCTCCGGAACAGTGTGCACTGGTTTATATTTTCGGACATTATATCACCGGATTGACTTGATTTTTTCGGTCATTTGAAAAAAAATCGATCTGTGACCGAAAACAAACAGTCCCTGACTGTTCGCAAACCATTGTTCACGCGGGTGCACGCACGAGTGCTCAGGGCGCTATGCACGCGTCCGTCCTGGCCCGGCAAGACCCACTCCCGGCGCGAAATGTTTTTCTGCGGCGGCGTTCCCGGAATAGCGTCGGACGCGCTGACGTCACGAGCACCGCTGTGTGTTTTGAGGCAAAGCGCGAGCGAGAAACTAAATCCCCAGAAAGAACTTGGGACAGCGAGCGTGAAAAGCTGAACGGACGGTAAAAAAGTGGCCGACCTCCCATTGCCGCGCTGCTGTTTTTTGGAACTTCATTCCGCGAACTCTGCTTTGACGATGAGACCAGTTGTTTTTCGCAAAATGGTCTGGCGCCGGAATGTCATTTAAGTCATTGGTTTTTGTGTTGTTGTTTGTCACAATATCTCTTCGAGAGCAAAAGGATTGTTGCGGACTCGCACCTTTGCTCGTTAGACTGATTGGCTGACGTGCAATTGAGCGATTTACAGATCCCTCCCGAAACAACGGCGCACGCTCGTCCGCCTCTGTAGGACTGCGTCGGTCGATTTTCACCGGTCTCGCGCGCCGGGCTGATAATGATGAGAAATACTGTATCCTGTCTTCGGCGCATCGGACAGAACGTTGACAGCGGCGTCTGTTTTGTAACACGCCAAATTTTCTTCCAGGTCATACGCATGAAGAAGGCGTCCTTGTTCCGCAAACACCAGCAGGTACGGTCTTGTGGCTTATTGGCAAATAATAAAATAGTTCGGCGGTTAGTAAACGGTCTGTGAGCGTCCGCAGATTCGCTTTATTGTGCCCCTGAATGTACTGGTTGTCGACTGAAATACTTCGAACGTCGTCTGTAGTTCTTTGATGAAACCCTCAATTGTTTCATGTCGCTGTGGCGACCCATTTCAAGCTGGGAGAGGCTTCTGGCTTACCAGCAGACTTTCTAAGATGTCTTTCAGCGAACGCCCTGTTTTGCGCGTGCAGTGGATTTAAGGTTTAACCGCATTGGCTTTATCTTCACAGGAGGAGCAACTGAAGCCTTTAAAATCGCCCACCGAGATGAAGCCGGAAGTTGCGTGATTTCCCTGGTTTTCCACGTTTACTCTTCTGCTCGCAGTGACGTTGAAGAGCGCGCTTCTTTACGTCAAGCGCGTGACGTTTCCGCTGGCGCAAATATTCTTCTAATCACCGTTTCATTTATCTGCGTTTTCTTATCGTACCTTTTCGCGTTTTGTTCTTTTCTTGTTCGCGTATCGCTGCCGCTATTTCTACATCGCGTTTTATGAATTTCACTTTTCTATTGTTTTTCTTGCGACAAAGTGACGATCAGTTTCAGTTTCGAGCGAATTTTCTTTCAAACGAGTTCGATGACGCTTCGGAAACTCCCCATGCATTGGGCAGCTCGACAATCTAAAATCCGATGCATTGGCCGAAGTTTTTGTTCCTGTGTCGGACGACTTCGGATGCAATCGGAAAAAAGAAGAGCTTGAAGCAACCCGACCAGAAAGTTTATGTTGGTGCATAGGTGTCTGATTAATCGCGTTTTTCAGATTTGAGTCACGCACGACTCAAATAGAATCTGACAACCGATGCTGTGCGGTCCTTGCAGAATGACCTAACGTGTCGTCATCTCTCGTAATTTACACCACCGTTATATACCAAAAAAAGAAATGCAGGGCATTTGCTTGCAGTGTCTACCTGAAAAGAATGTCAATATTTACACGTACGTGGCCTTCTTATCTGCGCTCTCCGTAACTTCTGCTAAAAGTTGCCTTGCATGACAATCTCTTCCTGCTAATGACACGTTCACGCCAAGTTCAGAGCGCGTACGTCATGCCCGCCGCGGCGAACCCGCCTCAGGCATACGGCCGATCCTCCTCGCCGACGGTCGTGCAGTTAGCGCCTCGTTTCAACTCGTTTGCGACCCGGAGGTCGAATCCCTGACCAGCTTCTGATCAGGCCCGATCTTGACGGAGGAGCCCTTCGCACGAATCAACCAGCTCGCAACTCGATCTGCCTGCCTGCTGCCAACTGATGTTGCACGAACACGTGGTCGCTTGACCACACACGCACACACACACACGCACACCACCGTAATTGCTAAGATGGTGCTTTCCGAGTCTTGCCCCCGCCGCCTCCAAGATGTCAATCCCGCGATTCTGTATCAAGTCCGGTGCTTCCCCTTGCGAACGGAAATTTTATACCATGTCCACGAGTCGACTACATATTACGAGCGATAGGTGCTGCCCTTGTTTATTTAATGGCTGTTGCTACCGACCTTGCTTTTCTCCTTCAGAGCGAAAATAGCAACATGCTGTCTAAACCTTAATCGTGCGCTGATAAATGGTACTAAAGAAAACATATAATGCCTATTTCGGTTGTATAGACGCAACGGCCAATCAGCGCCCGCTTTTGTTATTTCTTTTATGACTCGATCTTATTACAGTGTTTATATGAATGTGAAAACTTGTTTTTTTTTAAGTGTTGCTTGTGCTTCTCAATTTTGATTGGCTGAAAAACAGGTTGCTTGGTAAAATCAACCGACTGTGTTGCGACTATATATTGAGTCAAAGCGGTTTCTCGGCGTCGTTAAAAAGCACAAAAATCCAGGATTTTCGATCAAAGCGAAGAGGAAATCTCGCACGATACTGGAAAGCGGTTTCCAGGTTGCCACGCAAGCGAATTTGCGCCACAATTTCCCAGTAATTTCGGCTTCGCGCCGTTTTTGAGAACTCTTGCTTGCAAACTTGGTTTGCCGAACAAAATGGCTCCGAGATTTCATCTTCGCAGATAAGATTCCTCGGTTGTCGAAATGTCCGTCAAGGCAATCATTGAAGTTTACCGACGCGTCAACAGCGTGAACGCTTTTTGCCGCTTCGAAAAACCATTTCTCCGCAAAAGATCGCGAAAACGCGCGCGGCCCGTTCGTTTCTTTTCCTTTTCGTGCAAACAAATTTCTATTGTCGTTTTCGTGCGTCTTGCGGCGGAGGTGTGCGACGCGCCGTGGATCGGTGTATTGTGTTTGTTTTCTTTGTTGCGACGTTTCGTACACAAGGTGCACGGGCGACGATCGAAAATCGCGCGGCGTAGCCTGCGCGATCGCTCGCGACAGGGGTCGCGTGCTTTGAAAGCCAAGACCCGCAGAAGGGAATTTCTGGCCTCTGTTGAGTCGATGTTGAAGTTGACTGAAAATGTTTCTTGCAACGTCCTGGTTCAACTAAAATGCCGCCGCTCCCGTTCACGTTTTCTCGACGGCAGCTTTGACTGTTTTTGCCCTCGAAAATAATATTTTTGAAAATTGTAATCGAACTAAAGTACTTCTTGTGCAGTGACGCGGTTTGTCCACTTTTGTCTGTTGGCCGCTTTCTGCGAACGCTGCTGCTGATCACTGAAGCGTAGCTATGATCAATGAAGCGTAGCAGCAGCAACCGCGGCCGGATTAAAAAAGATCGCGCGACGTTTGCATTTGAATCGATGCGAAGTCGGCCTGAAGTTGTAAAAACTCTTCTTCCTCTCATTGTGCCGTGCCCGCCACGCCCATCGTTCCTTGTTTCGTGATGCCCTCGTCATAAAAGACGATTTGTTTCCTTACTTGTCCCAGTTCAAACAAGGGCCGGTTTGCTTGCCGCAATTTCCTACGCAGGCCACCAATTGTTTCCAGCACGATCGCTCGCCTAAGTTTGTGCAACGTGACCTTTGCCGGAAAGATCGAAGCGCTCGGCAAGTCCTCTTTGAGACTAAGCGCTCCTGGCCAATCGCTGTGTTTGCCGTTGAAGCAAACGC
>JGI24158J21664_10000939_pt1 | contig 30254 bp, 15 predicted proteins | sample Ectturendosymbi3_FD_21664 | JGI IMG/M metagenome (IMG submission 21664)
TCCTGATGCGTTTGCAAAGCGGTGGAAAAAGTTCGGTGAAGATGATTTGTTCGTTCCAGCAAGGTTCGTACGAACTTTTCTTCACCGACGTTCTGCCCTGTAAGAAAGAATGTGCATTTTTTGTACGAAACAAAATGGGAATAAACCACTGGTTTAACTGACGGGGCGGCCGCTCCGCTCCCTTGGCAAGCTAAATGTAAAGAACAGGCCTCCACTTAGCTTACCATTTGATATTTAATATTACTTTGGTTTTCAGTAAGTTGTTGCCTTTAGGGGTTTTACGGGGGTATTTTCGCTTGTTTCTAGCTATGGATAGACATCCACATCCGGATTCAGTATCATTTCTTAATTTTTTCTGAGTGGCGGCTAGCGCCCCCCTGAGGTTGCCAATGTCCCATTCACCTAAGTTTTCCCCTCTTTCTCAAACCTCTAGTTACGCCACAGGAACAAACACCATCTGCTAGGGAACCCTTGGCACCCCAACATGAACCTGTAACTCCTCAAACAGCGATAAAGCGAAGTGCTAAAATCGATAACTGTCTAAAACGCCAGCGCTCACTTATCGTGATGAATTATGCAATTGGTTTTACGAAACAATTTCGTGTGTAGTTTTTCAGTATATCTTGTGCAAGTTGTCCTATCAGTAAGTAAATTCACTGCTTACGGTCAGGTCCGGAAGTAGTTACACGGCATAATAGTAGTTACACGGCATAATTGGAAAGTGCGGTGCTTTGAACAGCTCACAAATTAAATTATTCGACAAACCCTGGTCGTTTCCACATACTTTAGTTAAATTGTCTTGTTAGCAAAACTACCAGAAATTTCTCGAGTAATTCGACATTAATGGCTTTTCACAGCGACTGAACCTTCTTACCTTTTGGTCACAAAAGGTAATTTCCACGTATGGGTCAACCAGGTCACGTGCCTCGCCTTGCAAAACAGTCTTCAACTTCTCCGTTATACTCGTATTCATCTTTGGCAGACCCTCGGCTCGGTAGATCTTGAAAATGAAACGAGCACGCTGCCTCTCCGGCGGGACACCTTCCGGCAGCAGAAGATTGCTGTGGAAAGAAAAACAAAAAGTTTCGAGAAGGCCACCGTTACATCGGTGGCTGTTAGAGTTTCAGCAGATGGCTTTTTCTTACTTTTCGATGTCATCGCCTTCTTCGTCCCCGCTTTTCGAAATTTTTATATTGTCACCTTTGCCGACAACAGCGATGTCCACCTGCGAAAAAATGCCTCAGTGAACTTTTCGTTACAAACGTCGAAAATTCAACATACGGAGAAAGTTGCGAAGGACGACAGATATTTGGTAAAATGTCTGTTTGATGCAAGAACTGTGAAATAGTTGCAAGCAACGTTTCAGCATTTCCAATACTTCATTTCGTCGGGAACAAGCTGCAGAAAAAATTTGCAGCAGGAATTCAGAAAGCAGAAAGAGCATGCGAAGTTATTTCAAGAGTGATAGTGGATTACAAATTATACGCAAGCTTGGAAGAGCAGAGATGAGAGCGTGACGTTGGTTTGGAACGCCACTGTGAGTTCTAACCCTAGATATTCCACATCCGCATGCGGGCATGTTGATGGAATAGGAGTCCAATACTTTACTTATAGAGGCGCGAGCAAAGTCCACGGATAAACGTCGTATTGTTATTAGGTTTTAAGGAGATGGCAAGTTTTCTTCACTCTGCCTGGTCCGGTTGGCTTGGAACAGAAAGGCTTCCTCTATCTCCGGATATCACGTTTTGCAGCGATCAACTCGAGGCTTGATGGTGGTAGAGAGCAGGCCCGAAAGGATCTTTTGAGCTAGTGTTTCCGCCGTTTTTTCTGTCCACCCGGATAAAGAGTACTACATCGCAATGCGAGGAAAGCGAGAGTCGTCCGTGCGTACAACTTGGCTGGCTCAGTTTGAAAGATGCTTGACATTCATAGCTTCAATGTAGCTGGCGAAGGAGCGCTTGAGGATCTCAGTATGAGGAATGCCGTCTTCCCGCTGAAGACCAAGACTCCTCTTAAGGCAGCAAATGTGGAAGGTATCTAGGGTCTTCAACCCTTGCTGTTGTGTGTCCAGGTTTCACAGCTGTAAAGCAGGATGGAGAGACATACAGCCTCGAACACAGTAATTCTCGTAAGAGTTTTGAGATATTTGTTTGTGAAAGCTTTCTTGCAGAGACGTCCGAAAGCAGAGCTGCCCTGCTTGATGCGGCGTTTTATTTCGTCCGTCATAGATGTATTGTTTGAAATTGCAATGGTCAAGTACACAAAGTCTTTTGTGTTTGCCAAGGAGGCATCCTGAAGCTTGACGGCAGTTGGAGCATCAACGCGTCGAAACGCTGGTGTCGCTTTCTCAGTCAGGCTGCTATCCTGTCTCATTCGCTGGTAGGCATAATCAAGAGCACTTATTGGTTTCAGCAGATATTCTGGATCAAGTGATACACCTACGAGGTCGTCAACATACTTAGTTTTATGAATGACTGTGCTTGATTTCTTGGTTAGTGCTGCTTGTCGACGAAGTTTGAAAACATTGCCGCTGTATTACCAAGTATTGTTTTTCAACACCTGTCAAAAAGTGATAAACGCGTTTGGTTGACTAGATGACCGCCATGGTCTTTCACCAACCCCATGTGACACAGTGGCAATCTTTGTTTACATTGATCAGTAATTTTGACATTGTGTCTGCATTTATTCTAATTTCTAGTGACAAGTGGTTACTTTTTTGCATGACGGCGCTTCGTATTGTTTCTGTTAATTATCTAAGTCATATGAAACAAAAAAATCAATCAATCCGTCTATTCGCTGGCGGGTGCTTATGCCTTTTTCATTATTCAACGTGATCTTGGACAGGAGGCTGACAGTTAACAGGTAGACGCTGAACATGTCTGGTGCGATGACGCAGCTCTGCTTTCCGCCAACCGTAACATGAAAGCAAGTCCAAGTTATGGTTCCTATGGACACCTTGGCTGTCATTCCCTGTGAATCTACCGCTCCTCATACAATCACTACGTGACGTCACATATTGATTGTCAAAAGAGCGACTAGCAATGATAAACAGTTACAAATTTTCTTTGAGGGTAATCTTGATGTTTTTTCAGAATAAACAGATCGAGTTGCCAAATGTTGTGGTTCAAATGCTTATAATTTAGTGGTGGGAACTAGTAATTTAACTTTCTTCGGAAAAAAAACTTACATTTGCTACGAGACAGGAGCCAGGACATCAGCAGCTCGCGCACCACTCCAAACTATAACCAAGCAGGTCAGAAGCAAACTTTCAAAACTGCTAGGAAATAGTTTCAGTAGCTCGCAAGTAGAAATTTTCTGTGCAATCTTTAATTTTTCTTTGCTGCACCGGTGGCGTACGTGCAGGGGATATTTCGGCGCAGCCAGTGAGGGTCTAATACGGTCTTTCGTATGATGTTAGAAACAGCGTTGAAATCTTGTAAACAAATAAACTAACATTTAAATTGTTCATTGTCTGTGCAGGAAGTGCGACAGGAGGACAGGCGAAACGGCCGTGTTGATTACAAGTCTAATACACCAACTGGCCATGGTGATCACAGGTTACACAACAACAAGAATAGCTAGTGATTTTGATTACCAGGCGAGCACAAAATCGCACTGTCGGAGCAAAAACATTCTTATGCGGTCTCAACTGGACTGCGAAAAAAAGGCAGTAACAAACGGAGATTCCTTTTGAATAAAAATTTCAAAAAAATGCATGCTGGTTGAAGCTTCGTGTCGATCGTGAATGAGCTAAAAACCAACAAAAACTCTATCTCAACATAATATGGTGAACATTACATTACTGAGGCCATTCAAGTTTCAGACTATGCGTACACCCACACTTTGAGCTGCCTTCTTGTGCAGTTAGAAATTTTTAGGATTTATAGGGATTGTTCAGTCGGGCAAGCTTAAGACGGTTTCTGTAACACTTAACCTGGAGCAAAACACTTGCTGTCATTTACCGGATAAGTCTTTTCAACGCAAGGTCATAAAAGTTTTATATGAAGTGTGTTTGCAGAGAAGTCACTGTTTTGTCGCTCGATTTCCAATTGCACATGCCTAAATGAAAATCATGTCGTAACAAGAAATTATTACTTTTGTATTTAAGTACAGAACCTTTCCGAGTATGCTGCTGATGACTCTCAACTCCAGACTATTCTGAATAAATTTGGCTTGAATATCCAGAACACTAGAAGATTTCCTTCAAAACAACATAATCAAAAAAGTTCCACTGTCATTCGTAACATCTTGATTTTACCTTCAGATAACCTTTTGGTGCAGTGTTTAAATCATCGGGGTCGGTCAAAACTGCCCATTTGTGGGTGAAGCTGTGGTCCGGGTTGGCATAAACTGTACCCAGGTCCATCTTGAACTTTCCGACCAACTTACCGCTCCGGATCAAGTTTCTCGAATGCATCACCTGAAGTATAAACACAGTTTGGAGCCTTTCGTAACTGCGCATACCCATTGCAGGCGCTACAGCGAGAGAAATCGTGCGGGGCTTGTCCAATAACAATGCTGCATCGAGAAACGCATGCTTTCGAGCTTATTCCGTCTCAATCCTAGAGTTACAAAACGATAAAGCGTATCACATGCTCCTTTTGCGAAGTTGGTGGCCAAAGTCGCTAAGAGGTCATAAATTATGCAAGGCAGACATGCCATGAGTAGATGGGAAAGGTCGCCAGGCCGACAAGCGCCTCAACGCAAGTGAACGATATACAACTTCCGCTCATCACGATGTTGTGTGACACGATGGACGAAGGTGCTTCAGAGCTTGTTACCGATTTTACGGCGATAAGCGATAGCCGAGGAAATGAAGTATAGATAGCAAGGCTAAGTCTTTTGTCGAAAGAACTGCCCTCATTCTAAGCAACTCAATAAAACATTGAGCTTAATGGCAGCTTATTAGCCTTTGAAAAGTCGTCTATTGAAATTCCAGAGGGAGTCAAACCCCGACGGATGAAGTCAAACTGGAAATGTTGCAATTAACCTTCGTCGATTAAAAGTTTAAAAATTACCTAGCATTGTTTCAAACATGAAAAAACGCACCCGCAGCGAAGACATAAAGCGTGTGGGTGATGGCCTTTAAAAGACACATGAGTTCAGACTCTCATTGTAGCATTGTTTAACGTTCTCAACACTCGACGCTTTAGTCAGCGGTTGCCAGCTAAACCTTACGTCCATGCAGATCCTTTGCTACTTGGGTTACGCGGACAGATTCCACGAAGGTAAACCCTCCTAGTTGAAAAATTTGAGTCAGTAGTTCTTAACCAGGGTCCTCCAGTGAGGCGTCAATAAATTTCCAAGGAGGCTAGAGCCTTTAAGCGCTGTACAATATCGAAAGTGTAAGCAATAAGTTTACCAAACAATACATTTGCTTTCACAACTTATTTATAGCCATGGGGCTTAACAAAAAGGACGAGTACTTGAGGGAAGCGTAACACAGAAAATGTTAACTATTGTTTAAACTGTGAGTTACTCAATTTTCGTACATCAAGAATCATCATAAAGTCTAAGTTGTCGCAGTTTGGTCCCTCGGTAACTTTGTGAAGTAGCGAGTGTGATCGGGCGCGTAACTAGGGGTGGCGCTTAGCCCCCCGCAAAATTTGTACCCCCCTCGAAAAATGTGTTGGGCACACTTTAAAACTATTAGACTTAGCTGAAAAATTTTGGGCCCCTCTCAGAAAACTCTTCGCCTCCTCTGGCGTATCAAGCTGGTTGCGATCCTGAGTGTGACGCAAATCGTTAATAAACTGTGTCGACAGATTGCCAGACATATGCACGACGCTCCGCATAGCAATTAGTAAATAGACTTTTCATCACAGTTTCCTTGCTGGAATTCCCCTTCAACTGGATATCGTCACAACCACCAATTTTTCTCACTCACCGACAACGTCAGCATCTTATCAAAGAGGACCTGACGAGGCAGGTGATAGTCGAAGACGAAGACTTCGCTGTAGTACGGACAGTTCGTCGACTCCTTCTGGGTCGTGAACTTCTTGTCGTCGCCGACTTGAACCATCACCACCGGATCCATATTCGTTCCGCTGAGCTGCCTCGCTTCAATCACCGTGACAGACACCTGAAAGAAAAATATAAAACGGGGAATTTTTGTTTCGAAGACCGATAGCACGCATGCCAGGTGATGTTGCTAAACATCAAGAAGAAACATTGGTTTGGGCAGAACCCTGTTGACTGATCCAGGGTTTCCTACAAATTCTTTAAAAACAAATCTTATGCTAACAATGATATCAGAGATTTCGATCGGTTATCGAAAAAATACACACTGCCCGTATTTTTTGTTTTCCAGCGGAGACAAACGTTCTTTCCTCAACGTTAAAATGTTGGTACAGTTCGATATGTCACGACCCATTGAAAACTCGCATTAAATAACAATGGAAGTTGCGTGTGTTGGCATCAAGAATATGATTTACGTAAGATTACCTATTTGGAAACAAATAAGGGTTAAAAACATTTTGTCAATTACCTGAAAGTCTTGGGGTTTCAGCGCACCGGATTCGAAGCGGATTTCCGGCTTTGAGCTGCAAAATACAACAAACGGTGCAAAAAAACGAGCAAGGCAAAGTCTTTTGTCAGCAAAGGGTTTCTTATTTTGAAAACGCACGAGGAATTCTCACTAACAACAAATTGCAGGCGTTGTAGGTGATTCTACATCAGTGTTGGGCAAAGTTTCGTTATGATAGCCAAAACTACCTATTCAGTCGTAATTAAAGGCTCATGCTTATTTTTGAAGGGCCAATTTCAAACATACGCTGTATTCAGATACCTGTTACAAAGCAATGTTATCTTAAAGGAACGATAGTGTCAGAGAAGCCTCAACCACAGCCATCGCACTGTTAGAGATTTGTATTAAATTGTTTGTTGCTATTGGTGTAACAATTTCAATGACACACTAATTTAATTCACCTGCTTTCCATTTTCAATTTTGAATCTTGTGGATCTGTTGTTTTATACATTTTGTTAAAAGCGGTCCGCGAGTTGTCACGTTTTTGTAAAATGTCCCGTAAGTCAAAGTAGTTGGGCCCGGAATGGGACGTTTCGGCGCCGCCGTTTCGGCGATGGACGTTCCGGCGATGAAATGTGAAATGTATTTTCCTTTGGAATGTCACCAAAGTGCAGAAGTTCGCACTGCCGTCGTCTGGGAAGCGTGTAAGCGCAAGAGTCAGTCTAGCGTTTGTCCCAGATCTTTCTAATTATGCTGTATTTATTGCGATTCATGATGCATACCATAAATTTGGAAGTGCCATTACTGCATATTCGCACACCGATAGGCAACTGATGGCAAGAAAGTACGCTATATTCTTAGATTAACTGTGAAATGCAATCAAACTGATACCTATGTGAAAGATCAAGCTATAGATGCTGTCCAGGCTTAACTTTTGTGTAAACTCACAAACGCCTCATGTCAGCAATAATAAACGTCACAAGCCATATTTCTTTACACAAGTGGTCACGGTCGCACTAAGGTTTTCCAAAATCCTGACGGACGGGAAACTACACTGGCCACTGGCCATCAGGATGACAACAAAAACACTTGTGAAGCAAACATCCTTTGTAGTCTAACCTTCAAAGTATTTCAAAAACACGCATGTTTTTCGCATAATACATTTGCGACCACCATCGCCGAAACTTCCCGCCGCCGAAACGGATCGTCGCCGAAACGGATCGTCGCCGAAACGGCAACGCCGAACTGTCCTAGACCGAATTGGGCCATGCTGTTTTAGCCCGCGCAACCGGCGTAAAACTGTAACTCTTACATAACACGCGGCCTAATGAAAAGTGTTCAACGGCCCACACTTGGGCCCAGGCCCACGGTTTACTGACCGCTATTCTACAGCAAAAATGCGCTCCAGAAAAGATTTCTTGAAGAAACACAAAAACAACAACGCACGCGTTTCGTTAAAGACGCAATGGTATATGTTTCGTTTGGTTTTGTTGCTTATTAAAAATACCAATGAGGGCAGACCATTGTCTGAAATTATAATTAGTTTATTTTGAAAAATAACCCTTATGATTGTCATCCTGCATACGATGCTTGAAGTTTACTACATATAACGGTAATTGCAAAAGGCCAAATATTCAAGTAAAAAAATGGTGTGCGAGCTACGTATTTCAATCAACAGAAATCCTCACTTGAACTGAACCTTATTCAATGTATGATTTGCACCGTTACTGTTATACTATGTAAACACTGCACGTGATGACATCATCAGCACAGCGACTGCTCTTACAGAACCGTGAAACAAGTTGCCTACCGCAATTCATTTTGTGCAACATCCTTAAATAAGCGCATAACGAAAAATGGTCTTCATATAAAAACGAAACCAAAAGCGAGTTCCTCTATACTGAAATTGGTGATGGAAGCAGGGGTGGATTCTATGGGGGGCGAACGAGGCGGTCCCACCCACCCCCTTTTTCAAAGATGCCGTGTGGCCTCCCTTTTCAGAGTTACGCACTTAATTTTTTTCATCGTTTGCTATGAACTACCATGGAGCCACTCAGGAATTTAGTTCATAAACTGAAATGTGAAATAAATTTAATTATTTCATCCACCTAGTCCCACATCTACCTTTTTGCAGTGGCGATGTTTTTGGGCCCCTTTCTGATACTTTTCATCGAGCCAATAAATTCTAATATCCACCTCTGGATGGAAGATTTGGAGCCAGAATTGGAATTACCTGCCAGGGCCCTGAGCCAAACTCGTGAGACCCTAAATTAAAATACAGCCGGTTCCACTACTGAAAGAATGAACATAACCTTGGTGTTACAAAACTGGCAGTTCTGACGAAAATATATTAGCATCCTGTCGTGTTTTTCAGCCATCCTTGTGTTATATAATTTATCTTCATTCTACTCCCAGATATCTTCAGCTACTGAAAATCCTGGCATGCTTGAAGCTTGACAATGTCTAGTCGTAACCGAAGTTCAAACATAGTGTAAATATTCCCACCGCTTGTTGGTTACGTGTTGGTCAACCATGGTCAGTGACGCAACTGAGATGTTGTCCGGCACATCCAGCACTATCCGCGGCTCTCGTCTCCCGCTGGCAACCGGATCGTCTTTTTGAAAAATACGTTTGAAGGTTTTTATGCATTTTATTCCGTCAGAAAAGGCATTCACACCCAACAATGTTATCTTGGAGCTTCATGCTCTCACTAAAATTGACGAAATCGTCTTTTTGAAACAATTTCAAAGGATGGTTCTTTGCCGAACATAAGACTATAAAAACACATATTTATAGGGAAGTAATATGTTCAGAATGTCTTACTACAGCCTTCTCCCTTCTCCATTTTGAGTAAGCGTTAACATTCTATGAAGATGCCCGCTCTCGTTGTTTTCCCGCAAATACCCTGGAAGACATGACTTGTGCACAAAAAAGCTTCCAAATTGAATCTAAATTAGCGGTTAATTTTTCCAGGACTTCTTCAATGCAACATGATTTTCAAGGATGGCAGAAGCAACAGCAGGCAGAATCCATTTATAGCGTTAAAACACAATTGCGCAACATGTTGACTGCGGTTTGTTCCAAAGCTTAGCCTTACAGCAAATATCCCCAAAAATATTGATGGCGGTTGTGCCAAAGCTTCCAACAAGTTTCTTTTTGCGGTCGTGCGAGAGCGATAAGCTGAACGTTTTACCTCTTTAACCTTTAGTCTCAAAGCAGATCTTACCGAGAGCTGATTGGTTGGCGATAGTAAGATCGTCATCATCGCGAGGTCGTCGCTTGCTGCGCAGTCCAACTGCACCAAACAAATTCTTCCCACTTCCGCTGAAAGAAGCAAACGGTGCTTGTTATTGGCAACTGTCATTAACTGATAAGTCACTGTTGCTTAACGATGCAGATAGTCATAAATGATTCAGAATTTTACAGACATTTTATGCAGTCAAACGTGCACGTTCCACAACGTCACTGAGATAACATCGTGAAGAGTTCTGGATGATGAATGTCAAGACATGTGCTCAGTGGCGGATCTAGCGTTTGAAGGGTTGTGGCACGGATTGTGGCCAATACATATTACCACGTTTGAACTTGAACGTTTCAGGACTGCAAAAATTATGCAAAAATTAAATTTTTAGTTGTTTTTCAGACGTAACCATTTCAAGATGCAACTTTGTCTTACTTTTTCCTTAAAAAACTGAGGAGAAAAACAAAATCACTGCCCTTATTCGAGTGTGGCAGCACTTTGTAAAGCCAAGGAAATCGCTACTCTTACTGAAAAGTGGCGCCGATTCAGAGTGGAGCAGTGATCCATCGTTAGGCGGCAACTGCCCCACATTGCCACTCTACTTGGATCCACCACTACAAATACTAACCACGTCTAGACAACGAACCGTTAATTCGTGCTTCCAACCATGTTTCTGTGTTGCAGTGCAGTTTCTTCCAATTGCCAGCAACGAGACGTTGCTCCGTGTTCGGCACTGAAGCATGCAACGTGGCAAAATATATTTCTGGTAGAGTGTGTCATCAAAACGCTGCGTTTACAAAATCGAAACCTTACACTTTTCCAGGTCATTTTCCACAATTTCGCCGAAACAGTTTCCAATAAAAGAAAGGTTCTGCTAGCGCCAAGGCCAAAACAATACTGAGCTAGCTTCAGCCAATAAAGCACCCCTGTCTTTACTCTGACTTTGTGGTATGCCCGTCAGGAAACTTCAAGTTTGAAGGCCTTTGCAAAAAGGACACGTTCTCTGTGACATCCGAGTGCGTGCAGAACACTGAGACGAAGTTTCAATGCAGTCATTGGTTGGATTTCGATCATGTGACATACTTAGATAGGCAAGTGGAGGCGAATACATGCTTCTTTTCAATGACCACACGTGCATACAACAGCATGCAGAACAACAAAACAAGCAGTAAGTGTATTCGGAAGACACTGTCACAGAAAAGGAATATGGTCGTCTTTTAAAGATACTTAGGTGTTTATGTCTGTAGGGAGAGTGAGTGAGCATAGGAAAATAATTCTCAGCAACTGCTGCAGCTGACTAAAGCGTGATCTGCAGTATTTTCTGATCAAATGGCATGCGTGTCAAAAATAAAGGTCAGTGCACTGCTACGATAAAGCACACAAGGGAAAACTTTCCGACAACAACGAGCTAACGTCACGATCGTCATACGCCACGTTAAACGCCTCGAATGCGAAACGCAACCAGAGACGTTTGCAGTATGTACCCAGTTTCGACGTGGGCGTGGCCTGTGCTGTGGGGCTGATTTGGAGGCTCCTGAGTTGACATATTTTGCCCAATCTGCTGTGTCTTCAAAGCAGCCGCACGGAAGCGCTGCAGAGCCGCAGAGGGGCGTGGCCTGACGTCTTCGTTATCCCTTCGTGCGATGTTAGAAAAATGAGAACGGCATGGGATGAAAAATTGCCATTTAATTTACAAATACTCAAAAGATACACCTGCCTTTCAACTAAGATAAGAATTTCTCTTTTAATAAAGAAAAGACTTCGGTGCTACAAAAAATTGAAATAGAATTTCGTCGAGATAGCCATTGCAAAAACGAAAACAAAACTCATATTGTCTAAAAAAACACAATATGGAGGCGGATTGTGATACACAAAAAGTGCACGGATTTCAGAAAATTAAAATACAGCGAAATTACTCAAAAAAATGAAGACAGAACTAAGGCTCGTATGCAGGATCGGATAAAGACCAAGTTAGACTTAATGCTGCAGTGCATGCTTGGTCAACACTAATTCGCAATCTGACCGACCAGTGCGCCTTAATTTCTTGTGAAGCAACCAGTCAGCTACTGTTGAACATTCGCTTTTATAGATTGCGGACCAGTTGCGCCTTCCCATTGCTTCGATTCTGATGCTTAGTGCTCAGCACAGTCGATCACAATTAGCCAGCTAAGCGCAGGTTCCCTTGGCCTTGCAGTTTTTTGCACAGTGCTTTTCTAAAGCTTTATGACATGAGTTACGACATGACAGATCCATAAAAAGGATCTCTGTTTCAGGTGGTTCTACACAAACCCACACGACCAAGTTGACTACAGTACTAAACACGCCTTTGTGCGAAATTTACTGAAACGCATGGATATCAATGTCTTGGCTGTGTGTACAGTGTTGAAACACAAAATGACAAAAAGTGTGCTGTTGAGATTACATCCACGCAAGTAAGTATAAAATCAATTTAGGCAAAATCGTCGTTTCTCATCTGTGCCTAAAGTAGGAATGGACTTAATAAGGCTCCAGCACTCGTGTGGACAACGACCGTGCTTTCAAGCATCGTAGCAACACATCCAACGCAAACTGCAATTGTGCAACGCTTTTGTTTCACATTTTCACGCTGGACTTAAGAACACAGCCGGAGCTGCTGGCAACGCAGTTTATCCAAAGAACGAACATGTCGCCAACAACACTGCTCAAATTATAGATCCATGTTTTCTTTTAAGTTGATTGGAGCGCGAAGGCTGCAAATGCGCCGACACAAGTTACTTTTTGCGATTGTTGGAGCTTGGGAAAATTACTCGCTAATTAGCGTCGCAACGTTTCATACCGTTCTCTTTGGTCCGCAGCGAAAAAAAGCACAAATACGCTGGTTGTAAGCCACCGAGAACTTTCTTGGCTCGGCTTCTTTTGGTTTTAGGACTGCTGGCAATGAAACCTAATAGTGCTTCTGTAAATGACACTGTGAGGTCAGATATATCTTTGATTACAATCAACGTAACGAAATATCTGTTTCATAAACAATCCATAGCAATCAAAATCGTTCTGTAGGTAGCGCAAAAAAAACATTTTAAAAAACATGTCACAGAAGCTAAATTTTATCCAAACGTCTTCGAAATCCACATTGCAAACGTTTTTACTAAGCCATTATAATAATGAAGAAATAGGTTTAAAACAAAATCAAGAAGTGCTCCAACACAAGCTTACGAAACAATAAGCTGCAAAATAGAGGCTGGAAAAAAGTCATAATTGAAAATTTCAATCACAAATGGGGGATGGAGGATAAGAAACAATATCAGTCGATCGACCTTCGAGACTTTAATCAGTGCAGCTTTTGCACGCCTGAAAAGCAACCTTAACGAAAATAAAAGCGTACTGACCTTTCCTGTTCACCATCTTTGCTCAGCAAAGGTATACGCACCGGGCTTACGGGAGCAAAAAACAAAAAGTAGATGCAGTGAGCACATCATTTATACGTAATTTGGATACAAATGCAAACTTTATACAAGAAAATAAATAAAATTATTCTAATGTGCTGTCTCATTAACGCGTATGCTGAACAACTCCACGCTCTTGCACACATCTACGGCACGCAGCATACGAGAAAGCCTACATGGCGATGTCCGAATGTGCTTCGAGTTGACAAGAAGCTGAAACGTTTTCTTCAAATTGCCAAAAAGGGCGGGAAGTTTGTAACTAGCCTGCCGCTTTCTTGTTTTTGTGCTTGTTTTCTTTGCACAATATGAGTTTCACATCAAGCCATTTTCGGGAAAAAATCAAAAGTTACAACAACACTAGTGGAATGCCACAAGAAAAGTGGCTTTTCAATCAAGTAGTTTCCCGATTTTCCGCATCGTTCTGTTACGTTGCCTCTAATAAAAACTCAGCCTTTTCAGAAATCAGTTCTGTGGGTGATACAAGCGGAAAACTTACCGATCATCAGCTATTTTAATATAAGAATCACGGTCGGAGCGAAGGTGAAATTTTCACTCAAAAAAGTGTTTATGTTGTTGCTACTCGAAACAGAACGGCACGTTCCTTTCACGAACCAACCTTTGGACAGAAGCCGCATTTCTGTCGAAAACTTTGCTCAGGTTTCCCAAAGACTTCTCCCGCGCGGTCCTTCCCAGAAAGCTTGCGACAAAATCAGACGAGATCACGACATGTGCTCCGCACTGCCTACGACTCACTGCGACGAACAGGCTGCTTTTGCTGTTCTTCACGAAACGTAAACTTCCCCTGATTTGCAACATTGCCAGTCGCTTCTACCCTGAAGGTATCCAGTTTTAAATAAAATTATCCGGGAAGTAATTCACGACTATGCATGATATACGATTAGGTGTATATCATTGGCAGGTACGAACAATAAATCTAAAGACATATTCAGCATCTACAACATTTGTTTCCTTATTGGTCAGAGTGCACAGTGCAGTGCAAATCATTTGAATACATGCACTTTCACGAAAAATTTTTCGTGAAACTTTTGAATATCTATTTTACAGCAAGAGACATATCCATGACAAAGGCATTGCGTCAAGTCTGATGTAATGGATGTGATCCACCAATGGTGCAAGTTCTATTTCTTCACAATACCTTTTTCTACAATAGGAATTCCTGCTCTCTTCCGTCATCAAATATTCATATTTAAACTCATTCACAAAATAGTTACGAAAACAAAATATCCTAGTTTTGATGTGGTTTGTTTTTTAATTAGATATTGTTTTTTCACAGTTTTGAATTTTATACCAACTTCAGCTTGGTAGTTTGTGCACGTTATTCCGCATTCATAGAGTCAGAAAACTCAAAAACGTGAATAAAACCTCCAATAGTGTTGGTTGCAAATGTTATGAAATCCTGGAATGGGGTCGTCGGTGTTTTCTGTAGTTGTAATTGTTTTTTCATGTGAATATTCTGTTCAAACTAGCAGTCAAAATCACTTTTATATTTTACAAGCTTTAGTGACAATTCACCATAAGGACAAGCAGCTACATGTAATCAAAATGTATTTTACGAAAAAATCGATTTCGCGTTTATTATGCATTTTCAGTCCTGTAAATTGCAAGCAAAAGCTTACGGGTGAAGTGATGAAAAGCTAAATCAAGACTGAGAAAGCATGCCGACTAACGCGAAATCGATTTCCTAGCAAAATACTTCATTAGTTTTAGCTGCTTGCCCTTGTGGTGAATTGTCAATGAAATGTGGATGCGTGCAGTGGAATCATCATAAAGTTTTGAAAGCAGAGGATGGCAGGCAGATACCTCGAATGCTCGACACACACTCTTTACAAGTTCCATTTATCCATTTATGTTGATTGCTCTTCAATCATCAGACTAGCATAGTAAGGTAAAACCAGTTCAGCTTGTTTGGGTGAAACATTTAGAACATAAAAATGCGTAAATAAATCCAAACGAAGTTTTGGAACGAAACGGGCAGAGCTTGACGAAACACAACACAAAAATGCAAATAATGAATGAATGAATGAGTTTGTGAATGATTGAATGAATGAATGAATGAATGAATGAATGGATGGATGGATGAATGAATGAAATAAAAAATCCAACGACAAGACAAGTGCGTAAAGTAAAACATTCCTGTATAATAACATCTGCTCACACGACGCACGCCGAGCAATTCGGTGTTTCACGTTTAATTTTGCAGGTTGTGCTATTTCGTGACAAATTTTAGAAATATTTACAATATGTATGAACATTCAAAAACCAACCTTTTCTTCGTGGCGGTGCTGTACTTGCTTGCAGAGGATTTCATACTCAAAATATCCTCAGGTTTTTGCGGAGCAAAGTCCTCCACAGCCCAGTTTCCAACTGTCCCATCTGGTGCAAGGTACTTTATTGACAAAGTGACGGTTGTCTGCAAGAAAAGGTTTGTCAAAGTATGGTCCACAAGTTGTTATAAAGTATTGTTCACAATCAAAGTATGGTTCAAAATTTGCAGAACTTGTCAGCACCTAATATACCAGGCAATATGTGTGCAGGTGGAATGGAATACAAAGGGAACTGAGGAGAGGGTTGTTGTTAATAGTGTGACCTCATGTAGTTGTGGGTGGAAGCACGTTTGGGAAGTTTGGCGATATCGATTGTTTTATTAGTTCAGCCTGTACACGCATAAAAATCATTTCTTGCTTGACAATCTGACGTAATTTAAAATAAGTCATTGAGGTTCAGCATTTCCTAAGGTCCCCAAGGAATAGACGACAGACTTGTGCCTCAAGCGTGAGTCCTGTATAGAGGGACCCATATTTTGACTGGGTAGACTTTGCTTGAAAAAATGAGTTTTTTGCATTTTTAAGTGGGTTTTTCTATTTCAGCTGATATTTGGGTGACGCAGATTGGCGACAGGTCGAAGCCTAAATCTTATTCGCGTTGAAAACTTGTGGTTCTAACATGTTGGGATGTTAAGTATAAAAAAATAGAATACGTTTGAACAAAACAATTCGCTTTCACCAAAAGTCGCCTACACTTTTTACCTGAATGCGCGTATCTGGTATAGCATCAAACGACATTGAGGCGTATCGTTTGGTACCAAATACCGACCCAAGTAGTAGGGAAAGACGCGATTACTGTAGAGCAGTTGTTTTCAACCTGGGGGACGCGACTGCCGTAGGGGTCGTTTGCCATGTTTCTAGAGGTCGCGAGAGATTCTGACAAAAATATTTATAATTACTTCTAGATTTTATATTTCGTATGTGGAACCACTTTTTGTCGTAGCTAAAATAATAGGATCACCTGGCAGTACGTTTCCATTCAAAATTGTTTTAGGCGTGATTATGACCATCACAAAGTTTTGAGTGTGATTATGACCATGACAGTACTGCTGCGTTTGCCAAACCACGAATAAATTTGTGACGTAAGGATATGCTGTCGTTGTAAATTAGATATCTGAATGCGGTAGCTATCTTGGGAGTTTTTCTAGTTTTCAATGAGTTGTAGTGTGGAGTGATTTGTGTACGGCACTGGTCTCTTTCACTAATGCTGCCATGTGCATAAATTTTCGCTGACGGGAAAGTCACGGTAAAGTATATACGATCCGCCAGCACTATAACAGCAGTTGACAATCTGAAACTTATCTCCGGGTTATTCGGTACGAACAGCTGACAGCCTATGGCTATCTCCCAAAAACAGCGTTTTATAGACTTTCCAAGCCTCACAACCAGACTTGCTTAAAGGAGGAGGGATGTTGCATTTTGCAAATCTTTATTTCAGCATTAGGCAACACTTTTGTTATCAATGTACCGTAAAATTGTTTGCTAATGGTACTCCGCTTTCACACCGTGAAGAACTTTCTCGGGTCACACACAAAATAGCAGCGTGCTGTCTTAACGCTAGCAATGGTTTGCACATTTGTTTGTGCAGGCGTTAAGCACGTTTTACCAAATAGCAAATATCAACACATTTTTTTCTGAAAGGATTTCCAGCGCCTTCAAACACATTTTGTTTCGACATCACGCAGATGTAGAGGGCTTAAAATTATTGCTGTTTACGGACCAACCAAAACTTTTTGATTGAGATCATCAGCAAAATGCCGTTTAAAACCAGAGACGTATTCATGGCTATGACCTACAAGATCGAGAGTGGGTTCAAATTTCAAGTCCGAAGCAGAGATCTTGCCAAAAACTACGGGAACGGGACCTAAAGCCTTGAGACCTACATTCGACATCTGAAAATTCGTTGGCTTCGCCTGGATTATCTTGAATTTAGAAAAAAATGTGAGCCATTCTTCCCAGCATCAATTTCGTCGTATTTGATCCAATTCTGTCAACTGGTTTGAATTTTCTTTTCCAAACTTAAGATCAACGGCGAACAGGTTGAACTGATGGATCTTTGCGAAACCATGTTGATAGAACATTCAAAGTCTCGATAAGGTGGACTCGAGACCGTGACTTACATCTATCGTGACCAAGATGAGATTTCAGATTTTCCAGACAGAGACTTACTGCAGCTAATGTTGAGATTCTATCATCTGACCTTAGTAGTGACTTCTACAAAAAAATTCGCTTGTGCCAATAACTCAAAGTTCCAGCTTTTTGGGCCTAGAACTGAAACAAAGCTGTCTACATCAGTAAATGTATCTTGTCCCAGCCAACACTTTGTCTATTTTGTTCTCACTTAAAGTAATTCAGGTATCGCAACAATAGTACTGTTACAGTATTCGACATCGCAATCAAGGCAATAAGAAAGCGTAAGAAAGTGTAAACATAATATAAGATCTCACCTTCAATGCTGTGTTGTTTGCATCAAGCAATGAATCAGAAACAGACAAATCTCCTTGTTTCACAACTTCCTGAAGAACCATTTGGAATCTACCGATCAGTCTGAAATAGTAAATATTGTTCGATCATCTACTAATATTCGTTACACCATGCATTCGTCATGTATAAACCTTGAACCAATATTCAAAACAAAAAAAAACAATCTTTCACCTTGACAACGGATAAATGTTACAATTGTGTTTGCGAGAGTTCGCCAAACAACTAATCGCATTGGAAGGCAAAACGTGCGAAATAAAATGATTACCTGTTCGAAAATACTTTATTGAAGTTGTACACATCGATTGCGATCATTTCGTTGTCTTCGATGTTGCTGGCCAGTGGCCATTCGAATATCTGCGAATCAAAAGGTGTTACTAGTCTTAGACTAGAGACGTATAAGTAAGCAACGGCGTTGGGAGGAGGCTTCACAAAGCTTGTTTTCCAAATATATCCTCGAAAACGCTAAACGCTTATGAGCACGCTCGTTTGGGCTTGCGTTACAGTCTGCTTGGTAAGTTCATTGGCAGATGCACAACTTCGAGATTGACACTGCCTTCGCCAAACCTTTTGTCTCTTCCATCACAGCAGCTGTATGCAATATTATGAACGGTCATAAAAAATATAATTGTAAAACCACCAACACCCAAACAGTCCCTTACTTCATCGAAATCTGCGACATCTTCACAGTCTTCGATAGTTCTGGTCTGATAGGCATGATCTGCGAAATTAGGTGTCGATTTATAGCAAAATGCACAAGCTCAACATTTAAACAGCCACTGCATGTAAGTTTGAAGCAAACAGTAAAACCAGAACGTGGCAGAATAGTGTTATTGGTGTGAAAAAAACAATTCAAAATCAGATCAAGTGTTCAACCATAAAGAGTTTTGGGTCGTTTTTCTTTGGGCAAAGCATAAGAATGGCAAACAACAAAAACAGCCACTGAAAAGTTACCGTCAGTTCACAGTCTCCTAGTGGGTATCGGCTCAAAATGGGTAAATCAGCTATCCCCTGGTTTGTGAATTCTGTTCAAAAACTCTAACTAAGCACTTTCCACCAAAGCCACCAAAGTCTGTATGTGTTTGCTAAGTGGTTGGTTTTTCAGCGAAAAGGACTGATAAATCACGCGTTCAGCAAGCACAGACTTTTTGTGGAAAAAGCCGGTTTCGTCCTAGACTTGAAGTGCACATGCGCACTTTAACAGTTTATGAAAGGTTTTAGGATATGACGTGAAAGCAAGAAGTGACGGATCACGGGATGGGGACTATTTGGGAAAGTTGGTTCCCAACTGACGCCAGCATTCCGTTTTTTTATAATGTCATCCCTTTCAACAGGTGAGCCTCGTTTCCTGGCTTCTGATCCTCCGCAAAGGCAACAATCAATACAAATATCGTCGCTCCGACAGCTCGTCTCCTGACAGACCCACAAACGTCAGGTCTGCATCTACTTTTGCGTGAAAGCTTCGAGTGATTATGATATTTTCAAGAAATAAAACAAGCTTGCCGTCATCGCTGCGGACATTGGGCAGGAAGCGCAAAGGACGAAAAGCGTGGCCCTCATGAATAATTTAATGCTTGGATTTGCCATTCTCAGACAAATGCTAACTGGAAGTAGTGCGCAGTTGAAATAAAGGTTATAGCACGCAATACTAAAATACAAAAAATATATAGACGTATCTCAGGCTCTTCGTTTGAAAGAAACAAAACTCCGGCTTATCAGACGCTTTTCCAAAAGCGACATTTTCCGGTTTTTAATCCAGTTTGGCAGTTTTTCGCTGACGGGAGAGAACTCAGCAGTAGAAAACATTTTTTATGATGGGAAAATATTTCGGCAATCGCCTTTGAAAGCATTTTACGCTTAAGTTAGGATGGGTGCAGTTTTATCATTACAACGGTTACCTGGACCACATGACAAGAGTTGACGCAAGCTTGACTGTACCTATTTTCGGGGGGCCGAAATGGACGGAAAAATAATTTACCACACCATGACATACACTGATTCCGTAAAATAAGGAACAACAGTATATTTATTGCAGTTGAATAGCAATATAAGTATCAACGTGGTGCTTCTACGTGTTACAAATTTACTTCAAACATTTAGCACTGGTCTAGTGCAGTGCTTTCTGTGCAGTGGCATCCTTGTCGTGGTACTGTGTAATACATCTAATTTGAGCGGTAACCAAACGTGGTAACCAAGGGTGGTACAAAATTCTTACGTTGTATAACCAACCTATCCTTCGACTTTTGCTCAGTAAAATCATTCGGATGTCATGAAGTCATTAAAATGTAGCTGTTACACGACATCTTGAAAAAGGCTCTCATTAACATCCAACTACAATAGTTTTTGGTTACGGTAACGACGATAATCGCGCAAGACAACAGAAAAAAACGAATTGGAAAACAACTTGAGAAACGTTTTTTTTAGTTGGCACCGAGTCAACCTGTATTAAAATGATTTTGTTTCATTGTATCAAAGATCGCTCGCAGAATCACTTAGAGCCTTTACCAGGTAGTTTCTTTGTAAGAAGCTATCCGAAATACGCAATGTGCTCAACTCCATTGTAAATCGGTACTTTACTTGTATGCCCTAGCCTTTCTCTTTGCACACTTGTAATTGTTACGCCTTTTGCTAAGCGGTTTTCTTGTGTTATGACTCACAGTAGGTTTCAAATTAGAAAGATCCAAAGCAACCATAGTACAGTGTTTAGTGACCAGGCGTGTCGCTTCAACTACGCAAACAACGGCGAGCGAACCTGGACATGGCGCGAAGGCCAGTGGGCGACGTGGACGTGTCGGGAAAGCTTAGATTTCACTGCGTGGGTGACGAATCGCGTTGGTCTTCGGTCGAGCCAAGAAACGCAGTGAGAACAATCTTGGCAGTGTACCGTACAATGTAAAATGTAATGCAAATGCCTTGACTCGATACATAATGTGTTGATTAGGACCAGTGGGGTATGTGTCAACTTAGGTAAGAAGCCACATTTGCAGACTTCTGGGCAAAACCCACAAAAAGAAAAGAAGCTAATGAAACAAGAATGACATGCCAGGGGGATCCACAGCATAATGTCCCCCTAACAAAAGTAGTTTCGTGGCAAACAAGCGCATCTCCTGCCACTGACGGCCACCATCGTGGTAACGGGTTGAAATGTTAAGCTGAAGGCCTGGAATCTCGTTAAATAATACGCTCTTGTGAAGATGCACTTCCATATATTTACCAAAAGAAGAAACTATATTCGCAAATTTTCTACAGCACTACATAAATTTCCTTTACAGAACACCAGACAAAGAATTTGACTGTGTTTTTCAATTGATGTCATAAAAGGGAAACAGGTTTGTGCGTTAAAAAACGATCACGTTGTGTAGAAGCAGCTGTCGACAGGCAACGTAATTCTCTGTTAGTATAGTGCTTGTTTGACGGGTTCATCTTACTTCATAACGTCCTGCACAATCTAGGCATGAATCCGACAACATACCATTTTCAACGCAGAGCAACTGCGAGCTCTGATAAAATCTTTTCAGCACACGTGGTGACCGAAGCATTTCGTGGTAGCTTTTTCCTATATTTTGTTTCGTTTTAGTCGAAAAACAAGCAGCCCAAGCTACTAAAAGATCCCTTGCTAAATTTTCGATCAGAAGTAAATACCTCAGTAAGAAAACGTGAGAGGCAATAGTGTAGTTGCAGGAAATATGAAGTAAAGTCGTCCCCTGTTTTTTCAAAGAGATAATGACATTCCCATTCTTCATGTGGCACCAAATTATTATCAGCGCCTTTGTTGTCACATTTTGTGAAAGTTTGAACGAAAAAAAACAACCAGGTTGACTGCAACAAGTAAATGCTTTGCTGTGGTAGAGTATTCCTCCGCGCCTTTTATAAGCCACTGGTGAATAAGGTTTATACCACGTCTGAGCAGTCAAAGGTTTCGAGAAAAGTGGCATTATTCGGTTACATACTTGCGCACAGCTTTGGCAAACTTCCAAGCCAACAGCGTGCGAATCCGCACAAACGGACGTCGCTCGCAACGTTTTGTGATCAACAGACAAAGATGTTCTTACGCAAACACCCTTGAACATTCACTTCGCTTGAATGTTGAAAGATGGCTGCTGGAAATGACTTTGTGGCTTCGTAGGTCGAGCCTTTCCGACTCCAGTAACCGCTATAGCTACAGCCGACTCAGGCAATGTTGTATGCAAGTGTTCGCTAAACTGCTTTCATGGGTTACCTGTTACCAACGTCTGACACACCATTGCCACCATCGTGGAAGCGTAAAACGTAAAGAGATTTCAAGACTATGAAGTCTATAAACCAAAGCACCGCCATTTCACAAAAGGCAAGTCAAAAACATGTCTTTTGCTCATCGAAGGTGGTTGCTGAGCTAAAAACTGAAGCACACCGTGCCGAAGGGTACAAAATCAAGCCACTGTCAACAAAAGTTTCAAACATACAGACTCGTGCAGCCGCTGACATTTTGTGAAGTTGACGCCCACTTCGCGTATCAGTCCAAATTCAAAATTATTGTCAAGGCGATATACGTTTGCATTGGCTACGATGCTCTCTTGAAACGTTGTAAATGTAAAATATTTGATGTGAAAAAAACAATTTACAAAAAATATTGAAGGTACTTCATTGCAAACGTCAATAAAATATGTTAGGTTTAGTTTTACTTTTTTTAACTAATTTTGATGTTGTGAACCTACTCAAACTTGCCAGTTCCTCGAATTTGTTGACTTTTAGTTGAAACAAATAAACTGTATGTGCTACACGTTTATCTAAGGGGGCTTAATGAAATAAATCCATAAGTTTTCGACAAGCTCCTCTTAAATGTTTTATTTGTTTTTTTTAGGATCTACATGTATACTCTGTGCTATTCATTTTTTTCGCTAAGACAGCTCGGTCATATGTCCCATAATGGTATTAAAACTCGACGTAGCAGTATTCACGACTCTATATTTCTGACATTATGACCGAATTGACTTAATTTTTTCGGTCATTTAAACAGAATTCGGTCTGTGACCGAAAAATGACCAAAAAAACTTGATTCCTTGATTCTACGTATGAATGATTGTAAAAATAATATTTCTGTAAATGTCAGGGTCAGCCAATGAAAACGAATTTTTCTTTGATATCTATACCTCACCAAGAAATGAAGCAAGGTAGTGCAAGCAAATTTTCGAAACCTTTTTCGGTGGTCTCAAGCTCAATAAAAAACGGCTTTTTAGAGCATGGGACTGCGCAAGCATTCACAATAAAAGCAGGTCCCACGAGAGGGGGTGTAGCCTGTGCGCCGAACCAGAGCCCATGAGAGGCTAGGGGGCCCATGAACCTCAAAGTTTAAAATTGAACTGGGCAATAATGCATAAAGTTTTTATTGTTATAGATTTATTTATACAGTCTTGTGCGAATTAATTGACTAAAATTGTGTATACAGTTGTTATGCGATGTTTTGGCATTTCTTTTGATGTACGCTTGGGAATATCTCAATCGCTGCTGTTTCATTGTTAGTCCAAAACACTAAGTACTGCGTGACGTGGCGGAACAGTCGAAAACTATGTTTTATGACGTCGCATAGGACTATCAGCTCAATAGTGTTATAGAATGAAGCCAGTTCTTTCTGTTGTGTAAGTGAGAGTACATTTGGAATGTCTGTGGTTTTCAATGGCAGATATCACACCTAGGAAGCGGAAACGTATTGTTGCGCTTTCGGAACACTGAGACCATACCCAAACAGCCATTGCAAATTACAAAAAGTATACAAGGAAGACGAGTTTTCATTTACAGAAGGATTTGATGCATGCCTGAGTTCACACAAGCTCAAGTACAATGCAACGCCGCCTACTGGAGTCTGGCAGAAAATCTAAGAATCCGGTAAAAATGCAGCGTCTTACTCACAACATGAAGAAAAGATTAGAATGGGCAACAAAACATACATATTGGACTGTGAAGACTGGCAAAAAGTGCTGTTTTCAGATGAAAGTCAATTTTTGTTCAAATGAAGCACAGCAGATTTGTCAGGATCAGAAAGAGTGAGCAGTTAAGTCCTGCCCATTTCAATGAGAGAGTAAAACACACCCACAAATAAGATGTTATGGTGATGTTTTAGCTTTTCTGGAGTAGGTTCATTTATGCCAAGTGAGAGTATGATGAACTCAGACAAACACATTGACGTAATTGAAAGAAAAGTCATTGCAGATATGAGAAGGACATTTCCTGAAGGTGAAAGAATATTCCAACAGGATCTTGCCTCGTGCCTTTTGTCTAAAAAAGTGAAGAAGATTTTCAGGTAAGACAAGTTAACTATGCTTCGTTGGCCTAGAAACTAACCAGATCTTAACCCCATTGAGAATTTGTTATCAATAACAAAACCGAGGTGACAAAAATTGGATTGCACCACGACGACAAAGCTAATAGAGGCTACTTTTCAAATATGATACTGGGAGAGTAAATCAAACAAATTGCCAAAATCTGGTAGAACCCATGAAATTTGATGTACAGTTGTGAAATTCACAAAGCAACTGTGATATGTGCATTCACTGAGATCAGCCTGAGACATTTTGAAATTAAATAATAACGTTGGTAAATGGTTACAATGTAAAATAATGAATAAAGGATGTCATTATCTGGTCACAGTACTGAAAAGCTAATGAAGCTCTTAATCAGTTATGATTTATAATTCATAGAGGGGTTAAAGCATATCTCGCACCACCACATTTTTTCCTCTCAAGGGTTCTGTTTAAAGGTATGAGAGACGTATATTGTAGTTGGAGAACAAGCAATATTGTTATGCTTCCATTAAGTGTCCATTTGAAGAAGATTTTGACGAAAACACAAAAAATCAATGCAAATTAATTGAAATCTCTTAAGCTTCTAACGATTATCTTACACAAACCAAATTTTGTGTCAACTAAGTTGGGAAAGAACTACTAACAATGGATTTATAAGGAAATATTTTAAATTTCCTGGTTTGTTTTACTGGGTCACTCTGTAATCAGTTTACAGCCACCCATTACTATAAAGTACAGGAGAACTGTTCGCGTAAAAGCGATTTGCAGTCGTGCATAGGGCATAACCACTAGCTTTGTTAATGTTAGCAGTTCATAAAAATTTATTGCTTGTAGTTCATAAAAAATTTAACGTCACTTAATATCACGAGTGTGATGCACTACGGGGACAGACATTATAGCATTGAGGTTTAGTATCGACTGTGTGTACACTTTTTAAATTCTCCTAATTTGCATCCAACGATATAAATGTACGCTTGAAGTTACTTGCGATCATTTGCTGCTTGTTGCCTGCTGTACGCAATAGAGTCGTCGCTGAAGGCCTACTGCTACTGCATTCACAGTTAGTGTCCCCCAGTTGGAGTAAGGTGATATGGACGGCGACTTTTTTCAGTTATTCGCTGAATGTGGCCCCCGATTTTCTGTTGACCCCCTGACGACCCAATTCTGGCGACGCGTGTGTGCGTAGATTTTATAGAAAAACACACGCAGCGACATTTAGCTCAGCATGCTGCTGTGCGCGGAAGGCAACAAATTCTTTCAAAGAGAGTAGGCTACTGCAACTGTACCACATCCTAAACCGGCTAGAAAACCGATTGCAGTTAGCATACGTGATAGGTGTACAGAAAATGGAGCATTGAAACTATGGTAAATTTGCTCGTATTTTTACGGCGGTCACACGGTGCTCGTTCTACGAACATGACTTACTTCTGAAAGAGATCCGCGCGTTCCTGGCGCCTTTGCCTTTCAGTCCGTCGACGCTTTTAATCCGCACTTCCAACGACATGTCGCTTGAATAGCTCAACACGTAAACGCAGTAATTGTACTATGTTAAGCTCATGGTGAACTGCATTTGAACGCCTAACACAAAGAAGTGGCACAAACTGGACAAAAGATCCAACATTTACACATGCAAGAAATCAAACGGTTACTTAAGTACGGTAGAAGCTTGAACTGGAGAAGAATCTAATTTTCTAGGACCACTGCGAAGAAAATGTCGTGGGCATACGGTAACGCACCTACTGAAAATTCAGAAATCAACTTATCAAAGTATACTCCATTCGCACCCATGAATTATCTGGCAAAAGTCGCTGCATTTTCTGTTAATATCCAGTGAAACATTTGACGTAGGTAGCAATTCCGAAGGAGGAACTTGGCGGGGGCAGAGGACCTCAAAATTTATCTTCTGCAGCAGGCTGCGACGCACCTTCCAGCATTCTGCAGCGCGTAATGCGACCTGAAACTGAACTTTGAAGTTGATTCGGAAGTTTTGACATGAGTACTATCTAATAACTTGCCTGCGTCCTACGTCGTGCTCACTAAGGCTTCACATTAAATTCAGCAGCAAGCTTGAAATATTGATGCATGTTTGGCATAATGGCTTTAACGAGTGAATCGCCCAAGGATGAGATTCAACACGTTGTGGGCAAATAACCATACTCCTGTTCTTGGTAATGACCGGCTCGTTGCCATAAAAGGTCTTTCGATAAAGTTTGTTCACACCAATAGAAGATATTATTCTTAACTGAAATCAAACCAGTTTGGACGTGGTGATTTCGTCTATACAAGCACTGTTGATGTCTGTGTTCTTGCATTAAACCTTCCTGCGTGTCATCGAATTCTTGCATTTCACATGATGGAAATGCACATGGTCTTGGTTTACGAATTGACAACAACCTTCAACGAGCGCCTGCGTGTTATTGGCCCTAGGCGCTGTAATCGTAGGACCTATACCGTTACGCTAAAGCTCGCAGGCATCTAAACAGTAGAAGGGCAAAATAGATCCAGAAAAGCACCCTTCACACAGCGCAGAAGCCTTGAAACAATACGTCTCATATCTGAGTCCCTTGCTTTTTTGATCTCTTATAAAGTCAATAATATCAATACCGTTGCCATCTCGACTGCTTAATCTGATGTAGCGCTGTGGTAATCAACTTAGCTCTTCGTCATGGACAGTCTCTACAGCAAAAGGCATTTGAAGCAGTAGATACTCGTAAAAGGCTAAAGACATCGTTAGGAACCGCCTTCTGCTTGCATAAAGATCCCCAACAATATCCTCGACCTAAGGCATAATATTTTAGGATTATTTTGCGTAATAAAAACCGTCAACATCTTAATTCTTACTAAAATTATCAAGTGGGTAGTCAAATTGTCTCCTTGAAATTCGTACAGATTTCCTTGCGCAATAAAGACGTATGCGTACATATTGGACGCCTGATATTTGCTAACTTCTCGGTCAACTTGCTTTCACGAGCATTGTACGGTTTGTAATGCCCTTTTTTGTTTTCTGATCATTGATGCGTGGAATACAAAGCGAGCTCCTCGCGCCTCAAGTGTCATTTCCTGACATGGCACGTCAACGTTAATTTGCCTGGAGATATGTCTCATGCTATTGCGCATTTCGTCCTGCATGCTGAACTGGCCAGACGTACAAAGACTTCATTATCATGAACGAAGTTTTACAGCACTCACTGTCTGCTTTTCAGAAAGATATTGTCTTTAATTACATCCATGCTTTATCTAAAATTTTCCTTCAATTTCGTAACTTCCTTCATTTCATTCCAAAGGCTATAGAGTAACGCGGCCATATGAGCTTCTGGGGGCTTTCCATAGCTGTTTTTCAAAACTATTTAGATTTGGTTGGTATATATGCTTATATAGCTTATGCTTTAAGCCAGACATTCCCAACTAGGGCATCGTTTTGACATTGCAAGGATGTCGCAAGCTTGTATCCAGCGTAGATCCGTTTTGCATTCAAAGCTCTACAGATTTTAATTCCATTTGCTACTTCGTACTTGTGCGAAGCTGGCTTTTCCGCTGCTGCGGTAATAAAACAAAGCATCGTTCAAAGATAAGCGTCGCAGGAGAAATGCGCTCAGCCGTTTCAAACATAACACCGCATTTTGTGTCGCAACAAGCGAATTACTGAATCGCATTAACTAACAATCCCTGAATATTTATTTGTGCAGTGCATAGTTTGATTGTATGCATAGGATTAGTGCGTCGGGAGTCCATGCAAGCTGGAAACCACTGCTTTAAGCTGTACATACTGGGTAAAAATCTTTTATCCTCCAGATTAGTTAGACCAGTGGTCCTTAACCTTTTTCTAAAAATATTATACTTTTGAAAAGCAGTTTAAGTATACGTAACAAACGTATTTGCTGAACATTTCGGAAATTCCAGTATGTTCATTAACCACTCAAAACAAAACTTCGGAAAGTCATAGTTTTTTTTTGCCTTCTTTCGGACAACAAGGCCTTACTAATTTAGCGAAATGAGTTTTAAACACGTATCTTTAAACTTACCGTTTGATGACCACCAATAAATCAAAATTTCTATAAGGGGTTCGGTTTGCAAAATAAATCATATGCTTTTCATTAATGCCATTCACAACCTATCTATGCCATTCAGAACGTTTTTGCGCTGGAGGGCGCTCTAGAACAATATTTTTATGTCCAGATTCAAACCAGAACGTATTGCAGGTTATTGAAATTCATTACTGTCTTAAATATTCAGGATCATGAATTTACAGTTGAGGGGTTAAGTTCCTGAAACTCTAGCTAAGACGGAGCAGTATTTGTGAATGGAGATGGCAGTCGCAATACCAACTCCCCGGGCCTAACGGTCTGTGACAGTTCGGCGACAGGACATTTCGGCAACGGGACGTTTTGGCGATGGTGGTCGGAAATGTTTTATACGAAAAAAAGTGCGTTTTTGAAATACTTCAAAGTTTAGACTACAAAGGATACTTACTTGATAAGTGTTCTTGTTGTCATCTTGAGGGCCAGGGGCCGGTGTTGCTTCCCTTCCGAAGAGTTTGGAATAGCTTAGTGCGACCGTGACCACGTGTGTAAGGAAATATGTCTTGTGACGTTTATTTTTGCTGGCATGAGGCGTTTGTGAGTTCACACAAAAGTTAAGCCTCCACAGCAATTAATGCTTGAGTTTTCGCGTAGTTATCCTTCTGATTGCATTTTAGAGCTAATAGAGTATATTTGTACTGGGATAACTTTTTGGAGGTTATCAAACAGGGATATCTAGAAACTCTAGATATCCCTTAATCAAAGCGACGTATGGTGGCTACGTCGTCCAGAGCAACTGTATTATGCCAAACGAGAAATGGCATGTGGCCGAACCTATGTTCGCGTTGAGTTTAGGAAAAGCAGTTATCAACTTTCGCTGGGTCCTGTAAACAAATATATTGTGTTATTGGTGAATGTGTTGTGTTACTGGTAGGCTATGCTGTGTGTTATTTTTGGTAGATTGTCTTGTGTGTTGTTATTAACGGTAGACTAAATGTGTTGTATATTATGATTTATAGGCTAAGTGCGTTGTGTGTTATGTTATTGGAAGGTTGTTACCATCGGTGGACCTAAGATACGCACAGATATAAGTTTTCCACAGAACAGGAATTTTTGTTAACAGCGTATAGCGTATTTCTTTCTGCCTCTAGGTTTCAAATTACGCTTTTTACAGATGACATTAGTTTTCACTTATGTCATAAAGATAATAAAACTTTACAAACTAATGTTGAAAATGAACTTGATAAAGTCGATACTTGGATGAAGTCTACCAGATTATCAACAAAATCTAGTAAAGCAGCTTATATTATATTAACCACAACTCGTTCGTCAAACTGTAGGTTTGAATTTTGTATGAACGGTGCCAAAATACAGCAAACTGACAGTATCATGTATTTGGGTGCTGTAATTACTAATAAACTTTCATGGAAACCGCAAAACAGCAGCCTCTGTGGGAAACTTTCTCAGGCATGTGGCGTCGTGTGTAAATTAAGGCATTTTGCTGACATCAAAATATTGCATTTAATCTATGTTAGTCCCTTTCATTCGCATTGACAGCACTGTATAAATGATTGGGAACGAGCTGATAAAACTGCTATCCAACTAGTACAAGTGCTACAAAATCGAATTTTGAAATACACGATTTTTACCAACACGTGAAGCACTTGACAATCAAGTACTTGAAGATTTTAGCACTTGAAGATTAAACAATAATTTTGAATTACTGACAATTCTCAAAGTGTCTGATTTGTACCAACTCACTTTGGCAAAGTTTTTGCACAAGTATAATGCCTTTCCAGCACGTGAACATCTTGTGCCTTCCCAAACTATATACCTTATCAGTAGGTAAATTCATGCACTCTTATTACAACAAACTGCTTCCAAACCTTATAATAAATATCAAGGCCAAAGCAAACGATACAACTGACATCTTGCAAACGTTTCGATAACTACTGTTATCATCCTCAGTGCATAGCAAAAGAACTGCAGTGATGTTGCTGCA